>Ga0105237_10006085_pt1 | contig 13496 bp, 10 predicted proteins | sample KBSC24metaG_FD_81520 | JGI IMG/M metagenome (GOLD analysis project Ga0105237, IMG submission 81520) | Corn rhizosphere microbial communities from Kellogg Biological Station, Michigan, USA - KBS C2-4 metaG | ecosystem: Host-associated > Plants > Roots > Rhizosphere > Soil | place: Michigan, USA...
GCCGCGATGCCGAAGACGCCGTCGAGTTCGTAAAGCCTAACGAGGCCGCGGACGATGTCCTCGCTGGCGCCCAGCGCGATCAGCCGGTCGCGGCGGGCGACAGCCTCGTTACGGACCTCCGAACGAATGAGACGCGTCGCTGCTGCAGCGATCTTGCGTACGCCCGGTTCGAGCAGCTTGCAGAGAGCGCCGACGCGCGTTTCGCCGCCCGAGGAGCGAAGAATGTCGGAGAGATGCGAACGGACGCTCTGGGCGGCAATCGAGAAGAGCTCGATGCGCACCGATTCCGGGAGAGTGTCCGTTTCGATCTCTTCCCAGAGCTTGTCGAGATCGAGCAGGCGCTCGGCAACGAGGAATGCCGTGATGACCTGCTGCAGCGAGGCGCCTTCTTCCTCGGTGAGGTCGAAAGCGACTCCCGGACCGAGGCGATTGACCAGCCGGTTTGCGACCTTCGTCGCGAGGATTTCGTCGCGCAGGCGATGGGCCCGGATCGCGTCGGCGTGCGCCTTGCGCATCGGCTTCGGAAAGGCCGCGAAAAGCTGCGGCTCCATCAATTTGTCGTCGGCGAGGTCGAGCTTCTCCGCCGCTTCCTGGAGCGCGATCTTGGACATGGAGAGCACAACGGCGAGCTCGGGCCGGGTGAGCCCGCGGTTTTCCTGTGCGCGGCGGATCAAAACGTCGCTTCCGGCGAGACCTTCGACCTTGCGATCGAGACGGCCGGACGCTTCGAGAATCTCGATTGTGCGGACGTGTCCCGGAAGCGCGCGCGACCCGCCGCTCTCGGCGATCGATAAAGCGAGCGACTGAAGCCGATTGTCTTCGAGGACGATCTCGGAAACCTCATCCGTCATCTTCGCGAGTAATGAGTTGCGCTTGTCGAAAGCCAACCGCCCCTCGCGCATCTCGCGGTTGAGCGGGATCTTGATGTTCACCTCATTGTCCGAGCAGTCGACGCCGGCGCTATTGTCGATGAAGTCGGTATTGATCCGCCCGCCATGCTCGGCGAACTCGATCCGCCCCGCCTGAGTAATGGCAAGGTTGGCGCCCTCGCCGATGACCCGGGCGCGAAGCTCCTTCGCGTCCGCACGCAATGCGTCGTTGGATGGATCTCCGACATCGGCCTGGGTCTGGGTCGACGACTTGATGTAGGTCCCGATGCCTCCAAACCAGAGAAGGTCGACCGGGCTTTTGAGGATGGCGTTGATCAACGTCACCGGATCAACGACCTTGGCATCGATGCCGAGTGCCTTGCGCGCTTCCGGGCTGAGCTCGATCGACTTTTGTGTTCGCGGGAAGATCCCGCCGCCTTTCGACATCAGGCTGCGGTCGTAGTCGTCCCAGCTTGAGCGGGGCAGTTCGAACATCCGCTTGCGCTCCGCCCAGCTCTTCTGCGGGTCGGGATTGGGATCGATGAAGATGTGACGGTGGTCGAACGCCGCGATCAGCTGGATGCTCTTCGACAGAAGCATGCCGTTGCCAAAAACGTCGCCGGACATGTCGCCGCAGCCCGCGACCGTGACCTGGTCGGACTGGACGTCGACCCCAAGCTCCAGGAAGTGCCGTTGGACGGAAATCCATGCGCCCTTTGCGGTGATCCCCATCGCCTTGTGGTCGTAACCGTGCGAGCCGCCGCTGGCGAAGGCGTCTCCAAGCCAGAAATTGCGCTCGAGTGCGATCGCATTGGCGACGTCCGAGAAAGTCGCCGTGCCCTTGTCCGCGGCGACGACGAAATAAGGGTCTTCGCCATCGTGAATGACGACCTTTTCCGGGTGCACCACCTTGTCGTTGACGAGGTTGTCTGTGATCGAGAGCAACGACCGAATGAAAATCCGGTAGCTTTCAGTACCTTCAGCGAGCCAGGCATCGCGGTTCGACGCCGGCGGGAGTTGCTTGGGATAGAAGCCGCCCTTCGCGCCTGTCGGAACGATGACGGCATTCTTGACCAGCTGCGCCTTCATCAGGCCGAGGATCTCCGTCCGGAAATCGTCGCGCCGGTCCGACCAGCGCAGGCCGCCGCGAGCGACCGGCCCGCCGCGAAGGTGAATGCCTTCGACGCGGGGGGAATAGACCCAGATCTCGCGCCACGGGACGGGCGCAGGAAGACCTGGAACGAGCGAGGAATTGATTTTGTACGCGAGCGCTTCCGCCGCCGCCGGAGCGAAGGCATTGGTGCGGAGGATCGCTTCCACCAGCGAACGCAGGCGGCGGAAGATCCGGTCGTCGTCGATCGAACGCACCTTCGACAAAGCGTGGTCGAAATCCTTGCGCAGCCGCTCCATTCCGGCTTCCCGATTGGAAACCCTGGAATCATGCGTGACCGCGAAAAGGTCGACGAGGGCGCGGGTCGCGTCGGGGGCGCGGCGAAGCGCGTCGACGATCGTGACCAGGCCGTAGGCGACTCCGGTCTGGCGCAGGTAGCGGAACCAGGAGCGCAGCCAGACGACCGGCTTCATGTCGAGGCCGGCATAGAGCACGAGCTGATTGAACTCATCGTCCTCGGCGCTTCCGCAAAGGACGCTGGCGATCGTATGTTCGATGTCCGCGGCGCGGGCGAGGATGCCCTTGAGGTCGGCCTCGTTTGCAACTTCCAGCCGGAAATCGTGAATGTAGCCGAGCGTACCTCCCGCGAGCGCGGTCGGGATTTCCTCGAGCACTCGGAAGCCGAAATTTTCAAGGACCGGCACGACTTCCGACAGCGGAATCAACCCGCCGCGCCGATAGGTCTTCAGGCGCAGGAGGCCCGGCGCGTCCGCGGCCGAATGCCACAGGCGCACGCCGCGGTCGGCGTCGTCGCGCAGATCGTTGAGACGGACGATGTCGGAGGCGGCGTCCTCGGGGCTCGTGCGCGAGCGATAGGATTCGGAAAAAGCGGGCAGGTAGGTGAAGGCGAGGCGAGTGGCCCGCGGCGATCCGGCAGCCCGGTTGAGCTCGGCCTCGACCGCTGGAGCCCAGCCTTTGACCATTTCGACGACGGCGGAGTCGAGGGCCTGGCCATCCGGCAGCGGCGCCTTCTCGTCGATATATTGGGTGTAGCGGATAAGGGCGAGATCGCCGTCGCCCAGCTCGACGGACCAGCTGGTGACCTTGCGGCCGACTTCGCTTTCGAGAAGCATCGCGATCGCGGTCCGCCGGGTCGTGGTCAGCTCCTCGCGCGGCAGCCAGACGAAGGTGAACAGCTGCCCCTTCAAGATGCTCCGAACCTGGAGGAGGGCCGGACGCGGACGGTCGGCCAGCGACATCGCCATCATCACCAGCGATCGCACCGATTCATAGTCGATCGTGATCAAGAGATCGCGGGGCAGGGAAGCGACGGCATGCCTGAGCGCCTTGCCCGAATGGCCTTTGGGATCGAAACCGAAATCCTGGTCGAGCTGCAACAGCCGGCGCCTCAGGACAGGCACGTTCTCTGGCGGAAGGCGCAATGCCTCGCTGGTCCACAAGCCGGCGTGGACCCCGATGCCCGTGACTTTCCCGTTCTCCCGTATCGGAACCACGACGAGATCGAGCGGGACTCGCCGATGGACCGTCGATTTGCGCTCCGCCTTCGCCATCAAGGGAATTTCGCCGCCGCTCTCCAGATAATGCATGGCGCCGAGGCAGCCGCCTTCATCCGTCGGAGCGCCGGGAATGCTGAAGATGCCGAGCGCTTGCGAAGGCGCTTCGTAGGGCCGCTCCACATGATAACCGAGAAGCGTCAGTCCGCCTTCGGCGAACCAATCGAGAAGCGCACGCCCCTCGGGATCCTCGATCGCCTTGGCGTCTTCGCGCATCTTGTCCTGGAGCGCATGCCAGTCGCGCACCGCAAGCCGAACATCGCTGAGCACCCGCCTCAGGTCGGCGGCGAGCTCCTGGCGGCCGCGAGCGTCGGTCCGTTCAAGCTCCAGGTACATCATCGATTCGCGGCGATGCTTGTCGGAACAGATCGGTTCGACCTCGTCCAGGACTCCATTGTCGTCCCGGTTCACGCAAACCACCGGATGGAGAAGTCGGTGAATCGTGACCTGTTTCGAGGCGATCGCATTGGCGACCGAATCGACCAGGAAGGGCATGTCGTCGTTGACGATGCCGATGCGCATGCGCCGCCGGCCGGCTTCGCCCCCCGTCGATTCAATCTCGAGCGCGAGCTCGCCTTGCTTCCGCCGAGCAGCGACTCTCGCGAGGAATTCCGCGGCTTCGCGCTCGGATTCGCGCGAAAGTCCGTGGGTTTCACCGGGAAGCGCATTCTGCGTCAGCGCCTTGCGAATGGATTCAACCAGCGGCTGGGGCAGGCGCGTATGGGCAGTCATGAAGTGATTGTGCTCCGCGAGTAAGGCGACGCGAGCGGCCTATAGACCCGCCGTAACTGACGCCACAACCCCGGTGTCTTGAAGTCAGGCGGCTTTGCGGATCGCTTTTTCGACCAAAGCCGGGTCGTCCACGACCGCGACGGGTTCGAAACTTCCATCGTTCGTGCGGCGAGCGACCACCACCGCGAACTCCTCGTCGACGGCGATGTCGGCGAGCGACATGGCCGGAGCCTGCCGCAGTTTCGCTCGAGCGGCTTCGCCCTTGGTGTCCGCCTTGGGCTCCGGCCTGCGCGCCTCCCGTTCCGCGGCAACGAGCGCCTTCAGCCCGCCAGACTGATTCTCGATGAAATCCTTGAACCCCCCGAGGACAATCTGTTGGCGCTGCGCATAAGACAGGGCCGCAGCGAACTCGGTCAGCCGCGCTTTGTCATAGTCGATTCCAAAGACGAGCTTCACGATCGGAGTCATGGGCGCGCGCGCCTGTGCCTTCACTCCTGATTCTTCCAGCAGCTCGGCATATTCCTCGGGATTCTGCTGCGAAGCGATGGCGAAATCATAAGCCAGCGACAGGGCGCGATAGAGAGCAACGCGGGTACGTCCGTCGGCGGACTTGACCGCTTCGGCGGTTTCGCGGGCGGCCCACAGTCGATCGGCCAGGCCGGCATCTTCGTCAATTTCCGGGGTGATCTCATCAGAATCTGACCCGTCATCCCAGGACGGATGCGCGGCTGTCTCAACCAGGTCGGGAGCTTCGATCCCGGCCTCGGCCGATGGTCCGTCTTCCCAGACCAGATGGTCTTCGTGCGTTAGTTCGAGCGGCTCGGCCTCGATCCCGAGGATCTCTTCCGCCTCCTCGGGCTCATCGACCACCTGCTCGACAACCGGAAGCAGATCGCCCGGCGAGTCCGTCGCGCTCGAACCGCCGACGGTCTTCCAGTTGATCACGCCATAGATGAAGTCGATCGCATCGCCGTCGGAGGAAAAAGGCATGAGGATGCCGCGGTAGCAGATGTTCTCACTGCGTTGATTGACGTACTCCGCCTCGAACCCGATCGGCGCGCGGTTGGCGATGATCTGCAGATAATGGTCGGTCAGGCGCGACAGGAGCGACCGGCTCGGCACCTGGGAGATGGTGCGCATATTGTCGTCGAGGTCGCATTCGTCGCGGATCGCGCCCCCGACATAGGGAACGGCCGGATTTTCGCGGCCACAGGTGAAGTCCAGAAGCACGCTGTTGGCGGCGAAATCCTGAACATTCTCGGGCTCGAGATCCTCGATCGATGGAAAGTCGCGGCCGTCGAGCAGCGACACCCAATAATTGTAGGCGCGGACGTGCATTCGCCGCTCGTCCGTTCCGATCGCCGCCGCGACGTCGTCCACCGGCGCCTCGAAATCGTTCGAATGCTCCCGATAGCTATCCATTACGCGAGCCCCATTTCTCCATCTCGGGGGGAAAATGGCTGAGCGCGGTTACCAAAATGTTAAGCATGTTCGTTCAGTGGTCAGCCTTGCCGCGCAGTTGCGGGCTTGATAGGGGGCCACGACTTTTCCGGAACCCAAGCCGCTTTAGCTCAGCTGGTAGAGCACATCATTCGTAATGATGGGGTCGCGTGTTCGAGTCACGCAAGCGGCACCACCCATTCAGATCCTGGCTTCAATCCACGTTCTTGTGAGGCAGCAGCACTGCGACGTGGTTTTGGCCGTCGGCATATTGATAGTCGATCTGGCTACTCCAGGACCTCGCCAGTCTCAGGCCGGCGCCACCGCCCCGGGACCCAGTGCCGGAAGACGCGAATACGCTGCGCGGATCGAAGGGCTCCCCCGGCGCGATCAACACAAAGATCGTGTCGGCCCTTCTCACCGCTAGCCGAATTTCGAAACTGTCGGTCGGCCCAAGCCCACCATGATCATAGAGATTGGTCACAAGCTCTTCGACCACCACGGCGAGGTGGGCGACGTCGGCCTGGTCGATGCCGGCGCTCTCCGCGAATTCACGCGCCGCAAGCGTCGCATCATGCACCGCGCCTGGCCCTGAAAGGCTGAGACGTAACGGGGCCGGAATTGATTCGCGCGCCTTCACGCCCTCCGGTATGACATAGATCAGCCAATAAGTGGGAGCGGGGCGATGGTTGCGAAGTCGCTTTTCCTGATGTCATTGACGGCGTTGGCCGCATTTCCGGCGCACGCCGAAATCGCTCGGGTGAAATCGAGCAGCGGAAGCGCAATCGTCCAGCGAGGAACGAACCACATTCCGGCCAAATCGGGCCAGGAACTTCTGGCCGGCGATTATCTGGTAACCGGCAAGGACGGGCGCATCGCGCTGACCTTCATCGACAACACGCGCTTCGCGATTGGCCCGAACAGCCGCATAGCGGTGAGCACGTTCGAATATGACCGGACGCGCCAAACAGGCTCTTTCGTCACCCAGGTCGATCGCGGATCCCTGGCGATCGTGTCCGGCAAGATCGCCAAGTCCGGACGGGACGCGATGAAGGTCCGAACGCCGAATTCGCTCCTCGGAGTTCGTGGGACCCGCTTCATCGTGGAGGTGCCGAAGTGAGGCTTCGCGACCTCGTTCCGCTCGTTGCATTCGCACTCGCCGGATGCGCACACTCGTCAATGGTGCTGCTGCCCGACGAAGACGGCGGACACGGCCAGGTCGCGATCCTGGAGTCTGACGGCAAGCCCACGGAAGCGGTCGTCACCGACGCGAACAGCCGGGCAACGCTCGGCGGATCGCCCTCGATCAAGCCGCTTGGCGCAAGCGGCCTCAAGGCCGACGAAGCGGCCTTGGTCGGCGACCTCCCGCCGCCGCCGAAAAGCTTCACGCTCTACTTCCTTGAAGGCACGACCGAAATGACCCCGGAATCGGCCCCAGTGCTCGAGGAATTGCGTGCCGAGATCGCCAAGCGCCCCGGCGCGGAGGTCCAGGTCACCGGCCATACCGACACGGTCGGCAACGATGCCGACAACGACGCCTTGTCGCAGAAGCGCGCCGAGGAAATCCTGAACCTGCTCGCGAGCAAGGGCTTCGACCGGTCCATCATGAGCGCCGTCGGCCGCGGGGAGCGCGAGCTCAAGGTCCCGACAGGCGACAATGTCAGCAGCCCCGTCAACCGGCGCGTGGAAGTGATCGTCCGCTAGGCTTCCGGACCGAGGTAGCGAAGCACCATCACGGTCAGATCGTCGGTCGGCTCCAGCCCGCCCTCGAAAGTTCGGACGGCATCGCGAATGCCCTCGCATAGTTCGGTCGCACTTCCCCGCTTCTGTGCAATCTCCGTGAGGATTTGCTGGCGACCGTAGAGCTCGTCATTCAAATTTTGGGCTTCGGTGATCCCGTCCGTCACGAGCATCAAAGTGTCGCCGGGCGAGAGGCTGAGCGGCTCGACGGGATAGTCGAAAGTGGTGAGCCCCAAAGGCGGTCCGCCCAGAAGTCGATGGATTTCGGCCTTGCCGTCCGGTTTCAGCGTGATCGGATCCTCATGTCCCGCGCAAACCAGCGAAACGGCGCCGGTCTTAAGGTCGATGATCCCGATGATCATCGTCACGCTCAAAGTCTCACCGCCGCCGCGAAGCAGCTCTTCGTTCACGCTCGTAACGGCGCCGGCGAGATCCACATTTTCGCGATTGAGCACGAATGAGGTCAGGGCCTTCGACATGGCCATGAAGAGTGCCGCGGGAACGCCCTTGCCGGTCACGTCGCCGATCATGAAGCCAATGCGATCGTCGTCGAGGCGCGCAAGGTCATAGAGATCGCCGCCGACGGATCGCGCGGGTTCGAGAAGCGCATCCACGTCGAGACGCGGATCGACATTCGCCAGAGTCGCGCGCGGCGGGACCATGCTCATCTGAATTTCGCGCGCCGCCTGCAGCTCGCCTTCGGTCTGGGCGGCAGCGACGCGTTCCTCGACCAGGGTTTCGCGCAAGCGCTCGCGATCACGCCGGGCGTCGGCGAACAGGCCGATGACGACGCCGGCAAGAGCGCCGCCTCCGATGAGAAGGGGCCGCGTCGCGTCGACGAGCAGCGAGAGGCGATCGAAGGCAAGCCAGCTGGCGATCGGCAGCGCGATCAGAGCGATCGCCAGGGCCAACCTCGGCGCTTTGCCGCGCCATGCGGCAAGGAGGCCCGACAACGCCAGCATGGCGGCCAGCGCCCATTCGAGAACGTTCGCCCAGCGCGGACGGGAGAGCCAACCGGTGCCGCTTTCGATCACGTCCACGGCCTGGGCCTGGACAAGGGACCCGTAATTTTCGGCGGCCAAAGGCGTTGAAACGATGTCCGCCGTGCCCTCCGCGGCGAGCCCGATCAGGACGGTCTTCCCAGTGAAAAAGCCTCGAGGCGCAGCATCGCCCAGAACGACTGCGGCCGAGATGATATTGCGGTCGGGGAATGTGCCGAACCGGAAGTGCATGCGGCCGCGATCATCGACCGGAATATTTCGGCCTGCCAGTTTGACGCTGTCTGGGGTCACCTGAAAGCCCGGAGAGTCGAGGCCGAGCCTTGCGATCTCCATGGCGAAGCCGGGCATCGGCTTGCCTGCCACGCGCATCACGAGCGGGACTGAGCGAATGGTGCCGTCGGAATCGGGCTGGCCGTTGATGAGGCCGTGGCCCAGCGCGACGTCTTCCAGCTCGGGAATCGCGACGATGGCGGCGGGCCACTCGCCGACGCGCGTCGGAAGCGCCCCGCTGATCTGCGCATCGACCGTGAGTCCCTCGCGAACGCCGTCCTCCGCTCCCGCCCGGGCAATGACGACCGGCGAGCGGCCAACCACCTGGCCGAAGAATTGGTCCATCGAGGGCAATGCCTGAACTTCACTCGACGTCGCGGGACTGAGCTCGGGATAAAGTTTGGCGAACAGAACCGGATTCACCCGGTCGGGCTCCGGGAAGAGCACGTCGAACGCAATGACCTTTGCGCCCTGCTTCGCGATGTCTTCCGTCAGCCGGGCGAGATAATATCTTGACCACGGCCATGGCCCGACCATGCCCAGGCTCTTGCCGTCAATGAGGACGACGCGGACGTTGGGAGCCTTGACCTCGCGCGGACCCAGGCGCTGCCACGCGTCGAACAACATCCTGCGCGTTTGTCCGCCGGTCGCCAGCGAAAGAACCGTTGCCAGGATCAGCACGACAGCCCAGGAGGACCAGACCCTGCTTCCTCGCCGGGCTGGCCTAGAGAGGGACTTCAAGTCCGTCATAAGCGCACAGCACCTCGAGCGGCGGACCGTCGCGGGTCAGCTCCTCGTAACGAATGCTGTCTTCGTGCATCCGTTCGATGTCCTCGTCGTCGTGGAACGGATCGTGATGGAAAAGCGCGAGGCGCTTTGCCCGTGCCTGATGGCAAAGGTCGATCGCGACGACGTTGCTCGAATGGCCCCAGTCTTCCTTGGTGGAGCTGGTTTCGGCGAGTGAATACATGGTGTCGCAAATGACGAGATCGGCACCTTCGAAGAAGCCGATGAAGGCTGCCTCGCGGTCCATCTCGCCGATCTTGTGCTCGCTGTCGGTGCTGTAGACGACGCTCCGGCCGGCTCCGTCCGTGAAACGGTAGCCGAAACTCCCGTAAGGATGATCCTGGGTCATCGCCGTGACGCGGAGGCCGTCGACTTCGACCTCCTGATAAGGGACGAGCGTCACAAAGCGGATGTTTGCCGCCCAATAAGCGAAGGAAACGGGGTAGGAGATGTCTTCCTGTTGGCGGCGAAGCGCGGTTTCCGCGTCGGGATGGCAGGCGTGGATCACGATCTCGGCGTCGGGATCATTGGCCGGCAGGAACGAGGGGAAACCCATGATGTGGTCCCAATGCATGTGGGACAGGAAGAAATTATACTTCTTCCGATGACCGTCGACGCAGCGGCTCGAAGCATCCACGCCCAGCTCGAGAAGTCCGCTGCCCATGTCACAAATGAAGAAGGCGTCGTCGCCGCAATCGATCTCGACGCAGCTCGTTGCGCCGCCGTAGGTCGCGCCGGCGGCAAAGGTCAGCTGATCGTCGATGAACCGTGACGCTTCGAAGTAGCTCGCGAACGAATAATCTCGTGCGGTGAAGAGCGCGTTGGCGATCTTTCGCTTGATCTGGCGAGCCGTGGCGGCGACCGGAAGCGTGCCTCGCGTGCCCCAGAAACGGACGACGGTCGGGTCCTCCGATCGCTCGTCGGTCAAGATGCGCTTCCTTCGTGGGGCGCTTCGTCGTCGACGTCGAACAAGCGGTCGTAGCGGCTGATGGCGAGGATTTCCCGCATCACGTCGTTCGGAGCGGCCAGGCGGATCGCCACGCCCGCCGCGCTTCCCCGCTGCCGGGCGACGGTAAGGACGCGAAGCCCGCGCGAAGACATGTAATCGACGCCCGACAGATCGATGACCAGCGTTCCACGGGATTGCGCGGAAGCCTGCTCTAGGCCGCTGGTGAGCTTCGAGCCAAATTCCTCCCAGCTGGCTTCGTCGATCCTTCCGACCGGCGCGACGACCAATGCCTCATCCGTCAGGACGTAGGAGACATCCATCATCGCCCCTCCCCCTGTGAACCGCACAAGCGGATGATAGGTCGAGCGTCAGTGCGGATGCAAACGGATTGAGCGGCGCTGACTATTCGTGCCAGCTGATGCCGTCGCGCTCCGTGAGGGCGATGGCGGCCGATGGCCCCCATGTTCCCGCCGCATAGGGTCGGGGAGCCATGCCCTTTTCGGCCCAGGCGGCGCGGATCTGGTCGATCCACGTCCATTGTGCCTCGACCTCGTCACGGCGGACGAACAAGGTGGGATCGCCCTCGATGAGGTCGAGCAGAAGCCGCTCATAGGCGATCCTGCGTCGATATTCGCTGAAGGCATTGGCGAGGCCGAGGTCGAGCGGCACTTCGCGGAGGCGAACCCCCTGGCGGTCCAGCCCTGGCGTCTTTGCCATCAGCCTGAGTTCGATCGATTCTTCAGGCTGCAAACCGATGATCAGCTTGTTCGGCCTGGTCGTCGCTCCACGCGAGGCGAAGATCGAGTAGGGCACGTCCTTGAACTGGATGAAAATCTCGGTGTCGCGCATCGGCATGCGCTTGCCGGTGCGAAGGAAGAAGGGGACGCCCTTCCATCGCCAGTTATCGATATTGGCCTTCAGCGCGACGAACGTCTCGGTGGCGCTCTCGCGGCCCAGTTCTTCGGCGTAGCCTTTGACCGGCGCTCCCTCGATCGCGCCGTGCGTATACTGACCGATGACGCTGTGAGTCTCGGCGTCGGCCGCGGAAATCGGTCTCAACGCGCGCAGCACCTTCACCTTCTCGTCGCGGACAGCCGTCGGATCGAAATTGGTCGGCGGCTCCATCGCCACGAGCGCGAGCAGCTGCAGCATGTGATTCTGGACCATGTCACGAAGAGCGCCAGCCTGATCATAATAGTCGCCCCGGCCTTCCAGCCCGAACGTCTCGGCGACGGTGATCTGGACGTGATCGATGTGCGCGGCGTTCCACAGAGGTTCGAACATCAGATTGGCGAACCTTAACGCGATCAGGTTCTGGACGGTCTCCTTGCCGAGATAATGATCGATCCGGAACGTCTGGTTCTCGGGGAAGGCGGAAGCCACCGCGTCGTTGATCTCGCGGCTCGAGGCGAGGTCCGTCCCGAGCGGTTTCTCGAGCGCCATTCGTACGGTCGGACAGGCGAGGCCGGCAGCTTCGAGGCCGTCGATTGTCGGTTTGAACAGTGCCGGCGCGGTCGAAAGATAGATTGCAACACCGCCGCAGGGATCGCCGATGACCTTCCCAAGTCTCGCGAATCCGCCTTCGTCGTTAATGTCGAGCGCCACATAACCGAGACGCTGAAGGAAACGGGCCGCGACCCCATCCTGATAGAAACCACCCGGCAGATGTTCCTGCAGCGCCTCTTTCGCGCGTTCGCGAAAAGCGTCGTCATCAAGCTCGGTTCGGGCCGTGCCGATGATCCGCAGATCGTCGGGAAGAAGGCCGTCGGAATCGAGCGCGTAGAGCGATGGCAACAGCATGCGGCGGGCGAGATCGCCGGTCGCTCCAAAAAGCAGCAGGGTCGAAGCTTTTTCCGCCACGTCCCGACTTCAAGAGGCTGGCGCCCCGATTGTAAAGGCGGCACGTAGTCCGGAGCGACAAGGGGGATCCATGACTGACGAAGAAGCCATCGGCGCCGCGATCGACGAAATGTACGCGATGATTTCCGGTCCGAAGGGCCCTCGCGACTGGTCACGCCAGGAGCGATGCTTCCTGCCCGACGCACTTCAGGTCCGCACCTGGGTCGATGATCAGGGCCGACCGCAAAAGCTCAGCATGACGCTCGACGAATATTCGGCGAACACGCAGGCATTCTTCGATGCAAATGATTTTTACGAGGTCGAGACGGGCCGCCGCATCGATCTGTTCGGTAACATTGCGCACGTCTGGAGCAATTATGAGGCCCGGCGGTCGCCCGACGATAGCAACGTGGAACGGCGCGGTATCAACTCGATTCAGTTGTTCAACCATCCCGAGCTCGGCTGGCGCATCATCCACATGATCTGGGACAACGAGCGCAACTAATTCAGTCGCTTTCGCGACTTTGCACCTCGGAACAGACGATGAGGGCGGCCGGCCCGCAGCCTCACTAACCTGCTGGTAAGCACGCGCAGAATATATGCGCGCGGATGAGCAAGCATTGGAATCCCGAGGACGAGGTCGCCCAGGCGCGAGCGAAACGCTCGTGGCCGGCCGGCGCGACGGCGGGGCTCGCTTTGGTCGCGGCGCTCTGCGCGGGCGTGGTGGTGACGCTTTATTGGGTTGCCGGCCCAAGCGACGTGTTCGTCGACGACGGCGCAGCGAACTCCGACCCGCGCTAAGCATTTCTTGACCGACGCGTGCGATTAGCATCCCAATGAGCAGTTCGATCCTCGCCAAATATCTCAACCCGTGGCGGTTCAGGCGCAGGGAAGCGCAGCAGAAGCTGGATGCGCTTCGCCGCCGTGATGGAGACAATTGTCGCCGTTGCCGCCGGCCGATGCGCTTCGATCTGCCGGACGGCCACGATCAAGGGCCGAGGTTCGAGCAGATTCAGCCATTGGCGAACGGCTCGGCAACCGAGATCGACAACCTCTGCCTCTGTCACGGGCGCTGCAACGCCGAATCCGCCGACAACACCAATGAAGTGCTGGAGCGGATTCAGCGCAAGAATGAGGCGCAGTTGCTGTCAAAGGCGCGCAAGCCACGGAAGCGAGCGGCTGGCC
>Ga0105237_10006088_pt1 | contig 13491 bp, 9 predicted proteins | sample KBSC24metaG_FD_81520 | JGI IMG/M metagenome (GOLD analysis project Ga0105237, IMG submission 81520) | Corn rhizosphere microbial communities from Kellogg Biological Station, Michigan, USA - KBS C2-4 metaG | ecosystem: Host-associated > Plants > Roots > Rhizosphere > Soil | place: Michigan, USA...
AAAACCGCGTCAGCAGTAATTTTCCATACAGAATGATATACACTACGGAGATTCTTGACCAAGATTCCCTGATACCCGCTCCCGATTCCGTTCCATTGGGGGAAATATCTAGTGGAGAATACAGCGCCAGTACGATCCTGTCCCGGAGTCCGGCCACGTCATCCAGCCCGCCAAAGGCTCGATCCGCCAAATCGCCGTCACCCGCTGGCGCCCATCCCCGCCATCTGGGCCAATGCCCTGATTCGACGAACAAAAAACCGTCTTCCAAAAGGACAACAATGACCAGAAGAAAACTGTTTGAGCTCGGCCTGCTAGCGCCCGCGATGAACGCCGCGGCAGCCCCTCCGCTACCACCATGCGATGGAACCGGCAAGAAAAAGATCGCGGCGATCGTCACGGAATATCGCTATAACTCCCACGCCGATGTTCTTATCGGACGCCTCATGGCCGGCTACTCCGCGAATGGCGTATGGACGCCGCCGCTCAATCACATAGTCTCGCTTTTCGCGGACCAGACGCCGGCCAACGACCAAAGTCGCGATCTCGCCGCTCGCAACGGCTTTCGCATCTACCCCACTGTCCGTGAAGCCCTCACGCTCGGCGGCGACAAACTCGCGGTCGACGGAGTGGTCTTCGTCGGCGAGCACGGCAACTACCCATTGAACGACGTCGGGCAGAAAATGTACCCGCGGCACCGGCTCTTCTCCCAAATTCTCGATGTATACGAGCAGTCCGGCCGCTCCGTGCCAACGTTATTCGATAAACACTTCTCTTACTCCTGGGATCAGGCCGACGAGATGTACCGCCGCGCGAAGAAACTCGGATTTCCGTTCATGGCCGGCTCTTCCATTCCGGTCACGGTCCGTCAGCCAGCCATGGATCCGCCGCTCGACGCACCCATCACCGAGGCCGTATCTCTTGGATACGCGGACCCCGATGCCTACGGCTTCCATACCATCGAAGGTTTGCAATGCATGGTCGAACGCCGGAAAGGCGGCGAAACAGGCATCCAATCCGTGCAATGGATTCAGGGCGACGACGTTTGGAAATGGCGCGATAGCGAACGAGGCTCCTGGTCCAAGCCGCTCCTCGAGGAAGCCGCGCGCATGCAGTTGCGCCTTCTACCCGGGCCGCTCGAATCAACAGCCAAAGATCCCGTGCTATTCGTATTCAATTACATCGACGGGCTGAAAGGGGCGTCGCTCGTCCTCACGCACAACTCCGCCAATTTCAGTGTTGCCATGCGAGTGAAGGGCCAGGACACGCTTCTCTCCACGCTCGAAGGCGGACCCACCGGCCGGCCTCTCCCCAACTGGGACGGTTTCGCACGTTGCGTCGACCTATTGATGGCAACCGGCCAGACCACCTGGCCCTCTGAGAGGACGCTCCTCACCACCGGAGCCCTATCGTTCTGTTTTGAATCTAAACGTCAAGGCGGCAAGGAAATCGAAACGCCGCAGTTAAAAATCAAGTATCGCGCTCCCACACATAGCTGGTTCCAGACCGCATAAAAAGGATAATTCATCTGATGAAACGCACTCTCAGTCTTTTGCTGCTCGCCGCCTGGGTCGCCGGCGCGCAAACGAATTCCACCGAAATCCTGGGGGTCATAACCGATCCGAACGGAGGAGCAGTTCCAGCAGCCGCCGTCGAAGCAACAAAAAAGAGCACCGGCGAAAAACGCACCGTTGTAACCGACCAGGAAGGCAGATATACGATCTCGAATCTGCAAATCGGCGAATATGAAATCGTCGTCCAAGCCGCCGGATTCCAACGGGAGCGTGTGCCGACCCTGACCCTGGAAATCGACCAGAAAGCGCGCGTGGATTTACAACTCAAAATAGGAAGCGTGGCCGAAACCGTGGAAGTCAACTCGGCCGCCCCGGTTCTCAAAACCGACGACGCCACAGTCGGCGAGGTCGTCGATCATCAGCGCATTGTTGAGTTGCCGTTGAACGGACGCAACTTCGCCCAGCTCGCCACCATCGCGACTCCCGGCGTCCGAATGGGCTATCAGACATTCGGCGGCGGCGAACGCCTCTACGCAGCCGGTCAGCGCGAAAATCAGAATCAGTTCACACTTGACGGCAGCGTCATTCAAAACAATCTGATCAACTCCGTAAGCTTTCGCCCGTCCATCGACGCCATCGAGGAATTCAAGGTACAGACCGGCAATTTCTCCGCCGAGTACGGAATGTTCTCCGGCGCGCAGGTAACGTTGAGCCTGCGCTCAGGATCAAACGACCTGCATGTGACCTTATTCGAATTTCTGCGCAACGACGTCATGGATGCAAAGAGTTTCTTCGAGCGTGCAGCCGATCCCAAGGCTCCGTTGCGTCGAAATCAATTTGGGTTCGTGGTGGGCGGACCGGTCCTCATTCCGCATGTCTACAACGGCAAGAACAAGACGTTCTTCATGGTGAATTCTGAGTTCCTGAGAAATCGTCAGGCCGGCACCGGACTCCTCACCGTTCCCACGGCCGCGCAGCGCGGCGGCGACCTGTCGAACGTAAAAACGGTCATCAAAGATCCGATATCGAAGCTGCCATTCCCAGGCAATATCATTCCAAACAACCGCATTGCTCCACAGGCGACAGCCCTCTTGTCATTCGTTCCCCCAGGCAACACGACCGGGACGGCGAACTATCTCTCGCAGAGCAAAATCAACGCGGACAACAACGAGTTTCTAACCCGCCTCGATCATAACTTCACTGATAACGACCGCCTCTTCGGCCATTTCATCCGGCAGACCAACCAGACCGCCACTCGTCCGGATTATCCGACCAACATCCAGAACGAAGGCACCAACGATTGGAACGCCTCCATTCAGGAAACCCATCTGTTTTCGGCCAATGCGATCAACGAAATTCGATTCGGTTACACCCGGCTAAAGCTCCTCCAGAACAATGGCTTCTCAGGCACCAGTTTTTCCATTCTCAAGACCCTGGGAATGGTTGGCTTCCCCGAGGATTCTTTCACCACCGGCCTGCCAAATGTCAGCGTCACCGGCTATCTCAGTCTCTCCAGCCAGGGGCCGCTCTACCAGGTGGACGAAACAGCGCAGCTCGCGGACAATTTCTCGCTCATCCGTGGGGCGCACGCACTGAAATTTGGAGCCGACCTCCGCAGAGGCCGCATCGCCCGTGAAGCTGCGAACTTCCCCCGCGCGTCGCTCAGTTTCACCGGCGATATCACCGGCAACGCGCTCGCCGACTTCCTGCTCGGATACCCCAGAAATGTAAGTGGCGTCGAAAACCTGAGCTGGGCCGAAGCCCGCGATTGGCGCATGGGCTTCTACGCCATGGACGATTGGCATGTGTCCAACAAGCTCACCCTCAACCTGGGAATCCGCTATGAGCTGAATACCGTGCCCATCGATCCCTACGGCAGATTGCGCACGCTGAATCCAAAAGATCCGACGCAGTTGATTCCGGGTGTCTACACCGTGGCCGCGCCGTTTAAAGGAGACCACAACGACTTCGCTCCACGATTCGGATTTGCCTACCGCCCCTTCGGAAACAAAACGGTATTCCGCGGTGGCTATGGCATTTACTACAACGCCAATCAGTTGAACAATTTCACATTGCTCCAGAGCAATCCGCCATATAAAGTGATACCGACGCTGGTCAGTGATCCGAACAATCCCTCGGTCACCATCGCGAATCCATTCGCAGTAAATGGTGTTCTCCAGCCCGGACCTTTCAACATCACCACAGTTGACCTCTGCGGTTGCCTGCCGAATACATACAACCAAAATTGGACCTTCAACATTCAGCGGCAACTGCCGGGCGAAATCGCAGTCGAAGTCGGCTACGTAGGCGCCCACGCTGTGCACCTTGACCACGCAGACCAAGCCAACACAGCGACCCCCGGACCAGGAGCGGTGCAAGCGCGCCGTCCCTATCCGGTTTGGGCCGACGTTCGAGCGATTCGCAACGACGGAAGCTCAAACTACAACGCACTCCAGGCCCAATTCCGCAAGCGCTACTCGCACGGCTTGACGATCCTAGGAGCCTATTCGTACTCAAAGAGCATCGACGACGTGAACGACTTCAACTCCGGCGACCGCGCACAGGATCCGACCAAACGCTATCTGGAGCGCGGCAGTTCGCAGTTCGATTTTCCACAGCGCCTCACGTTTAGCGGCGTCTACCAGTTGCCATTCTTCGCAGGCTCAAAATCCGGAATCGTTAAGACAATGTTGAGCGGCTGGCAGCTAAACGGAATCTTCACCGGAGAATCCGGAAAACCGTTCAGCGTCTACGCCAGCGGCGACATCGCCAACACCGGGGGCTCCGGCCAGAGAGCGAACCGCTTGGCCGATGGACGTCTCGCCTCCGATGCGCGGTCAATCTACAAGTGGTTCGATACGACTGCCTTCGCAAACCCGGCCCAGTACACCTTCGGCAATGCCGGCCGCTTTATTCTTCGTGGACCGCACACCATCACCCTCGACGGCGGCCTATCGAAAAACTTCGTATTCCACGAGCGCAACCGGGTGGAATTCCGCGCGGAATTCTTCTCCCTAACGAACACGCCTCTATTCGGCAACCCCAACTCAACAGTAGGAACCCCGACCTTCGGACAAATCACGGCGTCCGCGGGCGGTAACCGCACCATCCAACTCGGATTGAAATACGCTTTCTGAGACGAACCGCCAACGCATAAACCCGACACCCCTCAACATCTCCAGAAGGACTGTCAGGTGTTGACCGGACTACAGCGATTGACCCAATCTCTTTTCCAACTCCCTGCGATAGGTTCTGCTGATTCTCGATCTCGAACCGTCTTTCAGGATCACTTCAAATTCGCCATGGGAGATCGGCTCCAGGTGCAGGATGCTTTCGATATTGACGATAGCCGAACGATGGATGCGGACAAAACGAACGGGGTCGAGCCTCTCGGCAAGCTCGTTCAGCGCGGCCCGGTACAACAGTTCTTTTCCTCCGATGTGCAGGTTCGCATAAACCCCGGCAGCTTCGATCCAGTCGATATCGGCCACCCGTACGAAGCGCGTGGAACCTCCCGATTTCACCACCAGTCGGTCCAGCGGCAGATCCCGCGCGGGCGCTGCGGAAACCATGCGAAGAATGCGCCGTCCAAACTCCCGCACACTTCGTTCATCCATCCGAATGCTGACGCGAGCCATGGTCATCTCAAAGCGCTCGTCGCTGAACGGCTTCAGGAGATAGTCAAGCGCATTTGCTTCGAAAGCGCGGATTGCATGCTCATCGTAGGCGGTCACAAAGACGGTTAGCGGCATGCGTTCGGCGCCAACTTCAGCGATGACCTCCAGTCCGGTCAGTTCCGGCATCTGGACGTCGAGAAACACCAGATCGGGCCTTCGGTTCTGAATCATCTCCACCGCGGAGAGTCCGTCGGACGCCTCTATGATTGCGGCCACGCGGGAATCGCTGCGCAATAGGTCATCGCGGCTTAATAGATCCATGATCCGTTGCCGCGCCGGTGCCTCATCGTCGGCCACCAGAACGCAGAGGCCTTCAGACGCCGGCAGTGGCATGTGCATCCTTTCCGGTCCATCGTAGAGGCAGCGATATTTCAACCTCGGTTCCACCACTGGCGCGCCGGTTCACAGCAAAACAGGTTTCTCCATCGGGATAAAGCCCGGCCACGCGCTGCCGCGTCACGGACAGCCCTACGCCGCTGGAGTTCTCAAGCGTCCAGCCCGTCGGAAGTCCCACGCCGTCGTCGAGCACACGAATGTCGAGCCGATTCCCGTCACGATGTGCCGACACGATCACCGTTCCGCCGGAAGCCCGCCTTGAAATCCCGTGCCGGATCGCATTCTCGACCAGCGGCTGAACGAAAAGGCAGGGTACGGAAGCATATTTCACCTCCGGCGCGATTTGCGTCTCGATTCGCAAATGGTCCCCGAAGCGGATCTTCTGGATCGCCAGATAGTGTTCCAGAAAGGCCATCTCTTCCGCCAGCGGGACTTCCTGCTTCTCTTTCGATTCCAGCGACAGCCGGAGAAGGTCGCCCAGATGCTCGATCATCCGTCGTGCAAGCTTCGGGTCCCGTTCCACCTGAGACGAGATCGTGTTCAGCGCATTGAAAAGAAAATGCGGATCCAATTGCATTCGAAGTGCGTTCAGACGAGCCTCAGAGAAGCTTTTTTCCAGCCGCTCCAACCTCAACTCGCTGGAAAGGTAGTGTTTGTAATACCGGTACACCTGCCAGGCGCCAAAGATCAGCCAGTAGTTGAGCCAGTTCCAGAGAAACATTCCCCGCAGCGCATCGGCAAGAAATCTGATGCTTGCCAAGCCATTCCATTCATCAATCCCGAACGCGGCGCGAACCGCCCCCAAAAGATAAACGTACACCGACGTAACCAGCAGGCTCGGAAGGAAATGCGCCAGAACTCGCCGGGCAAGTTGCTTGTTAGAAACGGGGATCTGCCGGTCCACCCAAAGAATGAGAGGTGTGACCATGCCCCAGGACCACCATATCGTAAGAGAAAAAAGCAGAGCGTGGCGCCAGTCCATCCCGGCAGAGAGATCCGGCAAGGCAAACACACAGCCGAGAATCGTCCATGCCAGAGCCGCAAGAGCAACGTGGCCCGTACGGGTCTTCATCCATTGTTTGCCAGCCATCGGGTTTGTCACCGTGTTGATTACTGCGCTGCCAGATGAACCCCTTCCACGTCAGCCAGGCGCAGCATCACTCCCCATCCGAAGAAGTTGTTCGCGATTGCCACAGCGACCTCATTATCGCCCGCTTCCAGAGGCAACGTGACGGCGCCATTCTCCAGCGAACATCGCCCGTCGGGAAATTTTCTCGTTCCTTCCGACTCGAATAGGTTTTTATCGGCATACAACAGTTTCCCGTTCACGAACACCCACAGTTCGCGTGTCCATCCAATATCTACCTTCTTCGTCTGATTCCTGTCTGAAGTGATCGTCGTCTTCAGCCATGCTACGGCCCGGTTCGGCTCGGGCAGAGGCCGGCCATACTCGCGGCTGAGATTTACCAGCCCGTTCCGCTCTGTGCTGATCGTCTTCCATTCCGGCGAAGCACCGGGCATTTCGTTATACATGGGGTTCTTACCGTTCGGCAGCGCGGCAAAAGTTGATAGACGCCAATTCCGAACCAGCCTCCGCTCCCCATCCAGCGGATCTCTGGCCGGCTCCGGAGAAAGGCCGTCCACTGCATCGGGAGTGATCGCCATGTTCGCGAAAGTGCCTGGCCCCTGCAGCCGCAGGCCGCCTTTCATCGCATCCCCTTCTAACCTGCCGACCTCCAGTGTGGGCGATGCGGCATCGTTCACGAAAATATTCATCCGCCGGCCGGATACGACCATCCTGATGTGGTTCCACCCGTTCTCCCGGAGCGGCGCCCGCGTTTGATATTGCGGAAAGAGGTCCCATAACAGGACACCATGGGTCTGCGGCGCATATTGCATGCAGGCCCGGAAGGCCGGACAGCTCGGATCAGGCCTCAGGTAAACGAGCTCGAAATTATCTACGTCTTGCTGACGAAAGGCTATTCCGGGCGCACCCCGCGCGATCGTATTGACATCGAACTCGATCGTCCCATCGCTGAACGTGATGTCTTTGAGTACCGCATTGCCGCTGTTCAGTCGCATCAGGCCGTGATAAAAACCCAACTGCCGGAGGAACTCCGCGTTCTCTTTAGTCTGCCAATGGTCAGCCGTCATGGCGATCGTGATCGGTTCGGCGCCCTGCGCAATTGGAAGTTCTGACAGGATGCATACGCAGAGCGCCATCCTGTTCAGAGCATCCTTGCTAACAAGTGTCTTCATGACCCCAGCGTATGGACCAGGCACCCCCTTTGGCGAGCGAAAGGTGACCAGACGGACAGGAGTGTTACGAGCCGGTCCCGGACCTTGCGAGTTGGTTCTTGGCGACGTCCGGGTGCCTGCACTGATTCAGACTGCACTAACTCGCCGAAGCAACTGCGTCGCGGACTCCAGCAGACCGCGCGACCGAATCTTCCACAGGCCGGTCTCGATCATCCCCAACTTGGCGGCCGCGGCATTCTGCGTCACCATCCCGTCCCGAACTCTGTTCAGCCACTCCAGCCAGTCCCGTTCCTCTTGGCTCATCGCGATTCGTTCCATTCTTCCGCCTTACGGCCCCCAAGCGGGACTTCCACCTTGCCCAATTAGGAACTTTTCACCTTGCCGCGACATAAGAAATCTACCCCCTTTGCCATGAAATTTCCCTGTGATATAGTCACCGCATTATGTTGCTGAATCTACGCCGATTCGCTTTTCTATTCGTTTTTCTGGTGGTTTCAATATCCCCGTTCCTTTTTGGACAGGCCAATACCGCCAGCATTCGTGGAATCGTCACAGACCCGAGCGGCGCCGTCATTGCCGGCGCGCAAGTTACGCTCACCAACACAGGTACCGGAGTTCAAACCTCAACAAAAGCCAACCCATCGGGGGAATATTTGTTTGAATTCCTCCCACCGGGCACGTACAGGATCGAGGTCCACTTCTCAGGCTTTAAGACATTCGCGCGAGAAAATATGACGCTGGATCTGGCGCGCCAACTGCGAATCGATGTGGGTCTGGAACCAGGGCAGGTAACGGAAAGGATCGATGTGTCAGCGCAAGCCCCGCTAGTCGATACCGAAAACGGCGCGCTTGGGACCACGGTCCAGAATCAGATGGTCACCGAGTTGCCGCTCTTGAGCCGGAACCCTCAGAGTTTGGTCTTGCTGGGCGCAGGCGTGGTGCAGACCGTGGACGGAAATATCACCAACGGCGGTCTCATCCGCATCGACCCTTACTACATCGACGGCGCCGATAGTAGCAACCACGTCTGGAGCGGGACGCCGGTCAATCCCAATCCGGATGTGATCAATGAATTCCGGGCGATGACGAACGCCTATTCGGCGGAGTACGGGGAAACCAGCGGCGTGACGATGATCGCCACGACGAAATCTGGAACCAACTCGTTCCATGGATCGGCTTTCGAATTCCTTCAGAACGACGACTTGAATGCCGGCAATTATTTCACGCACAGCGTGCCCGTGCTCCGGTTCAATCAATTCGGCGGCACTTTGGGAGGACCCATCAAGAAAAACAAGCTGTTCTTCTTCGTCGACACCCAGTTGACGCGGCAGAAGAACCCGCAACCGATCACGAACATTACCGTGCCGACGGCAGCTTTTCGAACAGGGGACTTCTCGAGCCTTCTCGGGGCCAACGTTGGTACCGACGCTCTCGGAGCGGCAGATCTGAAATACGAGATTTTCAACCCATTTTCGCAACGGCAGGTCACATCGGGTGGCAGCACGGTCTGGGTGCGCGATCCATTTCCGGGCAACAAGATCCCCCCCAACCTGATCAGTCCGGCAGCATTGAAGGTGCAAGCCTTATACCCCAGCCCGCAAGTTAACCAAAACTTCAATAACTTCAGCGTAAACGGGGCGGCGTTGTCACAGAACAACGAATGGGACGCCAAGGTTGATTACGCGATCAACGATTCCAATCGGCTAATGGTGCGCTATTCGGACAAACGTGGATTTTCCCAACAAGCGTCTGCGTTCGGATTCGCGGCTGGTGGAGGTCCGGTTCCCGGAACGCTCGGCCCTGGGAACTCTTTCGCGGCCCCAGGGCACCAAGCTGTCGCCAACTATGTTCATGTATTCGGCGCCACCGCCACAAACGACTTGAACATTGCCTGGCAAAATCAATTTCCCAGGCGCGCGATTCCGGGCTATGGCGATATCAGCAATCTTGACCTCGGCATCCATGGCATGCCCAACGCGGGTCAGAAGCTGGGCACTCCTTACTTCAACTTCTCCAACTTCGAAGCACTTGGCGCGACTACGGACACAACCTTCCAGGAATGGCAGACGCAGGAAACTCTCACCGACACGTTTTCCTGGAATAAAGGCCGCCACAATCTCCGGATTGGGGGCTGGGTCCGCAAATTAGCGACGAACAACCTGCAGCCGGGAGCCCTCAACACCGCGTGGACCTTTAGTAACGTTTTCACCAATCAGCCGGGCAACAACAACACGGGCTTCGATTACGCGAGCTTTCTACTTGGATTGCCCAATGCCCTGACTTACAGCATCTACCCGGACTTCTTCCGTACGCGGGCGAATTTATATGCAATATTCGCTCAGGACGACTTTCACATCAGCCGTAATCTGACCGTGAATCTAGGTCTGCGGTGGGACGCTCCAAACTATTACCACGAGGAACAGAACCGCAGCGGAGTCTTCGATCTGACTCAAGGGCAATACGTGCAATTCGGAGTGAACGGCTTCCGGACGACACCCTGGAACAACGTCTGGAATAATTTTGATCCCCGGCTGGGCATCGCGTACAGCGCGCTCGGAGGAAAGCTTGTTCTGCGCGGAGGCTACGGCATTTTCCTGGCTGGCGTCAGCAGTGCGGGGGCCAATGGATACATGCTGAATGCGCCAATCTTCGCCGACTCTGATCAAGGCCGGTACACCACGACCGACCAGATTCACTGGCTCGCCACACTCGACAATATTCCGTATCAGCCAACCGACCCGACGGGAAAAAATTCGAAGAGTGTCAGCGTGTTTCCGGAGCACAACCCCTTGGCCTACATTCAGCAGTACAACCTGAATGTCCAGTACGAATTCAAGACGATTCTATTCCAGGCGGGCTATGTGGGCACCCGCGGGTCTCACCTGACTTACGGCTCGTATAACGCCAACGCGATACCTGTGGCGGTTTCAGCGAAGGCCAATGGACAGTTCGTCGCGCCCTACGTGCCTTATCCTCAGTACCCGCTCGGCGTCACGATCAACTCCTGGATCGGATCTTCCGATTACAATGCTCTGCAGTTGAAAGCGGAGCGGCGCTTTGCCAACGGCCTCGCGTTCGTCGTGAATTTTACTCACTCCAAATTCATTGATGTCGGAAACGCCGGCTATCGCGATCCGGTGGGCAATCGTAATCTGGATCGCGGCATTTCGCAATACAACGTGCCAAACCGGCTCGTCGCGGGTTACAACTACCAGCTTCCTATCGGTCCGGGCCGGAGATTGCTGTCGAAAGGAATCATCGGCAATATTATCGGTGGCTGGGAATTCAACGGCATCACAACGTATCAGACCGGCATCGCGCTTTCGCCTGGTTTGGCAACCAACAGCTGCGTGTGCGGGAACAACCGCTCCGCCCCGAACGTCAGTGGCGACCCGATGACCGGGCCGCAGTCTCTGACTCAGTGGTTCAACACGTCCGTATTTTCCCTCCCCGCGCAGTACACGATTGGGAACGCCGGCCGCGGCCTGATTTACGGACCGCACCTGTTCAGCACGGATTTGAATACGGGGAAACGGTTCGCTCTTCCGTGGCGTGAAGGAATGAACATCGAATTCCGCGCGGAGTTCTTCAACGTGTTCAACCACCCGAATTTCGCTGCGCCGGACGTGAATCTGGGCGACGCGAATTTTGGGAAGGTCACCGCCTATTCGTCGTTCGTGAGTCCACGCAAAGGGCAACTGGCATTAAAGTTTTACTTTTGACGAATTCGCGCAAGACGAACTCGCTTCCCGCGGCTCTCGCGCTTCTGATCTGCCTATCTACGGCCGCTCTTCGAGCTAACGATTTCGTTGGGCCGGAGCAGTGCGCTAAGTGCCACCCTGGCGAATTCGCAAAGCAATCGGGTAGTAATCACGCAAAAGCGCTCTCGCCGATCGCGCGAAGCCCCATCGCCGCAAAGCTTGCCGGCCACACGGTCCGGGAGAAAAACGGACTCCGGTTCGAATACTCGCAAGCACCCAACGGAATGCAAGTTACCGTAGAACGTGGCCGCCAAAGATCCGAGGCATTGCTGGAATGGGCTTTCGGATCCGGGGTGCGTGGTATCACACCCGTAGGCTCGATCAACGGTCATTATTTCGAACATCGGATTTCCTGGTATACGGCCGGAGACCGGGCCGCGTTAACAATGGGTCACAAGACTGACGCCCCGAGCGATATCGTTTCTGCTCTTGGCATGAAGCAGTCCGGGGGAACCATCTTTCAGTGTTTCAATTGCCACAGTACCGGATCAAAAACTGGCCCGGACGTCTCGGAACTCCGGCCGGGGATACAGTGCGAGCGATGTCACGGGCCGGGCGAGGCGCACGTGCGAGCGCCTTCCGCGAAATCGATTTACAATCCCGGGCGTCTCCCGCCATCCGCTTTGATTGAGGCGTGCGGCCAGTGTCATCGTCTGACGCCACCTGAGGTTGACGACCGCGAGTCTATCCGGTTCGCTCCGGTCGGGCTGACGGCGAGCCGGTGCTTCCGCCGGAGCGGTAAATTATCGTGCCTGACCTGTCACAATCCACACTCAGACGTGAATCGCGATGCTGCGTACTATGTCAATAAGTGCGTCGAATGCCACTCGGGATCGACGCCGGCCGTGAACTGCCGCCGCGCGGCTCGCGCCAATTGCCTCCCTTGTCACATGGCGAAGTCGAACACGGCGCCGTTTCTGACTTTTACCGATCATCGTATTCGCGTGTCGCATTTGCTTGCATCGCAGGCCTATCAGGCACTGGGAGAGCCGGCCAAAGCAGTCGCGGAAGCGCAGAATGAGATTTCGAGCAATCCTGCAAATCTGGCTGGATATCTGCAGCTCGGTCAGATCTTTCTCGAGTACAATACGCCGGAGCCGGCAGTCGAGATCTTTTCCAAGGCTCTGCGGATCGCACCGGATTCTCTGCTCGCCCACCTCGGCGAGGGTCTGGCGCTCAAAGGCACTCAACGCTTCGACGTAGCGGAGAGGGAGTTGAGCCTGTGCCTCCAGCGGAATCCGCAAATGGCCGTTGCCTTCGATGGACTGGCCGGTTTGTATATTGAGGCGGTTGAGTATGAAAAGCTTGCCGGAGTATCCCGGCAGTATCTGCAAACGAATCCATCGGACTATCGCGGCTACTACTATCTGGCTACCGCGCAGGAGCACGCGGGGGAAGACAGGCAGGTGACGGAGGTTTTGCTGCGGAAAGCAATCGTTCTCAATCCGGGTTTCGCGGCTTCGTACGCTTTGTTAGGGAAGCTGCTTTTGCAGGGGGATCGTGCGGCCGAGGCAGTCGCGGAGTTGGAACACGCCATTCAGCTTCGGCCCGATTATCGACCGGCGCATATGTATCTCGCTAACGCATATCGGAAGCTGGGAAAAGATGCGGAGGCTGCGCGAGAGGCTCAGAAGCTTCGCGATCTGAATGAAAAGGAAAGCGCTAAGCCAAGTTTGCGTTACCACCGCGATGCGCCTGTTAATTAGGTTCGCCGGCAGCAGGCTGCGTGTTTACGCTTTGGGGCCACTGTACGAGAAGCCCACTTTCGGTCAAGTGGGCGGACGCTAGTGAACACTGGGGCGGACGGCAGGACCGATTCTGGAAGCCCGTCAACTTCCGGATACGCTGTTTCACCGGTTAAACAGGTCATCCAGGTACTATCGTCCAAGTTCAGAGACCCTCGCGTCTCCCGCCGCAATTTACGTGGGCGAAAACAGCGGACGCGGC
>Ga0105237_10006089_pt1 | contig 13491 bp, 14 predicted proteins | sample KBSC24metaG_FD_81520 | JGI IMG/M metagenome (GOLD analysis project Ga0105237, IMG submission 81520) | Corn rhizosphere microbial communities from Kellogg Biological Station, Michigan, USA - KBS C2-4 metaG | ecosystem: Host-associated > Plants > Roots > Rhizosphere > Soil | place: Michigan, USA...
CGTCGCTGCCTTGGAGCGCCATACCGACGGGACCCAACTCGGTGATGAATCGGGTCAATTCCGCCTCGGGCAGTGTGCATTCGACGTCGATCGGCTGAAGGTCTACATCGGCCCAGCCGCCACTATCGAGGATGGCAGCGACCCGTTGCGGGTCGGCGAAGGAGAACTGTCCCGGGCCGTCCGCCGCGGGAGTGGCAAGGTTCGGCAGCAGCGGGGCCGCCTCACGCAGGCCGGTCGTCATGAACGGATTTTCCGCGGGGCTGCGCCAGGCGATGACGTGAAGCGCGGCGTCGTCGGTCGCGGCGTGCCGCAAGTTCGCGAAGGCTTGCACGGGGTCATCGAAGAACATGACGCCGAATCGCGAGACGATCGTGTCGACGCTTGCGCGCTCAAACGGATGGGTCTGGACGTCGGCGAGGACGAAACTCGCTGGTATGCCGTCTCGTTCGGCCCTGGCGCGGGCGGCGGCGATCATCGGCTCGGACACGTCGGCACCGACGCACTGTCCCTCGGCGCCGAGCCTGCGCGCGACGGCGAGGGTGGTGCCGCCCGTACCGCAGCCGACGTCAAGCACCCGCCGCCCCGATCCGGCAGCCACGCGGTCGACGAGCAGGTCTTCCAATCCTTTCATCATCTGATCCAGCAGGTTCTGTGCGTCGACCCAGGCGTATCCAGTTGTGGCGTTCCAGTGATTGGTCTGCTTGTCGTCGCTCGGTGGCGTACTTCCGTTCATGATTCAGCTCGCCGTTGACGGTCGTCCCGTTGATTCCGGCATCGGTAGGCCGGCGTCCTCGGCCAACAAGCTCTGCACGATCGAGGTGGCCGCGAGCGAACCAGTCGCGATCGCCGAGGCGACCTGCGGCATTTGCGCAGTGGCGTTGTCGCCGGCGGCGAAGACTCCGGGAACTGTTGTCCGGCAGAGCGAATCGATTGCGATGGGACTCGGCGTCGTCGGCGTCGGCTCGCCGAAGCCGACGCCGAGCTGTGCCGCCAATTGCGATCGTTGATGCAGTGTCGTCGCGACGAGCAGACCGCTGCGTGCCAGCCGGGTTCCGTCGGTGAACACGATGGCTTCCAATTCGTCCTTGGTTGAGGCGAGTTCGGCAACGGGCCGCTCGTCGATCGCGACGCCTGCCGCGGCCAACTGAGATCGGGCCTCACCATCGAGTTCCGCAGGCCCTCCCGTCAGGAGCACCACATCGTCGCTCCATGCTCTGAGCAAGACCGACGACTGCACTGCCCGCTTGCCGTTCGCCAATACCGCCAACGGTTGATCGCGGACCTCCCAGCCGTGACAGAACGGGCAATGGAACACCGACCGCCCCCACAACTCCGCCAGCCCGGGCAGCTCCGGCGGCCGGTACTCCATGCCGGCGGCCAGCAGCACCCGCCGCGCGCGTTCACGCCGACCGTCGGACAGTTCCAGTTCGAACACGTCGCCGGCACGCTGACCCGTCACCACTTCTCCGGTCCGCACTTCGACGGACGGATAGGCGGCAATCTCCTGCCGCCCGGCCTCGTACAGCTCGGCCGGCGGGCGGCCGTCGTGACCCAACAACCCGCCGATGCCGTGGGCGGGCAGGTTGCTCTGCTGGCCCGCGTCGACCAGCAGCGTCCGGCGCCGCGCCCGGCCCAGTACCAGACCCGCGCTCAAGCCTGCGGCTCCGCCACCGACGACGACGCAGTCCCATGCAGTGTTCATGACCTGATCCTCCTGATTGTTTCGAGCGTTGACGGGGGTCGGCAGTGCAGGTGGGCCGTGCCGAGCACTTCCATCCGCACCGGGCGGCCGAAGGCAGGCCGGCCGGGGGAGTCGCTGCTAGCAACCTGGGCGAGCTCCGCGTCATGCGAACATGTTTGTTCAACATCGGAACATCAACGTTCTATTCCGGGTGGATTAGGATCACGTCATGTCCGTCCCAAAGCAGCTCTCGGGCGTGCAAGCGCGCACCAGAGCCGCGATCCTCGCTGCTACGGCTTCTGCGCTGGCCGCGAACCGGACGGCCACCATGCCGGAGATCGCCGCCGCAGCGGGAGTCGGCCGCACCACGCTGCACCGTTACTTCGCCGACCGCGAGACGCTGATCTACGAGGCCACCCTGGACTCGATCCGCGTGCTCAATGAGGCGGTGGACGAGGCCGCCCCCGAAGATGGACCCGCCCTCGACGCGATGCGGCGCTTCATTACCGCCGGCGTCTCAATCAGTGAACGGCTGGTCTTCATCTTCGGCGACCCGGCGGTGCTCCGCGATATCCCGCCGGCCCAGTCCCCGAACGAGGAGGTGGTGATCAACCTCATCGGACGCGGACAACGCGAAGGCGTGTTCGACCCGGACCTCGACCCGACCTGGATCTGGCACGCGCTCTACGCATTGATCCTGCGAGGTTGCGAGCAAGTCATAGCCGGTGCGCTGCCGCGGCACACCGTCGCGCCACTGATCACCCGAACCTTCGAGCGTGGCGTCTGCCCGGCCCCCTGACGCAACTCTGATCGCCAATAGGCGCAAACTGATCCTGTTGTGGGAGGCGGTATTTCGGGCGGGTAATCGAGTATGCCGCCGGTGTTGACGGGATATCGAGGGCAACAGTGCGGCTAGGTTTCGCCCGACCAAAGCCCTGCGTGACGGTTGACACGTCGGCCGGGCCCATGTGAGCCCGAACACCATGCGGGCGACCAGGTTTCGGCAAGCCCCCGATGCAGCGTTTAATGACAGGGCGCGTTGCGCCAGTGTTAGCAAGGAGGTGCGATGGCGGGTCCCAATTCGACGGAAGACGTCGATGGGTTGCCACCGCCGCCGATCGCCGAGGGGCAGGTCCATGCCCCGTTGAACCCTGACCGGAGCCCGCCGTACCGGGCGGCAGCGGTGGGGTTGGTTCTGGTTGCTGTGCTGGTGTTGGCGCTGACTTGGTCTCAGTTCCGGGGCTACTTCGACACCAAGTCCGTGCTGTATGTGGTGTACAACCGATCCGGATTGTCGATGGATGCCGGTTCCAAGGTCACCTATAACGGGGTGCCGATCGGCCGGCTGCGGGCCGCTGAGGCCCAGAGCGGTAGTGATGGCCGCACTCACGCGAAACTCGTCCTCAGCGTCGATCCGCAGTATCTCAACCTGCTGCCCAAGAATGTGGACGTGAAGCTGTTGGCCACCACGGCCTTCGGCAACAAGTACATCTCGTTCACCTCGCCGGCGAACCCGTCGCCCCAGCGTGTCAAAAGTGGTGACGTGCTCAACGCCAGCGGCGTCACCACCGAGTTCAACACGCTGTTCGAGACCATCACCGCGATCTCCGAGCAGGTCGACCCGATCAAGCTGAACGCGACGCTGACCGCGGCGGCCCAGGCGCTGGACGGGCTGGGTGACAAGTTCGGTCAGTCGCTGGTCAACGGCAACACGATCCTGGCCGACCTGAATCAGCGGATGCCGACCTTCCGGCACGACACCAGGGCGCTGGCCGACCTGACCGAGGTGTACGCCCAGGCGTCGCCGGACCTGTGGGACGGCCTCAAGAGCGCCGTGACCACCGAGCGCACCCTGAACGACCAGCGTGGCACCATCGACCAGGCGCTCATGTCGGCTGTCGGGTTCGGTAATACCGGTGGCGACATTCTCGAGCGTGGCGGCCCGTACTTGGTCCGCGGCGCCGAAGACCTGCTGCCGACGGCCCGACTGCTGGACAAGTACAGCCCCGAATTGGACTGCCTGTTTCGCGGTTTCGCCTCCGGTGCGCCGGCCGCGGCGAAGGGCCTGGGCGGTAACGGTTTCTCGCTGGCGATGCACATGGAACTGGTCGGCACCGCCAACGCCTACGTCTATCCAGACAATCTGCCCCGGATCAACGCCTCCGGCGGTCCGATGGGTCGGCCGGGCTGCTGGACGGTGAGCAAGGACATCTGGCCGATGCCCTACATGGTGATGGATACGGGCGCGTCGATCGCGCCGTACAACCACTTCGGTCTCGGCTCGCCGTTCGCATCCGAATATGTCTGGGGTCGTCGCGACGGGGAGAACACCATCAATCCCTGACCCAGTGTCACGCGACAGCACAGTGCGGCCACGTTCATCGGGCGAGGCCGGCGAAGGCAACACCGACATCCCAGAGTCGGGCGGCGTTTGCGGGATCGAGGGCATATGCCGCGACACCACGGAAATCCTCGGGTCGTGCTGTGACGGTGGGGGATTCGTTGCAGTCGTCAAAGTAGCGGCCGCCGATTCCTTCGAGGAGTGGAGAAGCCGCCAGCAACACGGACGTCGCGGCGCCTTGCTCGACGGTCTTGCGAAGGTGGGGCGGGGTTCGCAAGCCTCCGGTGTGCTTCTGCAGCCCGGTGGCGATGGCACCGGGATTCAGGGCATTACTCACGATCTTGTCGTTCTCCCAGCGCTGCGTCAGCGCGACCGCGAGCAGGATGTCAGCGGTTTTGGATTGCCCGTACGCCGTCCAGGGATCGTAGGAGCGAAAGTGATAGTCCAAATCGTCAAAGACAACGGGGGACAACAGATGTCCGCTGGAGCTGACGCATACGACACGGGCGCCTTCGGCGGCTTTGAGCGCCCCGTGCAGCCCGACGGTGAGTGCGAAGTGACCGAGAAAGTTTGTGGCGAACTGCATTTCGTGACCGTCAGCGTTACGGACCAATTCGGGCAGGGCCATGATGCCGGCATTGTTGATCAGCATGTGCACCGGCTCCGTGCCTAGCCGGGCGACGAACTCCCGGACGGACGCCAAGTCGGCGACATCGAGGGTGACGGCTGTCACCGCCGAATTGCCAGTCGATTTGGTGATCTGCGCAGCGATCTCGTGTCCAGCGGCGAGGCGGCGAACACCGAGAATCACGTCTGCGCCGGCGGCCGCCAACGCGCGTGCCGTTTCGACGCCGATGCCAGAGGTCGCTCCCGTGATGACCGCCCGTCGCCTCGAGAGGTCAACTCCAGCAAGGATATCGTCGGCGGTAGACGTGAAGCCGAATGGCGTTGTGACAAGGGACATCGAGTTCTCCCGGCTATGTGGCGGACCGCATCGCCGTCACGACGTCGTCGGTCGAGACCACGCCGTGGGCGAGATACGCATAGTTGACCAGCGCGGCCGCGTAGCCGTCGCCCCATTCGGGGTGCCGTGGCCCGGCGATGGCATCGCGGACGACGTAGACCTCGAAGCCCTGCTCGAGCAGATCACGCAGATGCGATTCGACGCACATGTTCGCGAGCATCCCGCCCAGCAGGACTTTGCTGATCCCACGTTTGCGTAATTGCAGCACCAGGTCGTTGGTCTGCGATCCAAATACCTTGTGCGGACTGACGACGACGGTTTCTGGATGCTCGATGTAGGGCTTGAACTCCTCGAGCCAGTCGGCTCCAGAGCCGGTGAGTCCGTCGAGGTTCAGAGGGCCCGGCCGGTCGAACGTGCCGCTGCGCAATTCCGCGGCCTCCAAGGCACCGTTGAAATGCCAGCCGTGGTCGGTGGGATAGAAGTAGTGCGGGGAGATGAACATGCCGAACGACGCCGCGCGGGCAGCTTCGAAGATGTCGAGCATGTGCTCGACGGTGCCGTTCTCGGTGACGCTGTCGCCGGTCACCGCCCAGTTCTTGCCGGTGGGACTCAGGACATCGTTCTGCGGGTCGATGAACACCACCGCGGTGTCAGTTCGGTTCCAGATCATGGGAGTTCTCTTTCCGTTTCGGACTGTCGTCAATTGTTCGGTAGCACTACGACTTTGCCTGTCGCAGAGCCGGTTTCGACAGCGCGGTAGGCGTCGTTGACGTCATCGAGGGTGAAGGTCGCCTGGTGCAGGCGGGGAACCAGACGGCCGTCGTCGGCGAGGGCGGCGGCTTGAGCCACGACGTCGCCGTGGTGTTCGCGACCGCGGCCGGTCAACAAGGGCATCAGAGTGAACACACCCGAATAGGTCGCGCCGCGGAATGACAGGGGCGCCAGGCTGTGGGTGCCCCATCCCAGGGCACTGACGACGTGGCCGGTGTAGCGCTTGACCGCGGCGAACGACGCGTCCAGCGTCGCCCCGCCGACGTTGTCGGCGACGATGTCGAAGCCTTCACCGCCGGTGTATTCGGACACATAGTCGTCGGCGGTGCTCGACGTGTAGTCGATGGGCGTCGCGCCGACCCGTCGGATCACCTCTTGGCTGGACGGTCCACCGGTTGCGAACACTTCGGCGCCTCGGGCGATGGCGAGTTGCACGGCGAGGAATCCGACGCCGCCGGCCCCGCCGTGGATCAGGATCTGCTGGCCGGCGTCGGCACCCGCGCGGTCGACGAGGCCCTCCCATGCCGTGATGAACCCCAACGGGATTGCCGCTGCCTGCGCCATCGACAGCGAGCGGGGCTTATGGGCGAGCAACCGCGCATCGACGGCGGCCAATTCGGCCAGCGATCCTTGCAGGCCGCCTACTCCGCCTGTCATGCCGAACACCTCGTCACCGACCTGGAATCGGTCGACTTGTGCGCCAACGGCTTCCACCACCCCGGCCGTATCGATGCCGAGAACTGCCGGCGGTGTCATCTGCGCGTGGGCGGCCTCGCCCCGACGGATCTTCGTATCGAGCGGGTTCACCCCGCTGGCCATCACGCGCACCAGGACTTCCCCTGGGCCGGGGGTCGGGTCGGGGAGCTCGCCGATCTGTAGGGGCGAGTTGTAAGCGGTCAAAATCGCAGCGCGCATGAATCCTCCTGGGAAAGGCTTTATCGTGACCCAGCGGTGACTGCTCCGCTGGCTATCTGGTCAACCATCTCGTGCAACCGGACCGCGTCGCGGAACGAGGGGGCGGTGGCCGTGCCTGTGCGGAGGTCGTTCGCAAAGGCTTCGTAGAGCGCGGCCACGTTGCGGGCCGGCACATGCAGCCGGGCTCCGCCGGGGCCGTCGGGCACAGTGATCGTCGTGAGGTGTTTGTCTGACCCGCGGCCGCCGGCCAGCGCCAGTTCGGTGGCCTGGATGTTGCCGTTGGGGGCGGGGCTGGTCACCAGCAGGTCGCCGTCGGTTCCGTTGATCTCCCAACGGAAGTCACCGGCACGGGACAGGCCGCCCCGGTAGAAGACGGAGGCCACCGCCCCACTACGTAGCGCCGCCGTCACCGCGACCTGGTCGGCGGTGGTGGACACGATGGGTGTGCCGTCCGCGACGGTGATGTCGCGGTGGCCGATCCCGAGGGTTGCGGTGGTGGTATCGATGTCGCCGAGGACGAAAGTCATCGCGTCGAGGGCGTGGCCCGCGGAAACCGACAGCGGCGTGACGCCGTTGGCGGAGTCGAAGGCGTAGGCGCGCGCCGCATCGGTGACCGGACCCCAGGCTTGGCCTGAGCCTACGAGATTGGTCGCCATGACCCGGCCGACATATCCGTGCTCAATCAGCTCCCGCAGGTGTGCGACGACCGGGTCGAACCGCGCTTGTAGGCCAACGACGGTGGGAATGCCTGCAGCCGTCGCCATCTCGGCCAGATCCTGTGCCTCCACGAGATCGACGCCGAGCGGCCACTCACTGAAGACCATCTTGCCGGCCGCGATGGCTCGGCTCACCAGTTCGTGATGATCGGGTACCTTCACCGCGACGACGACGAGATCGACGCCGGGGTGAGCGATGAGCCGGTCCGGATCGTCGAACCCGTCGACGTCCCATTGGGTGGCGGCGTGACGGGCCGATTCGGAACGGCTGGTGGCGACGGCCCGCAGGTCGTACTGCGGCAGCGCCTGCACCGCCGGAACGTGTGTCGCGGCGGCCCAACCACCGCTGGGGCTGGCACCGATGATGCCGACACCGATGGGTTTCATGGGAACTCCTGTTCTGGCCGAGAGGCCTAGTCGAATACGAGGACAAGACGGCCGCGGAACCCGCCTCTTTCGAGGACGCGGTGCGCCTCGGCCGCGTCGGCGGCGGGGAATGTCTGCGCGACGCGCAGGGTGAGCGATCCGTGCTCCGCCATGACGCGCAGGCCGTCGAGCTTGTCGTTGGCATGGGTGTAGTCGGGCACCCATACGTCGCGGATGGTGATGCCGCGCTGGGGATGCAGCGTCGAGGTGCCGCGTTCTCCGGGACGGCGCACGGTGGCGATCTGCCCACCGTCGCGCAGCGCGGGCAGCACCTCGTCCCCCTGCAGCGCGGCGTCGACGGCGGCCGCGACACCTGTCGGGTGAAGCTGCCGAATACGTTCTCCCACGCCGGGTCCGCGCGAAACGATCTCGTCGGCGCCGAGTCGGGCGACGAGTTGCTCGTCGGCATGCGCGGCATCGGCCACGATCTGGAGGCCGTCGGCTTTCGCCAGCTGGACGACGTATCCGCCGACTGCACCGGCGGCACCGGTGACCGCGAGGATCTCACCTGGAGCCAGGTTGAGCACGTCGAGAGCGCGCCGGGCGGTGAGACCGTTCATCGGCAGGGTGGCTGCCTCGGCGTGCGTGCTCCCGGCCGGCGCGGCGGTCACCTGGTCGGCGTCGACGACGACGTATTCGGCGTAGGCGCCGCCGGACTCGTCGATGGGCATCATGACCGCCATGGCGCGATCCCCGACGCGGAGTTCGGTGCGGGTTCCCGTCCCGACCTCGTCGATGATTCCGGCTGCCTCCATACCCGGACGGTAGGGCGCAGACAGCGTGCTGGCCCGCAGCGCGTCGTCGATGTCACCGATCCGTAGCAGTACGTCGGCGGGGTTGACCGTCGCGGCATGCACCCTGATACGGACCTGGCCGGTTCCTGCGTGCGGCTCATCTACCTCGATCTGCCGCAATACCTCCGGGCCGCCATATTCGGTGACCACTACTGCTCTCATGACCGGACTCCTAATCGGGGAAGCATCCCCATTTGGTGGGACGTAAGATCAAACGGGGATACCTCCCCGGTTATTCCGCTCGACGAAAGCAACAGGAGGCGTGTATGCGCGCTGACGCTCAACGCAACCGATTGGCCGCGCTTGCCGCCGCCGAGACGGCGTACGCCGAGCAGGGCATCGACGTGTCGCTCAACGAGATCGCGCGGCGCGCCGGCATCGGCAACGCCACGCTGTACCGTCACTTCCCGACGCATGAAGCGCTGCTGTCCGAGGTCTACGCGGCCCACCTGGAGCGCTACTGCGCCATCGCCGAGGATGCCGCCCGCGCCGACGATCCGACGGCAGCGCTACGGGACTGCGTGTTGGCCACCTGCGCACTGCAGGCAACAAACCGAGGCTTGGCCGATCTCCTGGCGTCCCTGCGGCCAATGTCTCCGCACGTCGAAGAGCTTCGGCGCCGGCATCACCGCGCCATCACCACAGTGTTCGCGCGCGCGGTTCGCAGCGGTAACGTGCGCGCCGACGCGTCGCCGGCCGACCTGGCGGTACTCCTGATCGCCAATGCCGGGCTGATCCACCGAACTGCCGACTACGCTCCGCGGTCCAGTGCCCGGCTGGCGGGGTTGTGGATCACCGGAGTCATCTCACGCGAGGATTTTGTCGAGGTGCAGCCGGCCCCCACGGAGGCGCAGATGCGTCGGGCGTTGGCCAACTGAACGCCTCGGCGCGGCTTCGGCGGTCTGGGCCGCGAATCTCTTAGAGGCGTGCCCGCATCCAGTCGACGAGGCCCGCGGCGTCGTCACCGGACAGCTCGACGCCGAAGGTATCGGCCAACAGCGCGGGCACGTCGCCGACCTCAACGTCACGTGTGAAGCAGGATCCGTCGGGATTCGTTGTGGTCCAGGTGGTTCCGTCGAGAACATGCTGGACGTCGGCGGCGAATCGCTGGACGAACGGCCGGGTGGTGAACGGTGACCTCGGCGAGGTCGACACGAAGTGGTTGCCGACGGCGTAGTCGACCGGATATTGCGGGTCGAGCGTGAAGGCGTGCCGGTCGAGCCAGCCGACCGTGCCGTCCGCACTCGACCGCTGCCACAACTTCCACTCGTCCGGGTGAAGGACTTCGGCATCGGCGCCGAGCGGTGCACTGGACAGTCGCAACTGCCAGCCGTCTTGCTCGACCTCGTTACCCGCGATGAGCTCGATGGGTTCGAGTGGCCCGCGGCCGAATCCGACATCACACAGCCAGCGCCGATCATCGTCGAATGCGACAACGATCAATGCGTGCGTGCGCGGCCGCGCGGTTGCCTCCGCGCCCAGGGTGACGCGCCCGGCGAGCGCGGTGAACCGGAAGCCGAGGCGCTCCAGCGCTGCCGCGAACACCGTCACATGCTCGTAGCAGTAGCCACCGCGGTTGTGTCGAATCAGCTTGTTCTGCAAGGTTTCCAGGTCGAGGACGATCGGCCGGCCGAGCATGATGTCCAGGTTCTCGAACGGAATCGAGGTGGTGTGCGCGCGATGCAGAGCAGCCAAGGTTTCGGCCGTCGCCACGCGCTCGCCATCGAAACCGATGCGCGCGAGGTAAGCATCAAGGTCGAGTTCGTCGCCCTGCCAAGTGGTCACAGACCCACGATAGTCAGAGGTCCGGCAGACGCGGCCCTTACGAAGGTTTGCGCGAGGCGGCCTCGACCGCCGGCAGGTAGATGAGGTCGACCAGATCCAGGAGGGCGTCGGGGTCAATAGTGCTGTGCGAGAACAATAGTTCGTTGCGGACGAGTGCCAGAATGCTCGTTGCGACGCGGTCGGGAATCCGGGCCGGCCCTATCTCGCCTCGATCTCGGGCGGCGTGCAGCGCGCGGCGAATCGTGTGATCCGTTTGTGCGGCCACCTTCGTCTGGAACGTCTCGAGGGTGGCTTCGTCCGCCTCGGCAATGAGGTTGCGGTAGGTGTCGAGGCCGATCTCTTGCCACTGCTCGACCAGGGCCTTGACCATGGTGAGGATGTCGTCGCGAAGGTTCTCCGACGACGTCACGTCGAACGGCGGGGTGCGAAGCGTCGGCAGCGCGTCGGTGACCATCTGCGCGCGAGAATGATAGCGGCGGTACAGAACTGGCTTTCCGGTCTTCGCGCGGCGGGCGACGCCTTCGAACGTGACACCGGCATACCCGTTATCGGTCAGCTCGGCCCAGGTGGCGTCGCGGATCGCGGACATCAGTGCGTCGTCCCGGCGTCGTGAAGTCGGCTCGGGCGGCACGGCCGCTTTTCGATTAGGCACGTTGCGTATCTTAACCGTCCGCGCTACGGTGAAATAGGAAACGCTCCGTATCTTACGAGCGTCGCCGAGAAACACCCCGTTGAAGTAGAGGTGAGGATTCGTGGCTGCTCAACTGCCAAGCGTGGAGGACCTCGATCCCGCGCAACGCGAGGTCTATGACCTGTTTCCGGCCAACCTGTCGAGGGGTCTGGTCATGACCAAGGCCAGTGCGAAGCCGTATCTGGCACTCGGACTTTCGTTCCGCACGGGTGCACTGTCGGCCGAGACGCGGGAGCTGGTGATCTTGCGAGTCGGTGCGGTGACGAACGCGCCATACGAGATCCATCACCATGTGCCCGAAGCGCGGGCCGCCGGGATTCCGGATTCGATGATCGACGACGTCCTGTCAGGAGCCACCTCCTTCGGAGACGGGCGCGTCGACGTGCTCGTCGCGTTCGTTGATGATCTGCTCGCACAGATCAAGGGCGGCGGGGCGGGTACAGGGCCGATGCAGGAGTTCTACTCCGACAACGAAATTGCCGAAGTGACACTGCTGGTCGGTCACTACGTGATGACCGCGATGTTCATCAAGACTCTCGGCGTGGTGCCCGAGGAGTTCGTCGCCGACGCCACGAGCATTCTGGCCGACGCCACCGCCAAGCTGTACGACGAACGAGTGAAGGACGGACGATGACTGACGAAATTCCTTTTGCGGAAGGACTATTCGACCTCGGCGGGGGAGCCCATGTCTTCCTCTCGGGCAACGAAGCCCTCGGGTTGGCCAATGCCGGTCTGGTGGTGAGCGCTGGCGAAGCGCTCGTCATCGACACCCTCTACGACGTGCAACACGCCCGGTCCATGTGCGCGCACATGGACGCACTGACGAAGTCTGCGCCGGTGCGGTACGTCTTCAACACCCACACCGATGGCGATCACTTCTTCGGCAATAAGGTCTTCTCTGCCGATACCGAGATCATCACCACCGAAGCCGCCAGTGCGCTGATGACTCAGGAGCATGCCGACCTCACCACGAAACTGCTGAACACGGATACCAAACCGGGCGGCGCTCTGCAGGCCCTCGCACCACTCGGGCGGCCCTTCGACTTCTCCGAAGTACGGGTTCGCGCCGCCGACACCACCTTCAACGGCGAAAAGTCGTTGAGAGTAGGCAAACTCGACGTCGAGCTCCACGAACTTGGGCCGGCGCACACCGTGGGCGACGCCGTTGCCTACCTCCCCGAGCTGGGGGTGCTGTACGCCGGGGATCTGTTGACGCACAATCCCGTTGCGGTCACCTGGTCGGGTTCGATCCCGAATTGGCTCAAAGCGCTCGAGCGGATCCGTGCCTTCGGGGCGCGGAAAGTCGTCGCCGGACACGGCCCCGTCCTGATCGGCCCCGAGATCAACGCGGCCATCGACCGCGGAATCCGATTCTGGTCCAGCCTGCACACCGACGCGACGCGCCTCTACGACCAAGGTGTGCCGGTGGCTGAGGCGGTCGACCGGATGGACATCCAAAACTATCCGGAAGCCGCTGCGACGCTGCCGATCATCGTCACCGCCATCTATCACGAACGCGACCCCCGTATCCCGTACCTGGATCTCACGCAGGCCGTCGAGGCCATTGCCTCGCAGGTCGCGCACCTCCACGCATAGCCGCACGAAGTGCAGGCGCTAACGCCGCCCGCACTATGACCGATACCAAGGGCATGACTTCATTGCGCGCGGTTGGACTGACCCTCGCCGCGCTGGCTGTGTCCTCGCTGTCGGTGGGTACGGCCAGTGCCGACGCTTTCGGGCAACTCGCAGCGGTTCCCGTCGTGGCGTCCCCGACGTGTGGCGGCACCGTCAGTGCCGACGCGCAAGCCACGCCGGTGCAGGTCGGTGACCGGGTGGGGCACGGCGTCGGCGTCTCGATCCGTTACGACGCCGGCATCTACGACGGGTCGTGCACGCTCACGGTGACCGCGGCGTGGACAAATCTCGATACCGGGGCCTCCGGGCGCGGGGACATCACGTCGGTGTCGACGATCGACGGGCACTACGGATTCATCGGCTACGCGAACGCCACGTTCGCGACCGGTAGTGGCACCGTGGTCGTCACGCTGAGTTCGCACCCGGGTGCTGAAATGCGCATCACTGCGTAGCCGATGGTCTCATCGCAATGGCCCGAAAGTTAAACCGGGGCAACGGAGACCACCGTCGTGGCTCAATCGATGTCGTGCGGCGCCTGATGCTCGGGCAGCGCGGCCACGTCTTCGTTCTCGGCCACCAGGCACGCTCGGCAGAAGTCCATACCGAATGGCGTGAGGTGGATCGAACGCCGGACGACCTTGTGCGCACGCACCGAGTGCATCGCGGCCAGCACGTCGGGTTGTGCCTCGACAACCTGGTATTCCAGCGGGTCGCGTAGTTGCTCCTGCGAGAACCAGATCAGTCCCAGCCGGAACAGATTGTTGAGGTAGGC
>Ga0105237_10006096_pt1 | contig 13479 bp, 12 predicted proteins | sample KBSC24metaG_FD_81520 | JGI IMG/M metagenome (GOLD analysis project Ga0105237, IMG submission 81520) | Corn rhizosphere microbial communities from Kellogg Biological Station, Michigan, USA - KBS C2-4 metaG | ecosystem: Host-associated > Plants > Roots > Rhizosphere > Soil | place: Michigan, USA...
CTTGGCGCCATATTGGATGCTCTGTTGCGTAGTCGTGCCGGGTAGCACAACTTCCGTACGGCGCGCCTCGACGCCGATGGCATACGTGCCGGTCGAGCCAGCCGGAACGGCGTGAGTGAACGTGTAGGTGCACTTGCTGTTCGCATCGCAGGTGGCCTTCGCCGCACTTTCCGTCACGTATCCGGGTGTGCTCGCGACGCCGAAATTGGTGTAGCCGTAATCGGTAGTCGGACCAGCCATGGTGAACGAGATCGAGCTCAGCGCCGATAGCGCAACCGGCTTCCCGCCACTGTCCTGCACGTTGAACGATACCACTGGCAGGCTTCCCGCCGTCCCGTTCGCAACTTTCGTGATGTTGACTACCAGACCCGAGAGCAAACTCGACGCGGTCGGCGCCACGTGCGCGCCCTTGATCGATGCATCGAAGTCGATCTCGCCCTGCGGAATGTGGCAAGTCGCGCAAAGATTATCGTCAAACTGCGGGCCGCCCACGTGATTCACGCCTGTGGCAAAGTTCACGTTATCGTGGCACGAGCCGCAGGCAACGCGTGTCGGCTTGGTCACGTGAGCGGTGGCCTGCGCCGCCTTCACATTCTGCTGGTGGCAGGTTTCGCAGCGCCGCACATCGGCCGGGAAAACCACGGTCGACCAGTCGCTAACGTTCTGGTTAAACCCGATGATCTGATATGGCTTGCCCGCCTGGACGCTCGGCAGGCGCGATCCCATGTGGATTTTGTGCACCATCACTTTCAGGTCAATGGTGTTGCCGGTATCCGGGTCTGTGGATTGCGGAGTATGACAGAGCACGCACATCTCAACGCCGCGCCGTGAACCTCCGTGGGCTGACAGTTGATCGTGACAGGTGTTACAGCCCGTTGTATGGACCACATCGCGCGTGATCGCTACCGCCGATCCGTTCGGGACGAAGTTGAACGTAGTGGACGCATAGCTGGTGCCCAAGCCGAACAGGGTCAGATCCCGTGATCCATAAACCCCGATGGTGTGCGTCGCCGCCGCATCGAAACGGGAAGGCGCTTTCGTCCCGAACGTGTACTTATAGACGCCGTCGCTTACCAAGACGAACGTACCACCTGAATCCGCCGCAGCCTGGATCGCCGAATTGCCAGTGATAGGACTTTTCTGGGTCCGTGTGGCGTAAGAGATGTATTGCTCCTGTCCCTTCGGAATCGTCGCCGCGATCAGGCTGATCGAGACGGCGCCGGGTGTCGTGGCTCCGGTCCTATCGAGCGGAAGGCCCTGAGGATCGGTAATCGACACCGTGGCTGTGATGGTGCCGTCCAGCGCAATCTGCGCGCCCGTGATTTTGAAGAGCAAACCCGGCCGTACGAAATCGAGAGTCGCGGCGTCGGTGTAAAAGGCCCTCTCGCGCGACGAGTACTCGTGCCTCTTGCCAGCGCCGGTCATGCAAAGCGCGACCACGGCCGCCAAAGCCGCTGTTCGTCCGACGGAATAGAGCCGTTTCATATGCCCGTAAAGCCCCTTCAGCTTAGATTGCCGATCTCCAATACGAAAACATGGTTAGGCCCATCACCCGTCTTGATCCTTCCCGCTTGCTAGGGCGTGACTTGGAGTAGAAGACGAACCCATCTCGCGAGTTATCGTCGCACTTGAATGGCCGTGATAACTTACGCCCTAATCGATGAGTTGCCGTGTGTTCCTGCGTCATTTGGCGCAGAGGAGTGAAGATTCAACCCAACCCTTGCGCCTTCCCAACCGGAGAAATGCTTTCCCACAATCGTTGGGCCGCGATCGGATCATCACAGCTCTCCAGAGCCCTGATTACGCCCGTCGATACGGGTCCGAGTGGTCCGTTTGTCAAGTTTATCTAGCTGCAGGGTCCGCGAAGTTTCCTGTCGGCGGCCGACGAATGAACCCGCCATTTCACGGCTGCAGGAGAATTGCCGCGAATAATCCGAGCATTCGCCGAAAGCAGCCTCAAGGTAAAACAGCCAGAACCTTCTGGAACATCTCTCTTACCAACAGCACTCCGCCTTAGAGAAGCCCATAATGTAGTTTTTCATTAGCGTGAATTCGCGTCCATTCGCGGCCAAGCCATAATTTTTGTGCGAACCACGTAACCAATACCATCGTCTTAGGTACTAGGATCCATGGGAACACTCTTCAGCGATCTGCGCTTCGGCCTCCGCCAGCTTCGTTTGAACCCGACTTTCACCGTCGTCGCGGTGTTATCTCTAGCTCTCGGCATCGGAGCCAACACCGCCATCTTCCAGCTCATCGAAGCGGTTGGCATGCGAACGCTGCCGATCGAGAAACCCCAGGAGATGGCGTACTTCGACTTTGCCAAGAACTCCAAGCGCTCCGGCTGGTTTTCGAGCCGCAGCGCGCGGTTCACCTATGCACAGTGGGAACAGATTCGCGCGCGGCGGGAAGCCTTCAGCGGAACAATAGCCTGGAGCGCCACTCGATTTAATCTTTCGCAGGGAGGCGAGGCGCGATATGCCGACGGCCTATACGTCAATGGAGATTTCTTCTCTGTGCTGGGCGTCCCCACAGTGCTGGGCCGCACCTTCACCGCCCAGGATGACCAGCCCGGCTGCGGCTCGCCCGGCGCGGTGATCAGTTACGCTTTCTGGCAGCGAGAATTGGGTGGCGAGCCGGGAGTGCTTGGCCGCAGCGTCAGACTGGAAGGCAGACCCTTCATAATCCTCGGAGTTACGTCACCCAGTTTCTTCGGCGTCGAGGTCGGAAATCGTTACGATGTGGCGCTCCCTATATGCGCCGATCCGCTCTTCTCTGAAGATGGCAAGGGCCGCATCCCCGCACGGCACGCCTGGTGGCTATCCGCGATGGGGCGGTTGAAACCGGGTTGGACGATCGAGCGGGCGAATGCGCTCTTCCAGACACTCTCTCCGGCAATTATGCAAGCCACGCTTCCGCCCAACTACCGTCCTGACGACGCAAAGCTTTATCTGGCAAACAAGCTCACGGTAACGCCGGGAGGTACCGGCGTATCCGGTTTACGCCGCAATTACGAAAACCCGTTGTGGATGCTGTTGGCAACCACGGGACTCGTGCTGCTGATCGCCTGCGCGAATCTGGCCAACCTGCTGCTGGCCCGGGCCAGCGTTCGCGAACGCGAGATCGCGGTGCGGCAGGCAATCGGAGCGTCGCGCGGCAGGCTCATCGCGCAACTACTCTCGGAGAGCATGCTGCTGGCGCTGTTCGGAGCCGCGCTAGGAGCATTGTTGGCCCAAATCCTTAGCCGGGCGCTGATAGCTTTTCTCACCACCAAAGGCGATTCTGTCTTCGTCGGATTGGATCTGGATCTGCGGATGCTCGGCTTCATGGCCGGAATTGCGATCCTCACCTGCCTGCTGTTCGGTCTGGCGCCCGCCATCCGGGCCACCAATATCGCCCCGGCCGCGGCGATGCGCTCCAGCGGGCGCGGACTCACCTCAGGACGCGAGCGGTTTAGTCTTCGCCGCGCCTTGGTGGTCGCGCAGATATCGCTATCGCTGGTGCTGCTGGTCGGCGCATTCCTATTCGTGCGCAGTCTCCAAAAACTCCTGGACGTCGATCCGGGATTCCGGCCGGAAGGCATCATCGCAGTGAGCGTGGATCTGAAACCGGCGAACTATTCAAAAGATCGTCTGCCAGAGATCTATCGCGAGATGCTCGAGCGCATCCGCTCGCGAACGGGGGCCAGTTCCGCGGCGCAAGTTGGGTGGACACCCGTAAGCAACTCCGGTTGGGACGAGAAGACCTGGGCGGAAGGCCCCTCCTCAGTCAGCGCGGACTGTTTGTTTAATCGGACCGGCCCTGGCTACTTCGGGACTATGCAGACCACCTTCCTCGCCGGTCGCGATTTTGACGTCCGCGACAACCGTGGAGCGCCGAAAGTTGCCATCGTCAACGAAGCATTTGCGAAGACTATTTTCGGCGGTCAGAACCCGGTGGGCCGTTCGTTCCGTGTCCAGGGCCCCGCTGGGAAGCCCGATCCTAGGTACCAGGTCGTGGGATTGGTGCGGAATACGAAATACTACGAACTCCGCGAGGACTTCAAGCCGATCAGTTTTCTGCCCATCGCGCAGGATGACAATCCTCCCGGCGCCGGCGCCACATTTGTTCTCCGGACAAACGCGCCGGTAGGAGGAGTCTTCCGTGCCATCACCGCGGCGGTGGCCGAACTGCACCCCGGAATCGGTATCCAGTTCAGCGTACTGACAACACAGCTAAAAGACTCCCTCCTGCGAGACCGGCTGATGGCGGCGCTGGCAGGAGCGTTCGGAGTGCTCGCCGGCTTGCTGGCCGTACTAGGGCTCTACGGTGTGATTGCGTACATGGTGCAAAGGCGCCGCAACGAGATCGGCGTTCGCATAGCCCTCGGCGCCGGCCGCGCGCGCGTGATCCAGTTGGTCCTAAGCGAAGCCGCGCTGCTACTTGTCATCGGATTGGCCGTAGGTGTCGCGCTCGCGCTATGGGCCGCCAAAGCGGCGGCGTCGATGCTCTACGGTTTGACCCCATACGACCCGGTGACGTTGGGCGGAGCCATCGCAGTGCTGACCGCAGTCGGGTTGATCGCCAGCTACGGTCCGGCGCACCGGGCATCGCGCCTTGATCCCATGGACGCCCTGCGCGAAGAGTAAGAGCCCGTCGTCCGTCATTATTGTGGCGGTCGCGCAGCATCGCGGCGATCACGTCATGCCTCTTCTCGCCGCAACCCAAAGGTGTGGCCCACAGCTTACAGATATGCCGGCGCGACGTAGCCTAAGCCCTAGCAAGTTCCGCCGCCTCCATCACGCGAATCGCAGCCGCCGTTGCCGCATCTGCAGGTACGAAAAACTCGAGCGCCAACTCCGACAGCATCACATCCACCGGTGTCCCGAAGACGGTCGTCATGCTGAAAAACGCAAGCAGCCGGTCCGCGACGTGAATCTTCAGCGGAACTGCCACCGCATATCCGTGCGAATCACGCTGGCCCGCGGCGCCTGGATACTCCGAAACTTCCCGCATCAAAGCAAGCAAAACCGAATCCGCCGTCGCCTGAATCTGCCGCTCCAGGCGCGATAGCAGATGGCCCCGCCATTCCCCCAGATTCGCGACGCGCGGAGCCAATCCTTCCGGATGCAACGTCAGCCGAAGCGCATTGACCGGCGACTCCAATAAGAATGGCGCGACGTCGGCGTACAATTCCGGCAGCGCTCCATTCGAGGCGACAATGCTCCAATGCCGGTCGATCGCGAACGCCGGATACGGTTTCTGCGCCGCGAGCATCAGGTCGATGGCCAGCCGCACCGAATCGAGCGCTGGATCGGTAAGTGATTTTTCCGGGTAGACCGGCGCGAACCCGGCCGCCACCAGCAGTGTATTTCGTTCGCGCATCGGAATCTCCATCTGCTCGGCGAGCCGGAGCACCATCTCGCGGCTGGGCGCCGACCGCCCCGTTTCGACAAAACTCAAATGGCGCGCCGAGATTTCCGCTTCGCACGCCAAGTCGAGCTGGCTCAGCCGCCGCCGCTGGCGCCATTCGCGGAGAAGCGTCCCGACTGATGGCAGTGCTGCGCTCATATTTCGACGTTAACGCGAAACGAGCAGCGCGGCCATTACCTCCGAAGTAATCGACTCGGCGTGAGACTTATGGAATGATGCTGCCATGAACCGGAGAAACATGCTAACATCCTTCGCAGCGGGCACAGCATTGGCCGCCGCGCAAAGCCCGAAAAAGAGTTCCACCGCAAAAGTACCCGCCGGATCGTTTATCGAAGTCGACAACCGGACGAGGCTTTTCTACAAAGATTGGGGGACCGGCAAGCCCGTGCTGTTCGTCCATAGCCTGGCCGTCAACGCAGACCTATGGCAGTACCAGATGATCGATCTAATCGATCGCGGCCTGCGCTGCATCGCTTACGACCGCCGCGGGCACGGCCGGTCGAGCGATCCAGGCGGCGGCTACGCAATTGACATCCTCGCCGACGATCTGCACGCCGTAATCGAATCGCTCGATCTTCGTGATGTTACCTTGATCGGGCACTCGTTCGGTTGCCGCGAGATTGTTCGCTACCTCTCGCGCCACGGCTCGGCAAGAATCGCTCGGGCCGCCCTTATTGCGCCGACGTTGCCATTTCTTCTCAAGACTGCCGATAACCCCAGCGGATTCGACCATGCCGTCGTCGATCAACTAAGAGCCTGCTACACCACCGATTTTCCGAAATGGCTCAAAGATAACGAGCGTCCGTTCGTGGTCGCCGAAACTTCGCAACCCATGATCGACTGGGTGAAAACCATGTTCCTCCAGGCTTCCCTACAAGCCGTGGTCGAGTGCAACCGCGTCGGTTTCGAAAGCGACTTCCGCCGCGAACTCGCCAAACTCGAAATTCCAACCGTGGTGATTCAGGGCGACAAAGATGTCTCCGCGCCGCTCGAACTCACCGGCAGAAAGACCGCTGCATTGATCCCCGGCTGCCGCCTCACCGTGTACGAAGGCGCTCCCCACGGCTTGATGCTCACACACATCAAGCGGCTGAATGCGGATCTCCTCGGGTTCATTGCGGGCTGAGAGTCTGTCGCACAAGGTCACGATTTGACATCTCTTTCACAACTGACGGGTCTCTCAGTGGAATGTTCTTTCTCGAACGCCAGTTCCGGGGCACGTTGCCCGTGCTTGCGGGATACAGCGGTACCCAGGCCCCCGGGTGGCCTGCAGAAGAAGGCGAACAAGGGTGGCTGGGACGGCGAGCGTCGCGTAGTGGCCAAAGCGGAACATATCGACGGGAAAGAGAATCCACGCTTCGTAGTGACTTCTTTGACGAGCCAGGAATGGGCGGCCCAGGCTTTGTACGAACAACTCTATTCCGCACGCGGCGACATGGAGAACCGCATCAAAGAGCAGTTCAGTTTGTTCGCCGGCCGAGTGAGCGCCGAGACAATGCGGGCCAACCAGATGCGGCTGTACTTGTCCACGATGGCCTACGTTTTGGTGAGCGGGTTGCGGCGCCTGGGGCTGAAAGGGACGGAACTGGCAGAAGCGCAGGTATCGGCCATCCGCACGAAGCTGTTGAGAATCGGCGCGCAGATTGGGGTGGCGACGATCGGCGACTATTCGCAGGGAATCGGTCGGTGGCAACACATACGTTCCGGACGGCCGACGACTCGTCCGGAACCGCAATCCGATGCATTCTGACGACACCGTCTCGCGACCTGGAATGATCTCGAATCCGTGCTGGACTGCCTTGATGCGGGCCGTCCAATGACTCAATCCAGACGCTCCGCCGCAAGCTCGCGGAATGATGTCATCAGATCTCCCCACCAAAGCCCAATCATGCGAATGAACGCCGGGCCCTCTTTGCCGTCACGCACGGGATGATCGGCTCGCAGCGTCGCCCAGCCCGAGTGACGCACTGTGACGCGCGTTCCCGTCGGCACGGCTTCGAACACAACCTGCACATGCGTACTCTCGCCCGGGGCGAAATTCACTCCCCGCCATTCAAACTGGAACCGCTCGGGCGGCTGCCAGACCGTGATCCTTCCCTTCGTGAACATCTGCGGTCCTGACGGAGATTCGACCTCTTCTATGAATTGGCCGCCCAGCCACGGCTCGAACCGCACTACTCCGGGCTGTTTTCCGGCGATTCGAAACTTCGGCCCCGACCGCCACCAAAGGTTGGTCTCCGTCGTGAAAATGGCGAAGGCCGTTGCGGGGTCCGTCGACACTGTGACGCTCACGGTCACAAGGTCAGAAGCGGGGCGCATCATCGTTTTCCGGAGCCCTTCCCCCGGATCTTCGAGCTCTCAACATGATCGCGGAAGGCCGCTAGCTCGCCGGTCCAGAAGGATTCCACCTCTCCCAACCAGACCCGAAGCTCGTCGAATGGTTCCTTCCGTAAGCTGTAGATCCGCACTCTCGCGTCTTCTTCCACTCCTTGCTCATGGATCAATCCGCTGCGCCGTAGCACTCGCAGATGCCTGCTCAGGGCCGGCGGCGTCAGCGAGAGGGCGGTGGCAATTTCCCCGGCGCGCCGCGGTTGCTCCTTAAGAAGCTCAATTACCGCCCTGCGCTTACGGTCAGCCAGTGCCGAAAGGGTAGCGTTGAGTTCCGTTTTCGGCACAGTTACTCACCGGGCGCATTCCGTACACGTTCTGTGAACCACCAGAGGTGGCCTTCGGGATCGAGCGCTCCATAGCTGCGATCTGCCCAGTGGTTGACGCCGTAATCGTGAACGGCGGGTTCTTCTACCACGGTAGCGCCAGCCGCACGAGCGCGCGCGCAGTGCTCGTCCGCGTTATCAACGAACAGCATCAGAGTCTGCGTATTCGCTCCGCCAATCGAGTGTGGACTCGCTCCCCGCGGAACCTTCGGGCGTCTGGGGTTGTCTCCGCTCTGGCCCACCATCACGAGGGCCTGGTCATAGACAAGTTCGCTGTGCTCGATGCGCCCGCCGTCGCCTTCGACTTTCAGCCGCACCTCAAAACCGAAGGCGCAGCAAAGCCAGTCAATCGCTCCGGCAGCGTCGTCATAAAAGATCACAGCCGATAATCGGGGCCAGCCCTTTGGTGTAGACTTCATGTATAATGATTAACGTATGACGATACTATTGTCAATATGTGAAACATTGTGGAGGTCAGGCAGGTGAACGTCTGGGTCGCAAAAGTAATCATTCTCTTGGCGAGCATCGTGATGGTCACCATCCGCGCGCCTTACGGCCAACGGCGCCGTGGGATCCCCGCGGTGAGGAGCAACAAGGGTACTCTTGAGATCGTCCTGTTGACGTTCGCGTGGCTCGGCTTCTTTCTTCCACTGATCTGGATCGCCACGCCGGTGCTCGCTTTTGCGGACTATGCGCTTCAGCCAGTCCCGCTTTTTGGTGGCGCCGTGTGCCTCACGCTCGGGTTGTGGCTCTTCCACCTGTCGCACGCGGACCTCGGCGATAACTGGTCGATCACCCTCGAGGTGCTGGAGAAGCACAGGCTGGTCACGCGAGGCGTCTACCGCTGGGTACGTCACCCGATGTACGCGGCTCTCCTACTATATTCGGTGGGCCAAGCGCTCGTTCTCCCCAACTACGTGGCGGGCCTGTCCTCCGGCGTCGCGATGGCCCTCCTCGTAAGCCTCCGCATCAGACCCGAGGAGCGGATGATGCGTGAGGAATTCGGGAAGGACTACCAGGAGTATGTGGCGGTGACGAAGCGCCTGGTCCCCGGCGTTTGGTGAGGGTGAAATGGGCAGCCGCCTAACAACGGTATGCAGCGGACCGCCCTTCTCGCCGCCGCTGATGCCGGGCTTTAGGTACATCCTCTCTGACAGCCGTAGCACTTACCTGATCGGGTCAGTCGTTGGCTCGCGGAACTTGGCCGAAATGATCGTTTCAGGTGCGCTCCCTCGATTTCATGCCTGGCATTCGCCCCTTTTATGGAGGCCGGGAGCTCAACTCGCGCGGCCGGCGGACCCGATGCTGGATAGCGCAGTTTTAGATTTTTGCTGTTCATAGCAAGTTGCCTTTCGAAGCAAGTTTGCCTTCACAGATTCCTCTGACGAGGCAATTATCTTCGAAGTCCTTCCTCTATGTATGAATTCCCTATAGCTTCTCCCTAGCTTCCTCACGTCTTTTTGCGACCAGATTTCCACCGCGATTATCGCACCAACCTATACGATGCCCGTGCGGCTGAGGGTTCCGCTGAGGGCGATCGGTCATTCCGGAGGGAAGCCGATCACGGTTCCGGGAGGCAACCGATCAGGCGTCGGAGCGAAGCGACGCTGGCTCTTTGATGTTGGCCAAGATTGATCGGAATCGTCAAGCAAAATCTGTCCGGAGCGAAGCGAAGGAAGGATGGTCGTGGCGAGGATGGGGGTGTGGGGCAAGGGGCAGCAGTCCCTTGCCCCGCCTCAGCACACAGAGACCCCGGAGCGCGAATAGCGCTTCGGTCTGATCTCGGGCGCGCGGCACCTCGCTGCTTCGGCAAATGTCGCGCTTGACGCGCGTCCGAGATCCCCGTATCGCGGGGGCCATTGAGAAACTGACGTCAAAGGTTTCCTTACGCAAGAAGACTGCTCCGCCAGAACCATTGGTCAACATGCAGATGCAATGAACTACCCTATACACGGCTCTCGTTCATGGCCACTACCTGGCGCGAATTCGAATTCGTCCGCGCGTATTGCTCAAGGCCTGAAGCTGCCGGATTTCAGTTTGCTCTGAGGGCGATGACGGGATCAATCCGGGAAGCCCTCCTTGCCGGAAGATAGCCCGCCAGCAGCGCCACAGCAAACAGCAGGACCGCCATCGCCACAAATGTTTGCGGATCGGTCGGAGCCGTGCCAAATAAAAGAGACGCTATGAGCCGTGCAACTACTAACGACCCGGCTACTCCGGCGCCGATTCCGATCAGCGCGAGCCGCAAAGTCTTCCGGATCACGCCAAACAACACATGTTCCTGCGTCGCGCCCAGCGCCATGCGGATACCGATCTGGTGCGTCTCGCGCGTAACGGAATAGGAAATGACTCCGTAAATTCCCAGGGTAGCGAGAAGCAACCCGAGTCCGGCGAAGATCGACACCAGAGGAAGAAGAACCGCCGGGGCGATGTTGCATGGTCCACAAGATTCTGAATCGGTTTGAACTCTGTCGCCGGCTGCGCTGGATTGATCTGATGAAGTACGCTTCTCACGCTGGTTGCCAGCGTGCCTGGGGGCAGCTTCGACCGCACCACCAGATAACAGCCCTCCGGTCCGAACTGCTTCGTGGCCGGCAGGTACATCTGCCAACCCGCTGCGTCTTCGGCGCTGGTTTCGCGAACATCGGCAACCACGCCGATCACACGCGACTCCGTGCCGCTGCCGAGGGCTATACGGCCAATCGGATCCTGTCCCGGCCACAGCTTGCGCGCGACGGTCTCATTGACGATGACGACATTCTGGTTGTCGGAAAGATCCGACCAGCTGATATCCCGGCCCTCGATCAGGCGCATTCCCATGGATTTGAGATACCCCGGCGACACGATATAAACAAACACGCCCTGATATTTCCCGCCATCGTAATCCCCGCCCTTCGCTTTGATCCCCCAGCTGCGGTTCCTGCTCATCGGCAGGTTGTCGGATATGCCCGCTGCCTCAACGCCGGGAATCAGTGAAGACCGCTGCACGACCTCCTGCCATATCGCCGTCCGCCGGGCTACATTCCGGCCATCGTCATAGTCGACGCTGATGGCGGCTGCGCGGGCTGGCTCAAAGCCCAGGTCGACATCGAGCACTTTCAGAAAACTTCGCAGCAACAGACCGGCTCCCACCAGCAGTACGCAGGCGAGAGCAACCTCTGTGATAACCAGCGCCGAGCGCATCCGGTCGTGACCTCTGCCTGCGCTCAGTCCCCGTCCGCCGTCCTTCAGCTTTTCCTGAAGGTTGCCGCTCGATATGCGCAGCCCCGGCGCCAGGCCAAAGAGAACAGCCGTGGCGACGGCTATCAACAGCGTCCATGCCAGCACCGCTCCGTCCACGCGCAGCATGCTCAGCAGCGGCAATGCGATAGATCCCTGGTGCGCAAGCCAGGAGATAGCGGCAGATCCAACTCCGGCTCCCAGGATCGCACCCGCTCCTGACAGGACGAGACTCTCAGTGAGCAACTGACGCACCAGCCGTCCGCGTCCCGCCCCCAAAGCGCCGCGCAGGGCAAATTCGTTGCTGCGCGCCGCCGCGCGCCCCAGTAACAGGTTCGAGAGGTTTACGCAGACGATCAGCAGAATCAGGCCGACAGCACACCACAATACAACCAGCGAGCGCCGCAATTTGCCGCTTACATATTCTTTTAGCTCCGTGAGCTGGCCGGTGTAACCTTTTCCGTAGTCGGGATGTTTGTGCTCGAAGTAGAGTTGCGGGAAAAGTTGATCCGCCTCGCGCTGTGCCTGCGCCAGAGTCACTCCCGGCTTCAGGCGGCCAATGAGCGCTAAGTCGTTCCCGTCGTCGCGGAAGTCGTCCATGATGTATGGGGTGAACAGGTCGACCCTGGCGCCGGGCGAAAACACCGAGCCGAAATCAAACGTATCCGGCAGCACTCCCACCACTGTCACTGCCGAACGGTTCAGGTTGATGGTCCGTCCGATTATGCTGCGATCGCCCCCAAACTGCCGCTTCCAGAACGGATAGCTTAACAGCGCCACGGGCCTGGCATTGTGCACGAACTCCTCGGAGCGGAACAGCCGGCCGGCTGAAGGATTGACGCCCAGCGTTTGAAAAAAGCCTTCCGCCACCAGAATGCCTGTAGCTGGCCTTGGCTGGTCGCCGCCCATCAGTTTGAAATTATCCGGCCCGGTAAAGGCGAAGTACCCGCTTACCTTCTCAAAAGAGCGATTCTGTTGCTGGAAGTCCTGCGTCGCATCCGCTGTGTACGTCTTGCTCGATTCGCCGGATTTCGCGTCTTTCTCGACAATCCGCACCAACTGTTGCGCTGCGGGAAAAGGCAAAGGACGCAACAGGATTGTGTTAACCACGCTGAAAACGGCAACATTGGCTCCAATGCCCAGCGCAAGAATCAGAACGGCGACAATCGCGAACCCGCGCTCGCGCCGCAGCGTGCGAAAGGTGAACCGCAGGTCCTGCGTCAGGACATCAAGCCACGGAAGCCCGCGCGCCTGCACAGGCGAAGAACTTTGAACACTGGACATAGTTACATTACTGGCCACGAAGCGAATGGTTACGAAGATAGTTCGAAGTTCGCGGGAAAGCGACGGACCGGGCAGCACAGTATAGCCTTTGGATCGCGGAAGCGGCACAACCTGGCGGACCCGCCGAACGCCGTTTTCGCGGCCCTCTTCAGGTCGAGACCCGGCGGAGAATTCTGCGGTGGTTGCAGATGTGCTCTCCTCCCCCGCAGTCCGTTTGCCGGTCCTGAAAAAATAGGGGCCAGGAATGAGGCTTGCTATTCGGGTGCGCTCTTGCTGTTTGTTTCCTAAGAAACCCAGATTTCATGGGCGAGTTGTACAGCATAGACCACGCACAACGCGTCGCCTTTGAACGCCAGCGCAATCTCGAAAACACCCGGCCCGTGTAGGACCGTCCATATAGCTCCACGTTGTCATATTTGACAACGATTTCAACGAGCCGGCTTTTGAAAAGAATGGCCGTGCGGCAAATCGCGTCCCATGGGGGTAGCACCTCGTAAAGCAGTGAGCCTGCGGCGGGCATTCACAATAATCTATATCGAGCCAAGCCAAACAAATAAAACCAAATAGCCCAAAAACGCAGAACCCGAAGTTCGAAATCGCCACCTCGCCTGTTATCTTCCAATCAGGAAAGGGATTCCGAAACGGATCTCCACCTAATTTTGAAGGCAACACAGGAGAAGTTATGAGTGAGCATCAAAAGGAAATAAATAGGATCAACGGGAGCAAGGGCGGCCCGCGTTCGCTGGAGGGAAAGGCCATCTGCAGTCAAAACTCGAGGCGTCACGGTTTGACCGCGAAGAAACTCGTCCTCAACAGCGAAGAAGAAGCGATCTTCACAGAAATGCTGGAA
>Ga0105237_10006097_pt1 | contig 13478 bp, 10 predicted proteins | sample KBSC24metaG_FD_81520 | JGI IMG/M metagenome (GOLD analysis project Ga0105237, IMG submission 81520) | Corn rhizosphere microbial communities from Kellogg Biological Station, Michigan, USA - KBS C2-4 metaG | ecosystem: Host-associated > Plants > Roots > Rhizosphere > Soil | place: Michigan, USA...
CGGTCACGATTCAAAAACGAATGATAATATTGCTCGTCACCCAATTGCTCCTCCGTGCAAAAACGGTGTTCGCCATCGGGCAAATGCACAGCCTCTCACGCAGCCGCAACGGCCGCATGCGATAGTGCCCCCGCACCCTAAGGTGAACCCCAATGGCAGTTTGCGTTAGGTGTTCATCCGATACGACACTAGGTCTACGTAGAATAAACTACCCATAATTTAGGCATATAAACCTATTTTGTAGGAATATACAACCCATAAAAAGGCCGAAAATCAAAAAACTTGCGACTATTTTCCTATCATAGGATAGATCAATCCGATTTGTGCAACGGAGGCTTAGCGGCGGAAAATCACCCCGCCGAGCCAGCCCGTACCGATGGCGAGCAGCACGCAGGTGAGGCCGTAGAGCAACGGATACTCCTGCGCCGAGGTAAAGAGGAAACGCTCGAAACCCGTCTTGTTGACGGCAAAACTGTCGCCGCGCTTCGCCAGCAGTTTCCCATCCTTGAAGAGATACGTCTGCGTGATGAAGAGACCGTTGGTGATGTCGCCCGGCAGCGTCAGTTGCGCCACATAGGCAGTCGGCGACAAAAACTTCACCCCGACCTCGTTCTGCCCGAACAAGCCTTTGGCGCTCATCAGCCGTATGAGCTCGGCGCCGAAACGCTCGACATGCAGCGATTGCGGCACCGCCGAAACGCGCGCCTGAGCGTCAGGAAGTATCCGGTTCGCCTCCAATATCTGCTCGTCGGTTATCTTGAGCAGCGGATTACTCGACAGCACATGAAAGTAGGTCGGAAAGGGGTTGAACTCGACCTGTTCGGTGTTCATCCAGAGGCCGAAATTGTTGGTCTTGAGCCGCGCCACGCGATCGACCGATGGGCCGGTGATGACGATGATGACGTCGTAAGGCCCCTTTGCGGCAACCTGATTGCTGTCGGGCTCCACATTGCCAAAGAGGCTCAGTGTCTCGCCGTCAAAATTGGACGTGATTGCGATGTTCGGATTGGACACGGTCGATACGAGGTCTTCCGCCTTTGCCGCGCCGGCACCAAGCGTCAAAGCAAACGCGACCGCGATCGCCAGACCTCTCACACGATGCCTCCCGCGCCAATCACCGCCATGCTGAACGCATCAGCCGGCGGCAGCACCAGCGAGACGCCAAACCGGATGGCGACCGCGAGCACCAACGCCGCGAGCAGGAAACGAAGCTGATCGCCGCGCAGATATTGTCCGGCCGATGCGCCGAACTGAGCGCCGATCGTGCCGCCAACCATCAAGCAGAAGGCCAGCATGATATCGACGCTCTGGCTTTGCACCGATTGCAGAATGATGGTCGCCGACATCATCGCCAGCATCTGCAGCAGCGTCGTGCCGACGACGATATTGCCGGGAACGCGCAGCAGGTAGACCAGCGCCGGAACCACGATGAAGCCGCCGCCGATACCGAGCAGCGAGCCGAGAAAACCGATGACGAGGCCGATCGCCAGCACCGGCAGCACGCTGATGTAGAGCTTTGACTTCTTGAAGCGGATACGCATCGGCAGGCCGTGGATCCAAGTATGCTGGCTCGGCAGCTTTTCGCGAACCACGATGCCCGCGCGGCGCTTCAGCAGCGCCCGCACCGCCTCGTTCATCATGATCGTCCCGATCGAGCCGAGCACGATGAGGTAGGCGACCGAAATCACCAGGTCGAGCTGCCCGGCAGCCCGCAGGGCCGAAAAAGTGGCAACGCCGAAGAACACCCCGATGATGCTCGAAAGGATGAGATACGTCGCGAGATGCAGGTCGATGGTGCCGCGCCGCCAGTAAGAGAGTGCGCCCGAGGTCGATGCCGCGGCGACCTGGCCCGTCACCGATGAGACAGCCACCGATGCCGGCACACCCGAAAAGATCAGTAGCGGTGTCAGCAGGAAGCCGCCGCCAACGCCGAACAGGCCCGACAGAAATCCCACTGCCGCCCCGATGCCCACGAGGAAGAACAGGTTCATCGAGAGCGCGGCGATGGGCAGATAGATCTGCAAGGCGCGGGGACTCGGCTGCGACAAAAAGCGGAACGCTGCCGTCCCGCCGATCATGTTTCTTCCCGGACTATCCCGGTGCCGCACCCGCTATCGGGAACAGGTGCGACGATATTGCGACGAATTATCGGCAGGCCGAAGATCGCAATGCGAGTTTCGACACCGCAAACCAGACAATAAACGGAAAGTCTTAACTGCCCTTAACCGGCCCGGTACGGCCGACTAGGTCAGACCGGCTGGCTACCGAGCACAGCGAGCAGGCGCGGATTGATGGCGCCGACTTCGGTCATGCCAGTGCCGCGCTCGAACGCCTTGATCGCATCGGCGGTCTTGGTACCGACATGGCCATTGGCCGTGCCGATGTCGTAGCCGAGACGGATCAGCGCGCCCTGCACTTTGGTGATGATCGCCTTGTCGGTAATCGCCGGTCCCGGATTGAAGGTTTTTTCCCAGGTGCCGATCGGCGCGAAATTGGCGGCGAGATCAATCTGCGCCGGCTTCCAGGCAGCGACCGCCGCGGTGACCCGCTTGAGCGCCGCTGCATCAAGCGAGCGCCCGATATTGTCGCGCGCTTTGGCGGCATCGGCATCGCCTGTTGCTGCGGCTAGCGCAAACCACTGATACGACGTCTCGAGGTTCTGCTGCACGCCGAGGCCGCGAGCATAGAGCATGCCGAGATTGAACTGGCTGTCCTTCATGCCGAGATTGGCGGCGCGCTCGAACCATTCGGCGGCTGACGTAAAATCCTGCTTGCCGAGCTGACCGCTGGCGTAAAGCGCGGCGAGGTTGTGCATGGCCATGCGGTTGCCCGCTTCGGCCGAGCGCTGGTACCAAAGCCGGGCCTGTTCCAGGTCCTTGGTCACGCCCTTGCCGTTTTCGTAGAGGTTGCCGAGCCGGTATTGCGCCGGTCCAAAGCCCTGAGCGGCGGCGCGTTCATACCAGACTTCGGCCTGTCCGAAATCCGCCGGCACGGCGCGGCCTTCCGAATAGATGGCGGCGATTTCGAACTGCGCGCGGGCGTCTCCGTTGGCTGCGGCCTGACGTAGTTCCTCCGGCCCAAGACCCGCCGGCGGCATTTCCACCGTTACCGGGCTGTTCATCGCCGCAGGAGCGGCGGCGGTTGGCGCAACACTGTCAGCGGCGGGGGCAATGCTCGCCGTCGTCGTCGGTGCTGCTGCCGCCGCGTCGGGCGTTGCTCCGGCCGCGGTATTGGCGGCTGCGAGCGCCGGCGGCATCACGGCATCTGTGCTCGACGGCGCGAAGTTCATCGCGGCCGCAGGTGCAATGGATGCCGTAGTCGTCGGATCGGTCGAGATGATGCGGGGGCTTGACGCCGTCGCTGACGGAGAAATCGTAACGGGCGCGGCTTCACTTACCGGCTTTGGCGCTGGGCCGGACGGGTTGCCGTCACTGGTTGGCGCCGGCGCTGCGCTCGGGCCAGTCGAGCCGGAGTCATTCGGCGTCGGCGCGGCAGGCATCGCTACAGCGGGTGGCGTCGCGGGCTTGGCGGCCGGCTCAGATGATGGCGCTGTGGATACGGCACTGCTCGCTACCGCAGATACCGACTGATCCTCATGTGTCGAGAGTCGCTGCATCACGAGGTTGAGCGCCATGAAGATCACGGCAGCCAGGCTCGCGCCGAGCAGGATTGGCCGGCGGTGCCGCACGAGGAAGCTTTGCTTTGACGTATTCGGCTGCTCCGCCGGCGCAGCTGCAACGTCGACCGGCAGCTGCAAAGCGGCGGCTTTTTTGGCGTCGCGAGCAAGCTGCTTCTTATCCTTGCGCGATATCTTGACTGGTAATTCTGGTGGCGGCGGCTCAGGGGTCACCATCCGCCCGGCAGGTGCCGGCGCCGCCTTTATGGGCGCATCAGCCTTGCCAGGTCTGTCAGCGGCTGGCTCACCCTGCTGGAACCGGGCAAAGGCGCGGCCCATGAGCGAGTTGGCATCGGCCTGTGACTTCGACTGGTTCTGGCGTTGCGCCGCGCGGCGCGCGGCCTCGATGAACGTGTTGCGGGTGCTCGCCGAAACCTCGGGCGCGACGGCTACCGGCGCCTTGACCTCGGGGGGCCCAGCAGTGGCTGGCAGCGAGGTATCGAGGCTCGATTGCGGACGTGGCGGACGAGCGATCTGGGCAGGATCGAAATCCGCCGGCGGCGCCTCCGTGCTCAGCTGCGCCGGCTTCGCATGGCCGATGCCCCCCGCCATTTCGGGCGTCATCGGCTCCATGTCGAAGTGCGGATCGACGACTGCCGGCTTGGCCATTCCGGGGGCCAGTCTACGAGGCCCGTTCTTGGCTTCGAGCGCAGCGCGCACTGGCCCGAGATCGGGGAAGCCGAATTCCTTGAGCGGCGCCTCAGCCGCCGGATTGCGCGGCATTGCATCTTCAACGGCCGTGCTGCGTTGCGGACCTGCCGCCGGCGGAAGAATTGCGGTGGCCGGTGCGGCCGACATAAGCGGTGCGGGAGCGGCTTGCGCGGAGGCCGCAGCCGCCTTGGGCGAACCCTGCACCTCCAGTGTCGTCGGAGCCGGTGTGGAGCGCACCGCGGCAAATCCGGCGTCGATGCGCCGGGTAAGCGCCGTCTCCAGCGCGGCGAGGCGCTCCTCAACGCGGCCGATGCCGGTCGTGACACTCTCGATGGCCTCAGGCGGTCTGGCGCGCAGCAGTCCGTCGATCAGGCGTGTAATCCGGCTCTCGAACTCGGCGAGCCCGGCTTCCGTCGCAGCCCGCCCGCTGGCGGGTTCGAGACGCATCGACGCAGCAGCTTTTGCCGCGGCTTGATCTGCGAGGGCCGAAAAATCGGGCACCGGTGCCTGCGGCAAACCTGCCAGCGCCCGGGCGGCCGCTTCGTCGGCCAGCGCCAAAAAATCGGGAGCGACCGGCTGCGGCAGTCGGGCCACCGCGTCTGCGGTGTGGGCCGCAACCAGTTCAGCAACGGCGTTGAAATCGGGCGCCGGCGCAGCATTGCGCGATATCGTCTCGGACGTCCGCGTTGCAGCAAGATGCGCCAGTGCTTCGAAATCGGGCGCGGCGCTCGGTGCGCTGTAGAGCTGGGCAAGGCCCGAAAGCTGCTCGCCAGTCTGGTCCATGCGAGCCACGAGTTGCCGGATCTGCGCCTCGATCTGCGCCATGCCGGCGCCGTCGCTGCCCTGCAGCTTTTCGTCGAGATCGCCGAGCCGGCTTTCAATCGAGGCGAAGCGCGGTTCGATCGCCCCAACGATCGCCGTGCGGAGTGCTTCGATGTCGCCTTTGAGGCTGTCGATACCCTCGCTGCGATCCTCGACTTCGTTGATCCGGCTGTTGAGCGCGTTGACCAGCCCGAGCAACCGCTCGGGACGTCCGCTTTCGCTGCCAAGGCGCGCACTGATCTGCGCGAGTGCCGCTGTGACCTGTTCGAGGTCAGCGCGCGGCGCCGAAGCATTGCTCTCGATGCGATCGAGCCGATCATAAATGCTGCGCACGCTCTCCTCGATGGAGCGCATGACCGTCGTCGTTTCGGCGTTCGCCTGAGGCGCGGCTTCGGCTTCACGTACGACGTGCTGGATTTGCTGGACCTGCAGGTCGGCGAGCCGGTCGACGGTCGCTGACAGGGCGTCAAGCCGCTCCGTCATCTGCGTCAGGTCGGGCTTTTGCGCCTGTGTCATCAACTGGGCGAGGCCGGCAATCTGGCTTTCGAGGCGCTTCACCTGCCCCGTCTCGCCAACGGCACCGGCCAGCAGTTCCATCACGTGGCTGAGCTGCGATACCTGGTCGGCAATTTCTTTTACCTGGGCAGCGTTGCCGCGTTGCGTCTTGAGCTCGGCCTCGAACTGCGCCAGCCGTCCTGATAGCCCCGCCATAGATTGCGAGAGCTGATCGAACCGCGGCGCTGGCGCCGGAGCTGCCATCGCCGGAGCGACCACCCGGTCATCGGCGCGTGGCGCGGCTCCGCCAGTACGGGCGCGAATTTGCTGGATCGCTGATTGCAGCACGTTGTCCGCGTGCAAAACCGGTTCAGGCTCATCGCGTTCGTTGAAACGCTCGATCTGCCGCTTGACCGACCGCAGTGCTTCACGCCGGCGATCGTCCGGGTTGGTATCGGCAACTTGATATCTGAGATCGCGCATCCGTTGCGCGAACCCGGCAAAGGCCGCGTCGCTCGCCCCGGTCGGCGGGGCATACTGGCCTTCGACCTGATCAAGCAGCGCTTCGAGTTCACCGCGCAGCGCCTGCCAGTCGCCGGGCTGCGATGGAGTGCCATAATCGGTCGGTTGCGAAGCGGGAAAAGCACGAGCCATGGTCGTTCCGAGCCAGGACTCGCCGGTCCTCCCCACCGCGCAGGAAGCCGAGTCCTTCCCGTTCACATTGAATAAAACATAGTAAAGAAGGCGTTAAAGTCCGATGCAATCTGCGAAATTGGTATTGTGTCCAATGCGGCGCAGCGGCGCGTGCTTGTCCACCCTCCCCGGATCGGCTACAGCGGCCTGCCGCAACGAGAACCGGTATCCATGACCCGGCGCCGTATCATCATCGTCGACGATCACCCGCTGTTCCGCTCGGCGCTGCGCCAGACGCTCGCCGGCGGCGATCCGGCAATCGCCGTCGAAGAGGCGGGCGATCTCACCGGCCTGTCTGCCGCCTTGGAAGCCGATCGCGATTGCGACCTGGTGCTGCTCGATCTCAATATGCCCGGGTCGCACGGCTTTTCGGGCCTGCTGCTGCTTCGCGCGCAGTTTCCCGAAATACCAGTGATGATCGTCTCGGCGGTCAAACAGGGCACGGTTATCCGCCGTGCTTTCGAACTCGGCGCCTCCGGATATCTCAGCAAATCGGTCGAACCCGCTGAAATCCGCCGTGCTATCGAAACGGTGCTGTCGGGCGAAATTTTCGTGCCCGAAGGCGTGGTTCTCGAGACAGCGGACGCGCAGTCGGCGCTGCTCCGGCGCCTGTCGAGCCTCACCCCGCAGCAGGTGCGCGTGCTGATGATGCTGAAGGACGGGCTGATGAACAAGCAGATCGCCTATGAACTCTCGATCTCCGAGGCGACAGTCAAGGCGCACGTCTCGGCGATTCTACAGAAGCTCGACGTCGACAGCCGCACGCAGGCGGTCATTCTGGCCCAGCATCTCGAACAAGGCCAATTCGACGAGATCCCCTCGATCACCTGACCGCGCGCCGTGGCAGTCCGCCGCCGCCGGTCAGTGCGCCGATTACGGCGCGCAGTGCGGCTGGCTTTACCGGTTTCATGATCACGGCGATGCCGCGCTCTACGGCCAGGGCACGGACCTGGGGGCTGTGGTCCGCCGTGAGCAGCGCGGCCGGCAGGTGCCCGCCGACATTTTGACGCAGCCATTCGATGGCATCGAGCCCTGACGTTTGGTCGAGATGGTAGTCCATCAACACCAGATCGGGCAGCCAGCCCTCGAAGAGGTGCCGCTGATCGATGTCCTTGAGCGATCGCGCCAGGCGCACATCGCATCCCCAACCACCGAGCAGACCCGACATCGCTTCGAGAATGGCCGCCTCGTTGTCGACGCAAAGCAGCTTGAGGCCGGCGAGGCTGGCCCCGGGCACCGGTGGCAACACTTCCGCGGGCTCCGCGGTCTTCACGCTCTGCGCCCTGGGCAGGTAGAGCGAAAAGCGCGAGCCCTTGCCCTCGACGCTGTCTAGTTCAAGCCCAAGTCCGAGTCCCGCGACGAGCCGCTGCACGATAGAGAGGCCAAGGCCCAGCCCCGCCGCCATGCGCGCGCCCTGTTCGAGCCGCGAGAACTCGGCAAAGATCAGCCCCTGCTGATCCCGTGAAAAGCCGATGCCGGTGTCGATGATATCGAGCCTGAGGCGTGCCCCGCGCGGCCTGATGCCGACCAGTACGCGGCCGCCGGGCCTGGTATATTTCACCGCGTTCGAAACGAGGTTTTGCACGATACGGGCGACGAGAGCCCGGTCGGCGAGAGCAAAGGCGCGGCTCTCGACCAGCTCGAGCGTTACCGATTTTTCGCGCGCCTGCGGGCCGAACTCGACCTCGATCTTGCGCAGCAGATCATCGACGGCGAAGGCGCTCGGCACCTGTTTCAGTGCCCCGCTGTCGAGCCTCGAAATATCGAGCAGCGCCGACATGATCTCCTCGACCGCGTTGAGGGAGGCCTCGATGCCATGGGCGAGATCGGTCAGCGCCGTTCCGCCGGCACGCTCGACGAGCGTCGAGGTATAGAGCCGCGCCGCATTGAGCGGTTGCAGGAGGTCATGGCTCGCGGCGGCGAGAAACCGGGTCTTGTCGAGATTGGCGGCGTCCGCCTTGGTGCGGGCAATCTCCAGTTCAGCATTGACCCGCGTGAGGTCGGCCGTCCGTTCGTCCACGCGCTGCTCGAGCGACGATTTTACGCGCGTCAGTTCTGCCTCGGCCGCCACCCTTGCCGTCACGTCTACGGCACTCATCGCCAGGCCACCGCCCGGCATTCGGAAGGTCTGCAGTTCGATCGATCGACCCAGTCCGGGCTGCCGCCGGACAATTGGCGTGAACGTCTCCGTTAGCAGAGCCAGCGCGCGCGTCGCAGGCGCCGATGCCGTATCATCGACGCCGAAGTCGCCACGGCGCGCCAGGTGGCCAAGGATATCGGAGAGGCTGGTGCCCCGCTGCGTCAGTTCCTCCGGCAGGCCAAGCATCCGGACGAAGTTCGGGTTCGGCGCCGCGAGCCGCAATTCGGCGTCGAACGCAGCGAGGCCGTGATCGATAGCCTCCGCTGCGCTATTCAGCAGCGCTCCGTCGTCTTCCTCGCTCACGATATCGGCCCTCCACCCCTCACACGCCACATGGCAATCCATCCACAGGCGTAGCGTGAGGCCATTGCAATATCTGCTGTTTTGGACGACGCTTCGGTGGAGCGTCGCACCGAGCGCCGGAGGGCAAAGGCGGCGGCGCGCCAACCACAGCAAGGGGAGTGGGAATAAATGGCATCGTCGATGCTCAAGGAATTCCGCGACTTCGCGATCAAAGGCAATATGGTCGATCTCGCCATTGGCGTGATTATCGGCGCGGCGTTCGGCGCCATCGTTTCGTCGCTGGTGGATGACGTCTTCATGCCGGTGATCGGCCTCATCCTGGGCCGCATCGATTTCTCCAACATGTTCATCGTTCTGAACGATCCCAACAACGTCGCGGTGCCTTCCCTTGCCGCCCCAAAGCTGCAGGCGTGGCAACCCTCAACATTGGCCTCTTCATCAACGCCCTGGTCAAGTTTTTGATCGTCGCTGTGGTGCTGTTCTTCGTCGTCAAGGCCATCAATATGCTGAAGCGGCAGGCGGTCGGCGATCCGGCGCCGCCGGTGCCGGCGCCTCCCAGCAAGGAAGAAGTGCTGTTGACCGAAATCCGCGACGCCCTCCGCGCCAAGGCGTGACAACACCAAAATGGCGACCTGCCGACCGATCGCGGCGGCAGGTCGCTATTGGGTCGGGCGCGCGACGGCTTCGCCAGGCGCTTGATCGGCCTTAGCGGGATCGGCCGGCGCAGGCGCCGGCGTGATTTCGAGATACTGCTTTTCCGCCTGCACCTGCTGGATGAAGTTGTGCATGTTGGCGCAGACGTCCGGGTGGCCGCAGATCTGGTCGTAGGCTTGCTGTGTGGTCATGGCCGGCTGAGGTGGCGGCAACTCTGGTTCCGAGTGTCCCACCAGCCGTGCCAGAAACATCACAACCGCGATGATGAAGCCTGCCCCGGCCACGATCTTCTGCAGGAACGCGATACTCATGGCGACGCCCTCTGTGCCTTGCCAATCCGGCATCATTGGGCAGCGCCGCGGCTGACCGTGGGCTGAACGGCTTGGTCAGGTTCATCTGATCGCTATTGATCACCCGCCAACCAGCCGCTTCGGACTGACCGGATAGAGCCGGTCGCGGCCGAGCATGGTGACTTCCAATTGGCCGAAATGGAACAGGCCGATGAAGGCCGGGCCGAGGATGTTGAGCGTACCGGTCGAGGCACCGTAAGCGGGCAGCAGCATGATGCGGCGGTCGTGGACGAAGCACGGGCGCCGGACCGAGCGGCCGTTGATATAGACCCGCGCCGAGGGATGGAGATGGCCGGCGACGAGACCAACCTGACCATGGCGCGGCTCATGCGAAAACATCAGATCGCCGAAAGCGAGGTGGCTCAGGCATTCGCCGCCGAGTTCGTGCGGCGCCGGATCGTGATTACCCGAAAGCCAGATCCAGCGCGCCCGGCCGGTGAGTGCCTCGAGCGCCTTGCGGTCCGCCGCGATAAGGCTCGCCGTGCCCTCGTCGCGGTGAAAGCTGTCGCCGAGCGCAATGACCGTTTCCGCGCCCGTGCGCAGCATATCGCCGGCGAGGCGCGCCAGGGTCAGGCCAGTGTCGTAGGGCGGCAGCAGTTGGCCACGAGCGGCATAGGACGAGAGCTTTTCGAGATGCAGGTCGGCAACCAGCAATGTGCGCTCGGCGGGCCAGTAAAGGGCACCGGACGACAAGGGCTGAAAATTCTGGCCGGTAAAACGGAGCATGCTCGATTCTTCGTCGTCCGGCCTAGTCGCCGCCAGTGCCAAGTTGTGCAGGAACTCCCGTCGCTTCCCTGATCAGCTCGTCGGCGGCGTCGGCCATGGCGCTTTCGCGGGCTTCGCCGAACACCGAGACTTTGCCGATATCGATCAAGACGGGTACCGCGAGTGGGGAGATTCGGTCGAGCGGTTTGTGCACGATATGTTTCCGTATGCGGCGAAGGCAGTCACCCAGCCGCTCGATATCGAGAAGGCCGCGTGCCGCGTCGTGGCGGGTCGCTTCGATGAGGATGTGGTCGGGCTCGTGCTGGTAGAGGACGTCGTAGATCACGTCGGAGGAAACGGTCATCTGCCGGCCGGTTTTCTCCTGACCGGGATGGCGCCGCTCGATCAGACCTGACACGATCGCGACGTTGCGAAAGGTGCGCCGCATCAGCGCCGATTCATCGAGCCACGACTCAAGGTCATCGCCAAGCATATCCTCATCGAACAGGTCGTCGAGCGACAGGCGACCGGTACGGATCAGGGCAGAAAAATCGCCCAGCCCCCAGATGGCCAGCGAATAGTCGGACGCGACAAAGCCGAGAGGGCGGGCGCGGGCGCGCTCCAGCCGCCGGGTCAGCAACATGCCCAGGGTTTGGTGCGCCAGCCGCCCTTCGAACGGATAGCAGACGAGATAATTCTGGGCGCCGCGCGGAAAAGTTTCGACGAGGAGGTTGTTGCGGCCGGGCAGAAGGGATTGCTCGTGCTGCAGTGCCAGCCAGTCGCGGACCTGATCGGGCAGCGCGCCCCAGTTATCAGGGGTTGAGATCAAGCGCCGCACGCCGTCCGCCAGGAAGGTCGACAATGGAAATTTTCCGCCCATGAAGGAGGGGATTTTGGGCTTATCCGAGAAGCTGCGCGAGACGTAGGCCTCGGTCTCGACCATGCCCTCATAGGCGACGATCTCAGCGCCGAAGACGAAGGTGTCTCCCTTCACGAGTTGGTCGATGAAATATTCCTCGATCTCGCCGAGCACGCGCCCACCGCGACCGATCGGTCCGGTTGTCTGGCCCTGCTTGTTGCCGCGAGCGCGAACCAGCCGGACTTTCACCACCGGGTCTTCAACGATGGTGCCGACGTTCAGCCGGTATTGCTGGGCAATGCCGGGATGGGCGATGCGCCATTCACCGTTCGGCATCTGCCGAAGCTTGGCGTATTTTTCGTAGGCGCGAAGCGCGTAGCCGCCGGTCGCGACGAAATCGAGTACGCGGTCGAATTTTTCGCGGGTGAGATTTCGGTAGGGCCAAGCGAGTTGGAATTCGGCATAAAGATCAGCCGCCTGGAACGGATTGGCGCAGGCCATGCCGAGGAGGTGTTGGGCCAGCACATCGTAGCCGCCTTCGACGGGCGGCTCGCTATCCTGGTAGCCGGCCTTGACCGCTTCGAGCGCCGCTTCGCACTCCAAGACCTCAAATCGGTTGGAGGGCACGAACATGCCCTTCGACGGCTCATCCAGCCGGTGGTTGGCGCGGCCGATGCGCTGCAGCATGCGGGAAGCGCCCTTCGGCGCGCCTACCTGCACGACGAGGTCGACATCGCCCCAATCGATGCCGAGATCGAGGGTGGAGGTCGCGACCACGGCCTGCAGCATGCCCGAGGCCATGGCGCTTTCGACCTTGCGGCGCTGTTCGACGCTCAGCGAGCCGTGATGGAGGGCGATGGCAAGGCCATCCTCGTTGTGCGCCCACAGGAGCTGGAACAGCAGCTCGGCCTGGCTGCGGGTGTTGACGAAGAGCAGCGTCGTCCGGTGGTCGCGGATGATTTTGTAGATGTCGGGCACCGCATAGGCCGAGGAATGACCGGCCCATGGCACATGCTCCTCGCTGGCGATAATCGACAGCTCGGGCTGTGCCCCGCCCTGCCCCATCAGCAACGCCGTGGTTGCGTTTGGCAGGGGCTGGGCGATCCAGTCGCGCAGCAGATCGGGCCGAGCTACCGTCGCGCTGAGGGCGGTGATGCGGAGGTTCGGCGCCATTTTGGCCAGCCGCGCGATGCCCAGCGACAGCAACTCGCCGCGCTTGTTGGTGGCGAGTGCGTGCAGCTCATCGAGCACGATGCGCCGGAGCGAGCCGAACATTCGGTCGGCATCGCCATGGCTCAGGAGCAGCGCCAGCTGCTCGGGCGTCGTCATCAAGATGTTGGGCGGATCGTAGCGCTGGCGGGCGCGGCGATGCACGGGCGTGTCGCCGGTCCGCGTCTCGACCTTGATCTTGGCGCCCATCTCAGTGATGGGCGTCGTGAGGTTGCGGGCGACGTCGACAGCCAGCGCCTTGAGCGGCGAAATGTAGAGGGTGTGAAGCCCCTCCATCGGATGGTTGAGCAGATCGTCGAGGGTCGGCAGGAAGCCGGCGAGGGTCTTGCCGGCGCCGGTCGGAGCGATCAGCAGCGCCGAGGCATCGCGACGCCAGCTCGCCAGCACGTCGAGCTGGTGCGTGCGCGGCGCCCAGCCCTTGCTGGCGAACCAATCGGCGATGAGCGGGTGGAGATCGGGCACGCGTGATCCGGTTTTGTTCACGGCCAATATGGGGCCTGGGATGTGGCGGCGGCAAGGGTAGGCTTGATGGGCGGCCGTTAATGCGAATGCTGGGCAGGACGGCGGGAAGGCACGTCGCATCCTCTCGCGCGACTGAGATCATCCTGCAAAGCCTGCCGCGTGTAAGCGGCATTGGCGAGGCTCCGTCTCCGGAGCGGGTAGTCCGCGATTAGTGAGACAGAGCCTCGCCAACGCGATCGGGGTTTTTGGGTTTACCGGTTGCGGCACCCACTCGGATGCCGGCGGCCCGATCTGGATCGCTGCCGATCCACACCCAACCCGGAACCCACCAACAGCGGCTGTCCCGGCCGACACAAGTCCGTGTCCAACGAGCCAGCGCCAACAACTTCACCCCGGACCGGAACGACTCCCGGTCCACCGATCTCCCCTCGCCAACCA
>Ga0105237_10006098_pt1 | contig 13477 bp, 11 predicted proteins | sample KBSC24metaG_FD_81520 | JGI IMG/M metagenome (GOLD analysis project Ga0105237, IMG submission 81520) | Corn rhizosphere microbial communities from Kellogg Biological Station, Michigan, USA - KBS C2-4 metaG | ecosystem: Host-associated > Plants > Roots > Rhizosphere > Soil | place: Michigan, USA...
ATACGTATTCAAAATCTTTGTGCTAACCTACTTATTTCAGCTCAAATGCTATCACAGACTTTTTAAAGAAAGTAGGCACATAAGCAATATGTTTTACCGGGTCGTAACATAAATCAGCAGTGTTCATTTTTTGCTCCCTTGTATCTAACAAACGCTCCACCTTACCATCAGTAGAAACATAATAAATTGAGCCAATCCAACTGCTCACTAAAAAAGCATTGTCATCTATTTTTTGCAACCCATCTGTACTCACTTCCATACCGCCTGCAATTTTAATAAGCTGTTTGGATGCATCAGTTTTATACAATTCGCCGTAAGACAAAAAATAAAGATCACTACCTATGGCAAGTACCCCGTTGACATTTTTTACGTTTTCAAGAAAAAGCGATGGCTGCTCGTTTTGCACCATATAAATCGTATTTCCTTTCGAGTCTGAAACATAAATGGTTCCTTTATCGTCAATCGTAATATCATTTAAAAAAGACGCCCCTGGAACAGGTATTTTTTTGGTGATACTTCCATTGGCAAGGTCAATAGCAACAATAGCGTCAAGATCTGCCACGTATAAAGTATTTTGATAAATGCCGGAACCTTTCGGCGCATTCAAACCGGTTGCCCATTGAAGATTGATAATCTTTCCATCCACACCTAACTTGGCAACGCCACCTTTGCCATCTTTTTCACCAGGCACCCCGTCAATAAGAGAAACGTAAAGAATACTGTCTTTAAGTAATGCAGATTCGGGTATGGCAAGAACAGAATCTGTCTGCCATAATTTAGTGAGCGAATGTTGCGCATGTAAAGCAATGCCGGCCATACAAAAGAGCAATAGTAAAAAGTTGTGTTTCATATTATAGGTTTTGCATTGGTAAATTACAACGTTTATATTCTGTACAAAGCATACCGCCTTAAAAAATGAAGTATTCTCCGATAGATGAGCGTCTTTTATCTTAACGTCGTTTATCTTCGGTAAATAACTTTCCCCGGCATGAAAAAACACTTCACATTTATCGCGCTCTTTATTGCATTGATATCTGCTGCACAAAAGAAACCGCTTGACCATACTGTTTATGACGGATGGCAAAGCATCGGAGAAAAATATATCAGCAATAATGGAAAGTTTGTTGTGTACACTGTTACACCACAGGAGGGTGATGCCACGCTTGTAATACAACAAACTGACGGAAAAAAACTGATGGAAATACCATGTGGTTACAACGCTTCTATCAGCAACGATTGCAGGTTTGTTGCCTTTAAAATAAAGCCGCCATATAAGCAGACAAGAGATGCAAAAATCAAGAAGAAAAAAGCGGACGATTTACCAAAAGATACTTTCGCGCTGGTTACGATGGAGACCCTGCAACTGGAAAAATTCCCACGCGTAAAATCATACAAATTCCCTTCAAAATCTCCAGGCTGGCTGGTATGGCAATATGAAAAGCCGCTAGCTGATACATCAAAAAAGAAAGATAGCACGTCAGTAAAATTATCGCCACCAAAAGATATGTTGTTTGCAGATGCAGATAGCGATAACAGCAGCGACGATAAAAAAGAAGATGGCACATTATTAATACTTCGTAATCTTTCTACCGGTGCAACAGATTCGCTTCAAAATATTAATGATTATTTTTTTGATGATCACGGCACCAGGCTGTTGCTTAAAAGTAGTGGCAGTAAAAAAGATTCAATCAAACCTTCTGTAATTGTACTTGATTTATCCAATCACAAAAAAGATACAATACTTTATAAATACAACGATGCTAAAAGTTTTGCATGGGATACAGCCGGTCAGCAACTTGCTTTTGTTGCAGAACGCGACAGCAGCTCCAAAGCTGTGCAAAAGTTTTATAAACTCTTTTATTATAAAGTGAATGACGACAGCGCTCATGCCCTTGTCGAACGTACTAATAAAGCCATCCCCGCTAATTGGGGCATCAGCGAAAACGCAGATGTTCACTTTAGTAAAAGCGGCAGAAAAATATTTTTTGGAACAGCGCCTGTACTTCCTCCAAAAGATACCACCCTTCCTGAATTTGAAAGAGCCAATGTAGATGTGTGGAATTATAAAGACGATGATTTAATGACTGTTCAGTTAAAAAATCTTGACAAGGATTTAAAAAGAAATTATACCGCATCTTATGACATTGCCGGCAAACAGTTAATACAACTGGAAGATGAAAGTTTCAAAGATGTTATGGAAACAATGGAAGGTGATGGAGAAACTTTTTATACAGCAACAGATTCCGGTCGCCGGGTGGCCCGCCAGTGGCAAGGCTTTACTTTGGCAGATGCATATGCAGTAAATGCTTCCACCGGGCAAAAGAAATTAATCATAAAAAACTTTAAAGGGAGCCTCTATCCTTCTTATACCGGCAGGTATTTGTTATTGTATGATGACAGGCAGCGGGGCTATTTTGTTTATAACAGTAAGTCAGGCAAACTATATAAAGCGGCAACGGATATTAAAGCACCTTTATATGATGAAGAGAATGATGTACCCGATGATCCTAACCCTTACGGCATTGCCAAATGGATGCAGGATGATAAGTATGTATTCATTTACGACAGGTATGATATATGGAGGGTCGATCCTGAAGGCAAAGAAAAATCTTCTATTGTAAACTTTCCGCTGGGAAGACAAAGCAAGCTTTCATACAGGTATGTTCAGACAGATGAAGAAGAAAAATACATCGCCAGCGGGCAGGATCTTTTCTTAAAAATATTTGATGAAAAAACAAAAGGCAGCCTTTATGTAAGAATGCACAATCCTACCACGTATGAACTGGCATTTCTAACTGAAGGAAGAAATACATCTTCCAACAATTTTATGAAGGCTAAAAATGCAGATGTATTCATCTATTCAAAAGAAAATTTTTCATCCCCGCCGGATCTTTATGTAACATCAAACGAAATAGATTCTTCTTACCATGCTGATAAACCCAAAACAGAAGGATGGCATGTGGGCGGATTATATGCTGTAAAGCTGAGCAATCTAAATCCGCAGCAATCACAATATCTATGGGGAACCGCAGAGTTATTTAAATGGAAAGCGTATACCGGTAAAGAAACAGAGGGCATATTGTATAAACCCGAAGGCTTCGATGCAAAGAAGAAATACCCGATGATTGTTTATTTCTATGAACGTAACAACTCAACTTTAAACAGTTACGTCGCACCATCACCAACACCATCACGCCTGAATGTTTCTTTCTTTGTCAGTCGCGGTTATGTAGTTTTTGTTCCCGATATATGGTATACGACAGGACATCCCGGCAAGAGCGCTTATGACTACATCGTTAGCGGTACACGCGCATTGATTAAGCAAGGCTTTATTGACAGCACAAAAATTGGGTTGCAGGGACAAAGCTGGGGCGGTTATCAAACAGCGTTCTTAATTACACAAACAAATCTTTATAAGGATGCATGGGCAGGCGCTCCTGTAGCCAATATGTTTAGTGCTTATGGTGGCATAAGATGGGAAAGTGGTTATAACCGCCAAATGCAATATGAAAGGCAGCAAAGCCGCATCGGCGCAACTATTTGGCAGAAACCCCAGTTATATATAGAGAACTCCCCGCTCTTTCACTTGCCAAACGTAAAAACGCCACTCGTTATCATGAGCAATGATGCTGATGGGGCAGTACCCTGGTACCAGGGCATTGAAATGTTTACCGCAATGAGAAGACTTAACAAACCTGTATGGTTGCTTAATTATAACAACGAGGCACACAATCTTGTTGAAAGACGCAACAGGAAAGATATTCAGATTCGTGAGCAGGAATTTTTTGATTGGCAATTGAAAGGCGCTGCACCCGTTAAATGGCTCACAGAAGGTGTGCCTGCTGTTATGAAGGGGAGAACATGGGGATTGTAGGTGGTAAAATCGCTAGTGGTGAATCGGGAGTGGCGAGTAGGAAGATTCTCACAGCGTTGGTGATTCTACCCCATCATTCAATATTCCTTGTTCCTTGTTCGATATTTATATTCGTTAATGATGAATAGTAAGTAGGGAGTAACTCCCTACTTACTATTCATCATTGACCACTCACCATTCACCTCCTAATTTTCCTGCTTACTCAGCATCCCTTCTTTAATTCTTTTCCATATGCTGTCAAAGCTGCGATGCTCATCTTTTTTCCATTGCTGTACCTGCTGCATCATTCTTTCCTTTCTCTCTTTCTCAGCTTGTTCAAAAAATGATTTAATAAAAACCATGTCCTGATCAAACGCCGTTTGATTATAGAGCTCTTTTAATGCAAGCTCTTTGTCATAGTTATTCTCAGCTATAATTCTTTCCATCTTTTCACGCAGCCTTACTTTCTCATCATACGTGCCCACAGGTAACAAAGATTTAGCAATCACAGGCATCAGTTCAATCAGCATTAATAAAATAACCAGCAAATAATAACGTATCTCCACAGCGCTGTTGTTTTGTACAAGATGTTCAAGCGCTTCAATTCTTGTTAAAAAACCATCGTTAAGTAATTGTTCAAAAGCTTGCTGCTCTTTTTGTTTGGCCGACTGCATAGCGGCAAGCGAACTATCTGTAGCCGTAATTTGTGGTTGGTTTAATAACTGCATTTGCCTGTATTGTTCATCCAGCTTTTGATATTCATTTTGCTTTGCATGTGCAATATCTTTCAACCCCACTTTGCCGCTGCCACCAGTACCATCTGTTTCTGCAATAAAAGCATCCCTTGCAGCAGCAACTTCTTTGTATTTGTCATCCAGTTGATGTTGTAGCTGACCTTTTTGTTGCAGTAAATTGTTTTTTTGTGATGCATATAAAGAATCAACCTGTTGCGCTTTCAATCTTTTCTTCTGTTCATTATCAAGAGAGATTTGCAGGTGCACCTCTTTATCAAAAAGATACAGTAGTGCGGGCTGAGCCATAAAGAAACCAATGGTACAGGCAAGCAACCCACGAAACAACAATGGCCACAGTTTGTTTTTGTTCGTGGCTGTAATACCCTTAATTAATGCACGGTCTATACAAAGTATAATAAAGCCCATAAACAACCCCAGCAATATTGCAAGCAGGTAAGAATGGCTTACGGTGATAAAGAAAAATGTCCACGCAAGCGTTGCAAAAAGCCAGGTACATAAAACAGACATGCCTGTTATAGCATAACGGTTACGATCGATTACACATTCTTCAAGTAATTCGGGTTCAGCGGCTGATAGCCACCATAAAAATTTCGTAACTGAGGACGCATTGTACGTTCCCCTCTGAGCAAGAGATTGCATTGCTTCTGCCATAGCGGTAAAGTTGAAAAGAGTGAAGGTTAAAGTTGGGAACGCTTCAATAAGTTGGTACTGTAAAGGAACGGTTTATTACAGGCTTTGGTATGTAATTTTCTAAAGATTTTAAAATTTAAAGAAATTTTGCAAATATGTAAATAAAGCCTACCGGTGAAACAGCAACTATCACAGCTTATACCTTTGATTGCCTGTTAAATTGATGTAATTTCATTAAGCCATGAAAAAGCATGTTATTACAATCATTCTGCTAACGATAACGCTGGCCATAAATGCACAAAACACCATACAGCCTAAGGTGGTGTATTCCAGTGATTTTGTTATTGATGAAATACCCAGGAACATATCATTTTACATACCGGCAAACTATGGCACTAAAGATTTTCATCCTTTGGTTGTGATGCTTCATCCGGAAGGCGAAAGTTCAGTAAAATTTATAAAGAATTATGGCGATGTCATTCACCCGATAGCAGATTCTCTTAACTATGTTATTTTATATCCTGATGCATTAAAAGGTAAGTGGTACAGCGCCGTTGAGGCAAATCAAAAAGATTCAGTAAATGATGTAGGCTTTATCAATATCATGATAACATATTTCATCCAACAATATGCATGCAATCCTAATGAAATATTTATTTGCGGCTTTGACAAGGGTGGAGATATGGCAGAAAAACTTGCCTGCAAATTAAACATACCGGTAACGGCTATTGCTTCATTCAAAAAGGAAAATACAAATGCTTCTGCGTGTACACCTCCTTCCACAGTTTCAGTAATGGATACAAAATCCTTTACTCCCGGCACGGATAAACTTCCTTACAAGAAGGCTGTTGATGAAGCATTCAGCTACTTTCAATCAAAAATTAAAAAATAACAATACGCAGGCTATCTTCCTGCAGCAGTAGCAGGCATAAGCGTCATTAACCTGGAGATAGAATAACCTGCTTCTTTGAATAATTGCTGGAAATATTCCGGGCTGACGTTATACTTCTTTGTCCAATAAGCAATCTCTTTTGAGCGACTGAAATTCACCTGTGGGTTTTCGCTCTTTTTTTCTTTGCGATTAATCATAAAATTGTTTTGAAGTAACAGTTCAAATCCTGTGCCTTGTTTTTTATTAATGAATAAACAGAGCCAGGACTCATCATCAGGAGGGCAAATAAATCTACGAGTGGGAAACCAGTGGGAAGAGTAAAATAATGTATGTATTACCAAATTGTTATTCTAATCAATATATTGACGGTAATAAGGCCTTTTGCCTGCGAGTAAAGCAAAAGGTTTTAATATGGCAAATAAAATTTTTTGAATAAGATAAGACGGCTTTGCCAGCCTGAATTCTTTGGCATGTGTAGAAGCTATCATGGCTACCTGTAATAAACCGGGCATACCACTTTTGCCGGTCTTGTTATCCTGTGCAAGTCCCATGGTGGTCTCCATAAAATATTCTGTTTTTAATGCAGGTACAACCTTCCATTGAACGACTGTTTTATTGTTACTTCTGTTCCACATGCTGTGAATAGTATTTCGGGGTAAATCAATGGAATCATTTTGTTTAAGGGTGATGATTTTGTTTTTAAGCTTTACGGTAAGCTCTCCTTCCATCACTTTAAAATATTCATGTTGCTGTGGATGATAATGCAGAAGAGGTTCTTTTGAGTGGGGTTCATAAGTAGTAATCATTTCAAGCAGCAGGCCGTCACTGTCATCTGACGTTGTAATAAATTCAACGGATTGTCCGGTCTTTTCATTGGTTAATTTCTTACCCTTATATGCCATGTTGCAGTATTTAAAGCAATACTAACCATAGTCACCGGTTTCAGTAACGCGATACTGTACTAAATGACAAAACAGAAGTATTAGTTGATGATTTGCAAAACTGAATCTTTGCACTTAAGAAAAAAGTTTCTGTCAGCCGTCTATAAGTGCATCAGCTTCTATCTCTACAAGTAAATCCGGATTTACGAGTGCATTAACCTGTACCAGTGTGGCGGCAGGACGAATATCCTCAAACACTTCTCCCTGAGCTTTGGCTACATCTTCCCATCGTTTAATATCTGTTACAAAAGTTCTAATGCGCACCACGTCTGTAATATCTGCCCCGGCTTCTTTCAAAGCTTTCTTTATTTTTTTATAGATATATACTGCCTGCTGATAAGGATCATTAAATCCGATAACATCTCCATGTTCATTAACAGCAGTGGTGCCTGCCACAAAAACAAAATTGCCTTGTTTAACGGCCCTGCTGTAACCAAATTTCTTTTCCCACTCTGTTCCTGATGATATAAGTTGTCTGTTATTTTTCATATGCTTCTTTTTAAAAACGTAAAGTTGAAAAACATTCCTTTAGCAGCCAAGTTAAACAACATACCATCCCTCACATAACCGGATGGATAACTATCAGCACTTTCGCATAATAAATTTTCAAAACCTTCTTCGTTCATTAACCAGTGTATTAATTTTTAATTAACCATCTCCCCCTATCTTTATGCATTATCAAACTCAACCATGAAGAATTTACGATTGTTTCTTTTTGCCATTACAGGCATACTTACTATTACGGCATGTAATACAAAATCAGGCAAACCCAAAGTATTGGTCTTTACAAAGACTGCAGGCTTTCACCATTCATCTATTCCTGCAGGTGTAGATGCCATTTACAAGCTTGGTGCTGAAAACAATTTTGAAGTTGATACAACTTCCAACGCAGGCTATTTTACAGAGGACAGTTTGAAGAATTATTCTGCCGTTATTTTTTTGCACACTACCGGCGACCTGCTGAACAATTACCAGGAAGCTGATTTTGAAAGATACATACAGGCCGGTGGTGGTTATGTAGGCATACATGCCGCTGCTGATGCAGAATATGACTGGGGCTGGTATGGCAGGCTTGTAGGGGCTTATTTTGATAGTCACCCGGAGCAGCAGGAAGCAACGTTGAATATTGTTGATGCCAATGACCCATCTACAAAACATTTACCCAATCCATGGAAGCGCAAAGACGAGTGGTACAATTTTAAAAATTTAAGTAAAGATGTTCATGTATTAATAAAGATTGATGAAAAGAGTTACCAGGGTGGCAAGAATGGGGATGATCACCCTATGGCATGGTATCACGATTTTGATGGTGGCCGCGCATGGTACACAGAACTTGGCCATACGGAAGAATCCTTCACTGATCCCAATTATTTAAAACATATAGCAGCAGGTATTGAATATGCAATCGGCGGCAATAAAAAATTAGACTACGCAAAAGCAAAAACACTTCGCGTACCTGATGAAGATCGTTTCACTAAAGTAAATCTTGTTCAAGGTGTATTCTTCGAACCTACTGAAATGACTGTATTGCCCAACCTTGATATTCTTGTTGTTCAACGCCGTGGTGAAATATTAAGATACAATCATGAAACGAAAGATGTTAAGCAGGTAGGATTCTTAAATGTTTACTGGAAAACAGTGCATACGCCAGGCGTTAACGCAGAAGAAGGTTTGCTTGGTTTACAGAAAGATCCCAATTATGAAAAGAATCATTTCATTTACATGTATTACAGTCCGACAGATACTTCTGTAAACAGGCTGTCACGCTTTACTTTTGAAAACGACACTATTAATCCTGCGTCTGAAAAAATTATTTTACAGGTATATTCTCAAAGAGAGATTTGTTGCCATACCGGCGGTTCAATTGCCTTTGGCAAAGACAGGATGCTGTATCTTTCTTTAGGTGATAACTCAACACCATTTGATGAGGGCAAGCAAGCTTATGTAAGCCATGGTTATGCACCTCTTGATGATCGCCCCGGACATGAGCAATATGATGCAAGGCGCTCTGCCGGAAATACAAACGATTTACGTGGAAAAATCATTCGAATAAAAGTAAATGAAGATGGCAGTTACACCATCCCGGAAGGCAACCTCTTTCCTAAAGGAGAAACAGGTACCAGACCGGAGATTTATGTAATGGGTAATCGCAATCCATACCGAATTTCTGTCGATCAAAAGAATGGTAATTTATATTGGGGTGAAGTTGGACCTGATGCCAACGTAGACAGTTTCGATACACGTGGCCCACGCGGCTATGATGAAGTGAACCAGGCTCGTCACGCAGGTTATTTTGGATGGCCATTGTTTGTTGGCAACAACTATCCTTATCATGTTTATGATTATGGCACTGGCAAATATGGGCCTGCATTCGACGCCAAAAAACCTATGAATGAGTCACGCAATAATACTGGCCTGAAGGAATTGCCGCCGGCGCAACCTGCGTTTATATGGTACCCTTACGGCGATTCAAAAGATTTTCCACAGGTAGGTTCCGGCGGAAGAAACGCTATGGCAGGACCTGTTTATTATACCGATATGTATCCTAAAGAAACAAGACTTCCGGATTACTACAATGGCAAGCTGATTATTTACGATTGGATACGTGGATGGATGAAAGCTGTTACCATGAAAGAGAATGGCGATTTCGACAAGATGGAGCCTTTTATGGAGCACAACAAAAACAATAACCTGATTGATATGGAAGTGGGCAGCGACGGCCGCTTATACCTACTTGAATATGGCAGTGGATGGTTTGCTAAAAATCCTGACGCAGGCTTATCAAGAATTGAATACAATGGCGGCAACAGGGCACCAAAAATTGCAGGCGTTACGGTTGACAAAACTTCAGGAGTGTTGCCACTTGCAGTAAATATAAAGGTTGATGCAAAAGACCCTGAAAACGACGCGCTTACTTATGTATGGCACCTGAATGATGTAACCAAAGAAACCAAAGAACCGACGCTTGCTTATACTTTCGATAAAGCGGGTGACTACAATATTTCTGTTGATGTAAAAGATAACCAGAATGCAGTATCTAAAAGCAGCGTACTTGATGTATATGCGGGCAATGAAGCGCCTGTGGTGAATATTAATATTGAAGGCAACAAGACATTCTATTTCCCCGGCAAACAGGTGAAGTATAATGTTGGCATAGAAGACAAAGATGATACTGCAAAAACAAAGAACCCGGAAAACCTGGTAGTAACTGCGGACTATATTGAAGGCCGCGACCTTGCCGCCAAGCCAATGGGGCACCAGGTAGTAAGCGAGGCTGTAATGGGTAAAAATCTTATGCTATCTCTGGATTGTAAAACATGCCATAAGGTAGATGAAAAATCCATAGGGCCGGCATTCCAGGCGGTGGCGGACCGTTATGCAAAAGATCCTAATGCTGTATCATATCTCGTTCAAAAAATAATCAAAGGTGGTGGTGGCAAATGGGGTGAAGTGGCCATGTCTGCGCACCCTACGTTAAAAGAAGATGATGTTAAGCAAATTGTCAATTGGGTGCTGTCACTTTCTGCAAACAAAGAGAAAAAGAAATCACTGCCTGCAGCGGGTTCATTAAATCCATCGCTTGACAAGCCTGTTAAGAACAATGGTGTATTGTACCTGACTGCTACTTATACAGACAATGGCGGTACCAATATCAAGCCGTTAAGTGGTGGCAACGCAATTGCATTGCACAATAACACTTATACATTTGAAGGCATTGAAAAAATGCAGGATTTCTCTAAAAACTTTTTCAACGGAACCGCCTATATGATGGCACCAAGAAACACGGGTTGGTTTGCCATTGAGAATATCGATCTTTCATTAATTCAAAGCGCCACACTTACACTGGCATGGACAAATCAACCTGTAGCGGGTTACACTTTTGAAGTTCATCTTGATGCTGAAAGCGGAACTAAGATTGGTGAGTTCAATTTTGATGCTATCACTACGCCGCTGAAGAGTGAGAAGCCAAGTTTTAAAACAGTTTCTGGTCCATTGCAGCCAATCAGTGATGGCAAGATGCATACGCTGTATATCACTGCGAAATCAAAAGATCCTAGCAATAGTAACGTCCTGGTAATATCGTCTATCAGGTTTGATACGAAGTAAGAGATATACTTTCATGATAAAAAAGCTACGGTTATCCCCCGTAGCTTTTTTTGTGACTTGTTATTGCACAAATGCAATTCTATTTTTTTATTCAATAATTGATCAAAGGCTATATCCGTACTCAAGCCGCATGGCTTCGTTATCTCAATGGCGCGGCTTTCGCTTCTTTTCCACGATAAAGCTCCGCCATCGTGGAAATCCTGCACATGCGGGACCGAACCGAAAAAGGCGCCTTATGAGATAACTGGTAACAGCGTAGAATTGCAGGAGCCATTAGTGCAGAACTTATACAGCCAATTTAAACTTACTTCGTGCGAAGCATACTACTACGCCTGCCCAATATCAAGGCGACTTATTTTATCATCCTGGTTGATGTGAAATTTAAAATACGTTTTAAAATTCCCCCATTGGTCGGTGTGGAACTTTCCATACACTGACAGGCCGCTGTCTTCAACACTGTCGATGCTTGTAAACCGTTCATGACCGATGGCTTTTTCAAAGAAGTTTTTAAAGTTCATTTTGTTTCCATCATCATATAGTTCTGCATCTTGTGTAAATAATGAAAACCATGTGTTTTTATCGGCTGCCTGCAAAGCATTGATGGCTTTTTTAACGACAGGATTGGTAAGCTTTTCTGTATTCATTGTACGTATTGTTTGTTGTGATTGAATAGTTGTTGCTGGTGTGATAAGTACAACTATCAGTACACAAAATAGAAAGTTTTCAAGTATGTTCATTTGTGTTCTATACTTAAAGAAAAAGCGGCAAAAGCGATATGCTTCTGCTGTCTTGAAAAATGATTAATTGGTTGCTCCCCCGTTTACCAACAGGTGCTGACCAGAAACAAAAGAAGACAAATCGCTTGCAAAGAATTCTGCGATGTTGGCAACGTCTTCTACTTCTGCAAGCCTGCCCATGGGGCAACTGTCAAGAAGCTGTTTTCTTAATGCAGGATAACTGCCTGCCTCTGCAAATATGCCTGAGTGATCCACAGCGAAAGGAATGATAGAATTGACTGTTACACCCTTGTGGCCAATCTCTTTTGATAAAATGTCTACAAGGTATCTTGGTGTTGTTTTACTGCCTCCATATATTGCCATACCCGGTACAGGGAAAGAGGTGGTGCTTGATGCGATGTAAATGATTCTTCCATTGTCTGTAACATGCTTTGCGGCCTGCTGCATGGTAAAGTAAGCGCCTTTTGTATTGATGGAAAACAAGCGGTCGAATTGTTCTTCTGTAAATTCTGTAACAGGTGTTTCAACCATTTCTATACCTGCGTTGGCTACAATAATATCAATCTTGCCAAAGGCATTGGTTGCTTCCTCAAAAAGTTTTTTAATGTCTGGTACTTTACTCACGTCTGCCTGTACCGCTATCACATTTGCGCCCATGGCCTTAATGTTACTTACGACTTCATCAGCGGAAGCTTTGTCTTTTGAATAATTAATGACTATGTCTGCTCCTAATGCGGCATAACGTTCAGCAATTGCTTTACCAAGACCTCTTGCTGAACCTGTAATCAGCGCTACTTTGTTTTTAAGACTGTTCATAAAATGTGGTTCTAATGTTGTGATGAATGTTGTTGTTGGATGTTTGTTGTTAGTTGCTTGTTGTTTGAGAGCATAGATGTGGCAGTAACAAGCGTGAGATGTGAAACGTGAGATGTGAAAGATGAAACATGCGCTTCTGACGTTTCACTTTCGCCGTTTCACGATCAATTTAAAGTGGTAATGAATTGAAATATCGATTGCGTCGGTAAACGTGGACCGCACTCTTTGCTTAATTAATAATCCGCAGTTGAAGGGCTGCCGGATAGAAGTGGAAAGCCCACAGCGAACGTAGTGAAGCGCGGACTTGTAACGTACAGCCGGAACTATAACTGAATAATGATAGTATGTTGAAAGCCCCTTGCTGGCTAACGTCTGCCTATCTTTTTAAGCCATGCCACCATTAACGCCGATGTTTTGTGCGTTGATCCATTTTGCTTCATCACTTGCAAGAAATACCACTACCTGCGCAATATCATTTGGTTCGCCAATACGATTAAAAGCGGAAAGTGATGCAAGCCTGCTGATTGTTTCTTCTGATTTACCGGTTACAAATAATTCAGTATTGGTAGGGCCCGGAGAAACAGAATTAACATTAATACCCCTGTTGCCGATTTCTTTTGAGAAAACCCTTGTCAGTTGCTCCACGGCTGATTTTGTTGCTACATAAGTACCATAAGTAGGCAGCATAATGCGGTTGACTGAAGTAGAGAAATTAACGATGCTTCCATTGTCTGCAAGCCTGGTAG
>Ga0105237_10006099_pt1 | contig 13476 bp, 12 predicted proteins | sample KBSC24metaG_FD_81520 | JGI IMG/M metagenome (GOLD analysis project Ga0105237, IMG submission 81520) | Corn rhizosphere microbial communities from Kellogg Biological Station, Michigan, USA - KBS C2-4 metaG | ecosystem: Host-associated > Plants > Roots > Rhizosphere > Soil | place: Michigan, USA...
GATTTTCGAGAAGTCCGTTCCGTCATTCCCCTCCCCATGCCATAGCCGCCCCATGCCCGTCGATATGCCCGTCTCGCGTCTGCTCATCGATTGGTATGACGGCCATGCCCGCACGCTCCCCTGGCGCACTCCGCCGGGCGCTCCGGAGCGGCCCGATCCCTATCGGGTGTGGCTGTCCGAGATCATGCTCCAGCAGACCACGGTGGCCGCCGTCGGGCCCTATTTCGCGAAATTCACGGCCCGCTGGCCGACCGTCGGCGACCTCGCGGCGGCGGACGAGGCGGAGCTGATGGCCGCCTGGGCGGGGCTCGGCTATTACGCCCGCGCCCGCAACCTGGTCGCCTGCGCCCGCGAAGTGGCCCGGCTGGGCGGCTTCCCGGCGACCGAGGCGGGATTGCGCGCCCTGCCCGGCATCGGCGCCTACACCGCCGCCGCGATCGCCGCGATCGCCTTCGGGGAACGCGCCGTGGTGGTGGACGCCAATGTCGAGCGCGTCGTCTCGCGCCTGTTCGCGATTCACGAGCCACTGCCCGCCAGCCGGCCGCGCATCCGCGCCCGCACCGACACGATCACGCCGGACGCGCGCGCCGGGGACTTCGCGCAGGCGATGATGGACCTCGGCGCCACCGTCTGCACGCCGCGCTCCCCGCGCTGCGGCGCCTGCCCGCTCGCGTCCGCCTGCACGGCTTATGCGCAGGGCGATCCCGAGGCCTATCCGGTGAAGCCGGCGAAGAAGGCCAAGCCGCGCCGCAGGGGCATCGCCTACTGGCTCCAATCGGAGGGCGCGGTGCTGCTCGTCCGCCGGCCGGACAAGGGCATGCTCGGCGGCATGCGCGCGCTGCCCGGCGGCGATTGGGGCGAGACCGCCGAGGCCGCGCCGCCGGCCGCCGCGCGCTGGCGGCATGTCGGCACGGTCGAGCATGTCTTCACCCATTTCGCTTTGTCGCTGGACGTGATGGCGGGCCACCTGCCCGGCCGCCCGGCTGAGGGCGAATGGTGGCCGGTCGATGCGATCGAGGCCGCCGGCCTGCCCACCCTCTATGCCCGCGCCGCCGCGCTCGGCCGCGCTTCTTCGGAGATGCTCGCGCTATGACCGCACCCGGATTCACCGGCTCCCCGCTCGATCGCGCCGACGAGGCGCGCCACGACGAGGCGATGGTCCGCGCCATGCGGCAGGACCCCGAGGCGCTGCTCCTCGAGATGAGCGGCCTCCACCCGACCGGCGCCGAGCAGGGCATGCTCGCCTGGACGCCGCTGCGCTATGCCGAGGTCCGCACCGAGATCGCGCTGCTCGGCCGGCTCGACGGCACGCCCCGCTTCGTCGCGCTGGAGCGCGGCGTCTCGGCCTTCCGCCGCTCGCCCGAGCTGTTCGCCGCGATCACCGCCATGTCCCCGCAGGAGGCCGGCACCTACGCCACCGCGCGCAGCCTGGTGGACTGGCACAGCCGCCACGGCTTCTGCGCCAATTGCGGGACGGAGACGATGATGTTCCGCGCCGGCTGGGGCCGCGTCTGCCCGAACTGCGACGCCGAGCATTTCCCGCGCGTCGATCCGGTGGTGATCATGCTCGCCCAGCATGGCGAGGGCGATGCGGCGCGGGTGCTGGTCGGCCGCCAGCCGGCCTTTCCGGCGGCCCGCTATTCGGCGCTGGCCGGCTTCCTGGAGCCCGGCGAATCGATCGAGGAGGCGGTCGCCCGCGAATTGAAGGAGGAGGCCGGCGTCACCGTCCATTCGGTGCGCTACATGGCCTCGCAGCCCTGGCCCTTCCCCTCGCAGCTGATGATCGCCTGCGTCGGCCTGACCGACGACGATGCGCTGACCGTCGACCATACCGAGCTGGAGGACGCGATCTGGATCAGCCGCGACGGCGTGCGCGCCGCGCTGGCGGGCGAGCCCGACGCGCCGTTCCTGCCGCCGCCGCCCTACGCCATCGCCCATACCTTGTTCAGCATGTGGCTGGGGGAGCAGCTCTAAATCCTCCCCACGCTTCGCGTAGGGAGCATTTTAGTCACCCCCGTGCCCGCGCCCGCGGATACGTCCCGAGCAGGCGCACCCAGCGCGAGTGGAAGGCCAGCTCCTCCAGCGCCCGCGCCACCGGCACATCCTCGGGGTGGCCCTCGATGTCGGCGTAGAATTCGGTCGCCTGGAACGCGCCGCCGCGCTGGTAGCTTTCCAGCTTGGTCATGTTGACGCCGTTGGTGGCGAAGCCGCCCAGCGCCTTGAACAGGGCGGCCGGCACGTTCTTCACCGCGAACATGAGCGTCGTCATGTACGGCCCCGGCGCCAGCTCGTCCGGCGCGGCCAGCGCCAGCGCGACGAAGCGCGTGGTGTTGTCCGCCTCGTCGGCGATCGCCTCCTCGATCAGCGGCAGGCCGTACATCTCGCCCGCCAGCTTCGGCGCGAGCGCGGCGATGCCCTTGGGCGCGCCCATCGCCACCACCTCGGCGGCGGCGGCGGCGGTATCCGGATAGGGAATCGCGCGGATGCCCTTGCCGCGGAGCCAGTGCCGGCACTGGCCGAGCGCCTGCGGATGGCTCATCGCCTCCTGCACGTCGGCGAGCGCGCCGGAGCCCAGCAGGCAGTGGCGGATCGGCAGGAAATGCTCGCCGGTGATGACCAGGCCGCTTTCCGGCAGCAGGAAATGCATGTCCGCGACGCGGCCGTGGAGCGAATTCTCGATCGGGATCAGCGCGCAGTCGGCATTGCCCAGGCGCACCGCGTCGATCGCATCCTCGAAGCCGAAGCAGGGCAGCGGCAGCGCGTCCGGAAACGCCTCGCCCACCGCGATGTGCGAGTTGGCGCCGGGCGCGCCCTGGAAGGCGACGGCGCGATGCGGCTCGGCGGCGGCGTCGGCCACCATGGCGTCGACGAGCGTCGCGGCGGGGGCGGGATAGGTCTGCATCGGGCGACGCGCTTACGCGCATCGCGTGGCGCCCCGCAAGCGCGCTTGCGCGTCCGGTTTCCGGAATCTATGGGTTGCCCGCGAAAGTCTCCGCCATCGAAGCGAGCGGATGCGAACAGGGAGTGCTGCGGCGCATGGTGGAGCGGAACGAGGATCCCCATTTCGAGGATGGGCACCGGGTCTCCGGTGGCGTGAAGGACCGCACCAACACGATCGCGGGCTGGGTGCTGTTCGCCGGCATCTGCGCGCTCGGCTTCTCGGTGGCGACCGGCGAGTATTTCCATTCCGAGCGGCCCGAGAAGATGGGCTATACGGTGGAAGGCGTCGAGGCCGATGCCGGCGCCGGCGGCGAGGTGGCCGAGAAGCCGGCCGCCTTCTACCTCGCCTCGGCGGATCCGCAGAAGGGCGCCGAGGTCTTCAAGAAGTGCGGCGCCTGCCATTCGGACCAGAAAGGCGGGCCCAACCAGATCGGCCCGCAGCTGTGGGGCGTGGTCGGCCGCCCGGTCGCGAGCGAAGCCGGCTTCGCTTATTCGGACGCGATCAAGACCAAGTCCGGCCCCTGGACCTTCGACGAGCTGTTCCAGTGGCTGAAGAGCCCGAAAGCCTATGCGCCGGGCACCAAGATGACCTTCGCCGGCCTCTCCAAGCCGGAAGACCGCGCCAACGTCATCGCCTATCTGAACACCCAGAGCGACAGCCCGCAGAAGCTGCCGACCGCGCCCACCGAGGCCCCGGCCGCCGCCGCGGGCACCGATGCCGCCGCCAAGCCGGGCAACAATTCGGCCGGCGAAGGCGCGGCCAAGCAGCCGGTCGTCACCGAGGGCCAGGCCGCGGCCAACCCCAAGGGCAGCGTCGGCGGCGACGCCGCGCCGAGCGTGACGGGCAACGCGGCGCAGACCAAGAAGTAAGGCTTGAAATCCTCCCCAGCTCGCTGGGGAGGGGGACCATGCGCAGCATGGTGGAGGGGCCGCCGACGCAAGTCGGCGGTCTTCTTGTTTCGGGCTTGGGTGCGACCGGCGCCCCCTTCGTCATCCCAGCGAAAGCTGGGATCTCGGGCGGGGAAACGCGGCGCCCGCCCCCGGGGAGACCCCAGCTTTCGCTGGGGTGACGATTGAGCGGAGCGGACAGCCATCCCCCAACCGTTCGCCCTGAGTCTGTCGAAGGGCTGCCTTTTCCCTTTGCGCGAGGCGAAAGAAGGAAGGACAGGGCTTCGACAAGCTCAGCCCGAACGGGGTTTTGGGGTCCGGGGTTAGGTTAGGTCAGGTTGGGGTCGGGTTCGAAGATTCGGGGGCCAAAAGCCCTCACCCCTCCTCGCCCATCCCGTACCATTCCTCCACGACCGCCCACGCCTCCTCGGCGGTCTCGACGAAGCGGAACAGCTCCAGGTCCTGCGGACCGATCACGCCATAGCCGGCGAGCGCCTGCCAGTTCACCACCGTCTCCCAGAAGTCCCGCCCGAAGAGCAGGATCGGCAGCGGCCGGGTCTTGCCGGTCTGCACCAGGGTCAGCAGCTCGAAGAATTCGTCGAACGTGCCGAAGCCGCCCGGGAACACCGCCACGGCGCGGGCGTGCAGCAGGAAGTGCATCTTCCGGAGCGCGAAATAGTGGAAGCGCAGCGAGAGATGCGGCGTCACATATTCGTTGGGCGCCTGCTCGTGGGGCAGCACGATGTTGAGCCCGATCGTGTCCGCGCCGACATCGCGCGCGCCGCGATTCGCCGCCTCCATGATCGAGGGGCCGCCGCCCGAGCAGACGACGAACTGCTTCTTGCCGTCCTCGTCCAGCCCCACGCGGCTCGCGATCCGCGCGAGCTTGCGCGCCTCGTCATAATAATGGGCGAGCCCCGCCTGCTTCTCGGCCACCGCCTTCTGCTCGGGCGTCTTCGCCGCCTCCAGCACGATCGGCACGCGGGCCGGCTCGGGGATGCGCGCCGATCCGTACATCACGAAGGTGGAGCCGATATTCGCCTCGTCGAGGGTCAGCTGGGTCTTGAGCAGCTCAAGCTGGAAGCGGACGGGGCGCAGATCCTCGCGCAGCAGGAAGTCATCGTCCTGGAAGGCGAGGCGGTAGGATGGATCCTGCGTCTGCTCCGTGATCACCGCCTCGCGGGCGACCTTGGCCTCGGTGCGGGCGGGGGCGAAGATGCGCTTGGGCACGCCGGCCTTGTCGCCGGCCGGGGTACGATTGTCGTTGGTCATTGGCGGGGACTTAGACCGGCTTCGTGACGGAAGGAAGATCGCTCATTTGCAATACGGCCCCCGCCCCATGTCGAAATGCAGGTGGTTGCGATGGAGCGCATTGGCGTCCGGCCCGAGCACGACGCTGAACCGCCGGCACCCCGCATCGTGCACCGCGCGCAGGAAGTTGCGGGCATATTCGTCCGGCCCGTTCCAGTCGGCCAGCACGGTGATGCGCCGCCCGTTGGCGAGCACGAAGCCCGATATGTCGACGGCGTTGGACAGGCCATGCTCGGACAGGCGGTTGCCGGCCTGGTTGTTGACCGGCCGGCAGCTGTAGGTGCCGAAGCTCTCGATCTTCACCACCGGCGAATCGAGCCAGGCGACCGCCGCCTTCTGCGTCGCGTCGCGGGTCCAGCGGGTGAAGGCGTCGGCGAGCGGGCAGGTCATCGCCCCGAGATTGGAGACGGGCATGCCGATGTCCGACAGCTGCACGGTGCCGATCGCCGAGCAGCCATTGCCGAACGCGCGATCCGGCAGCACCGAATATTGCGCCCCGTCGGCGGTCAGCTGGGCGAGGCACTGGCGCCGCGCCGCCGCATCATAGGCGGGGCGCGGCGGGGGCGGGCGATGCGCCGGAGCCGGGCGGGATTCGCGCCCGTGCGGCACGCAGGAGGCGAGAGCCCAGAAAGCGAGGCAGGCGGAAACGCACCGGATACGCATCGTGACGACCTATGGCTCTTCTGCTCCCCGATCGGGACAGTGCCGCATTCTGCCGCGCTGGCAAGCGGGGCGGCCATGCCCGCGCGCCACCAGCCGCCCGATCCGCGCGCCGGGCCGAGCCGCCGCGCGCGCCGCCGGGCGTTTTTCGCGTCATGGACCGGAAGCATGGCATATGGGCGATCCGGGCGGGCATCGGCGCCGCCGCCTGCGCGCTGCTGACCGTCTGGATGGTGCCCGACACCACGCCGACCGCCCGCCCCTCGGCGATCGCCGGCATGGCCGCCACGGCCGAGGCGCAGAAGCCGACCTATTCGGCCGTGCCCGATTCGGCGATCCCGGCCTGGGCGGCGACGCTCCGGCCGGTGCCGGCCGCGCCGCCGCCAGCCGCCGCGCCGCCGCTGCAGGTCGCGGAGGCCGGCCCGCTGCCCGATGGAGCCTCGATGGACGCGCCGTCGCCCGCCGAGGACATGCCGGCCGCGGATTCGCCACCGGCGGGGGACGGCGTTCCCCCGCCTGCGATGGCCGAGTCCGGGCCATCGTCGCCGGTGGTCGCCTCCCCCGCGCCGCAGGATTATCAGGCGCGCCGCGCCGCCTGGCAGGCCCGGCTCGATACGGTGATGCAGGGCCAGCGCGGCCCGGGCTGATCAGATCGCGGAGGCGGGAATGTCGAGCGCCGCGGCGAGCAGGCGCCGGCTCTGGCGGTTGCCGGCCCCCGCGCCGGCCGATTCGATCCGCATCACGGTGAAGCGCGACACGCCCGCCGCCCGCGCCAGCGCGCTCTGCGACACCTGGCGGTAGCGCCGCCACGCGGCCAGCGGGCTCTCGCCGGCATCGATCGCATCGCGCACCTCGCCGGGGACGGCCAGCGACAGATCGGTGTCGTGCAGCGCCGCCGGCAGCATGAAGCTGTTCGCCGCCGCCGAGAGACGCTCGAAATGCGCCAGCGGCATGACCACCAGCACATCGCCCTGCGGCGAGACGATCTGTTGAACCCCCCGGTCCATCATGCGGGTTCCTTAACCTTTGCGGTCGATTCTGCAACCGATTCGCGGCTTTCGTGAACAAAACAATCGTATAACTGCACTGGCAAGTCACGATATTGCCGATCCGATTCTGACAGCAAAGTGAACGAATTCGTGGCGCCGCCCCGGCCGCGCCCTGCCGAGAGCGGTTGACATGGCTCTCCGCGCCGCTAAGGCCGTCGGCGGGCCACGCCGTCCCAACGCGGCGCGTGCTCTCTGTGAGGAGAGTCAGACATGACTGATACGATGCGTGCCGACGCCACGACTGCGTCCGTTGACCGCCCCACCGCCGCCAAGCCGGCGCGTCCCTTCTTCAGCTCCGGCCCCTGCGCCAAGCCGCCCGGCTGGGATGCCGCGGCGCTGCCGCACGCCTCGCTCGGCCGCTCGCACCGGTCGAAGATCGGCAAGAGCCGGCTGGCTTATGCGATCGAGCTGACCCGCAAGATCCTCCAGGTGCCGGACACGCACCGCATCGGCATCGTCCCCGGTTCGGACACCGGCGCGGTCGAGATGGCGATGTGGACCCTGCTCGGCGCCCGCCCCGTCACCACCGTCGCCTGGGAAAGCTTCGGCGAGGGCTGGGTGACCGATGCCGCCAAGCAGCTCAAGCTCGATCCCACCGTGATCAAGGCCGATTACGGGCAGCTCCCCGATCTCGACGCGATCGACCAGGATTCGGACGTCATCTTCACCTGGAACGGCACCACCTCGGGCGTGCGCGTGCCGGACGGCGACTGGATCAAGGAGGACCGTCAGGGCCTGCTGATCTGCGACGCCACCTCCGCCGTCTTCGCGCAGGACGTGCCGATCGGGCAGCTCGATGTCGTCACCTTCTCCTGGCAGAAGGTGCTGGGCGGCGAGGGCGCGCATGGCGTGATCATCCTCGGCCCGCGAGCGGTCGAGCGGCTGGAGAGCCACACGCCGAGCTGGCCGATCCCCAAGGTCTTCCGCCTCACCGCCAAGGGCAAGCTCTCCGAAGGCGTGTTCAAGGGCGAGACGATCAACACGCCGTCGATGCTCTGCGTCGAGGATTATATCCACAGCCTCGAATGGGCGCTGGGCCTCGGCGGCCTCTCCGGCCTGATCGCGCGCGCCGACGCCAATGCCGCCGCGCTCGACGCCATCGTGGCGGAGCGCGACTGGCTCGACCATCTCGCCGCCGATCCGGCCTCGCGCTCCAACACCTCGGTGTGCCTGAAGTTCGCGGGCCTCGACGAGGAGCAGGCCGCCGCGATCGAGAAGAAGATGGTCTCGATCCTGGAGGCCGAGGACGCCGCCTACGATCTCGGATCGTATCGCGACGCCCCGGCGGGCCTGCGCATCTGGTGCGGCGCCACGGTCGAGACCGCCGACATCCAGGCGCTCGGCCCCTGGCTCGACTTCGCCTTCGCCCAAGCCAAGGCCTGAATCCTTATCCCATTCTCACGTCATCCCAGCGAAAGCTGGGATCTCGTGCGGCGGGCGCATCCCTCCGATGTTCAGTCCAGCCGACCGAGATCCTGACTTTCGTCAGGATGACGAATTGCACAGGAGCAATTCGTCATGCCCAAGGTACTGATTTCCGACAAGATGGACCCGCAGGCCGCCAGGATCTTCCGCGAGCGCGGGGTCGAGGTGGACGAGATCACCGGCAAGACGCCGGACGAGCTCAAGGCGATCATCGGCCAGTATGACGGCCTCGCCATCCGTTCCTCCACCAAGGTGACCAAGGACATCCTGAGCGCCGCCACCAACCTCAAGGTGGTCGGCCGCGCCGGCATCGGCGTCGACAATGTCGACATCCCGTCCGCCTCGGCCGCCGGCGTGGTGGTGATGAACACCCCGTTCGGCAATTCGATCACCACCGCCGAGCATGCCATCGCGCTCATGTTCGCGCTCGCCCGCGACCTGCCGGAGGCGGACAAGTCCACCCAGGCCGGCAAGTGGGAGAAGAACCGCTTCATGGGCGTCGAGGTGACGGGCAAGACGCTCGGCCTGATCGGCGCCGGCAATATCGGCTCGATCGTCGCCGACCGCGCGCTCGGCCTGCGGATGAAGGTGGTCGCCTACGATCCCTTCCTCACCGAGGAGCGCGCCGTGGAGCTGGGCGTCACCAAGGCGACGCTCGACGAGCTGCTGGCGCGCGCCGACTTCATCACCCTGCACACCCCGCTCACCGAGCAGACCCGCAACATCCTCTCGGCCGAGAATCTGGCCAAGACCAAGAAGGGCGTGCGCATCGTCAACTGCGCGCGCGGCGGGCTGATCGACGAGGCGGCGCTCAAGGCCGGGCTCGATTCGGGCCACATCGCCGGCGCCGCGCTCGACGTGTTCGTCACCGAGCCGGCCAAGGAGAGCCCGCTGTTCGGCACGCCGAACTTCATCTCCACCCCGCATCTCGGCGCGTCGACCACCGAGGCGCAGGTGAATGTCGCGATCCAGGTGGCCGAGCAGATGGCCGACTTCCTCGTCGCGGGCGGCGTCACCAACGCGCTCAACATGCCGAGCCTGTCGGCCGAGGAGGCGCCCAAGCTGAAGCCGTACATGGCGCTCGCCGAAAAGCTCGGCAGCCTCGTCGGCCAGCTGGAGGGCGATGCGATCAAGGGCGTCGCCATCGAGGTGGAGGGCGCCGCCGCCGAGCTCAACCAGAAGCCGATCACCGGCGCGGTGCTGGCCGGGCTGATGCGCGTCTATTCGGACACGGTGAACATGGTCAACGCCACCCCGCTCGCCAAGGAGCGCGGGCTGGACGTGCGCGAGGTGCGCCACGATCGCGAGGGCGACTATCACACCCTGGTGCGCGTGACGGTGGACACCGACAAGGGCCCGAAGTCGGTCGCCGGCACCCTGTTCGGCAACGCCTCGCCGCGCCTCACCGAGATTTTCGGGATCAAGGTGGAGGCCGATCTGGACGGCCCGATGCTCTACATCGTCAACGAGGACGCGCCGGGCTTCATCGGCCGGCTCGGCACCACGCTGGGCGAGGCGGGCGTCAACATCGGCACCTTCCACCTCGGCCGGCGCCAGGCCGGCGGCGAGGCGGTGCTGCTGCTCTCGGTCGACACCCGCGTGGACGACGCGCTGCTCGCCAAGGTGCAGGGCCTGCCGGGCGTGAAGCAGGTGAAGGCGCTGGGGTTTTGAGGTAGAGGACGGGCAGATCGCGCTAAAAACAGCGGTCTGCCCGCGTGATTCCTATTGCCTCTGAAGAAAACCAGCAAATTGTGCATGACGCTTCAGCGTTGTTTGCACTTGCGCCGCTATTGTCGACGGCATTGTATTTTCAGGGCTGAATGCCTTCATTTCTAAAATAACATTGGCTGGAGCGATCGGCGATCGACCAACAAGGATATCCGCTCGCACTTTTCCATAAGTTGAAGATATTGTTTGCTCATAACTAGCCGAAAGGCCTAATTTCTGAAAACAGAGGGCAATGCGCCGTCCCAATTGAGTCGGCTTGGTGGTAACCGTCGTGTACCAGTCTCTCGCTTCGGCAGCTCGCTTAGACTCCCTTTCCCGGAGAGGAGCATAGCTTTCTGGGGACCAATTTCCCGATACTATAGAATATAGATGCGTGGTTTTTAATTGCGCAAGATAGCTACTTCCAAGTTCTACTTCAATTTTATCAACATCTCGGCACAGCGGATGTAAATCCGCTGCAGCTATTGGAACAAGCCTTACATCAAAATACAATCTTGCTCGATTATACTCTCGAAGCGGCAGTTGCGCCTGATCGTCACTATTAAGCTGCCTGTACCGAGCATCCCAATTTAATTTATATCCTGATCTCGGATCGGTAAACTGCTGGATCCGAGAGATCCGCAACCCATCAGTTACAGGCCATAACATTATAACTTGATATGTTGAAAGATCATGAAGCGTAGTTGCATATTTAGCTAGCCTATTACCGGTTAACTCGATTGCATCTCCGAGAGTTGCCTCCTCCTCAGAGATTTGCATTAAGTCAACATCCAGAATCTCATAATCGGATAACATCCGATCTTGATTATGAAATCTGAAAGTTTCTTCAATAATTGCCGGCCAATTAGATTTGGGAAGACCCTCGACCTCAAATCCGTTCTCAGCAAGAATTCTTCTATTCCTCGACGTAGCCGCCTCAAGAGAAGCCTGAAATTCCCTGTCAGTAGTCAGCCATATAAAAAGTGTAGGCCTTGGCTTTGAGGACGATCTATCCAAAAGACTTAAAGATTCTACAAATGCAGAAGGAACATTGGTACGTTGAGCCGCAACTTCTTCGTATTGATCAATAACAGCAACCAGTTTTTTATCTCGTGCGCGCTTCCACATTCCCTCAAGAGCAGCTCCTAAGGCCTGAGGATTTTCAATCGCATCACGGGGAAGCTGCTCAACATGAAGTTCAGGCAGATGCGTCCCAATTTCGAGCGTTGCCGACGATTTCCCACTACCGCTTCTGCCAAAAACCGGAAGGAACCTAATCCCACCGCTTATTTCCATTGCGGCAAAGGCTGCCTTGACAGCAGCAAGAAGTGGCTGATTTGGTTTCAGACGCCCACGAAACGCCGTATCCAAATCTTCATAGCGGGATGGCAAGCTGATAGTCATAAGCCCATCATCGCGATCCAGACCTGAAAAGCAATCGTTAGCAAGCCGCTCTGAACCCGCCAACGCACCGAATTCCCAGCTTCGTCCGAAATCTCGATAAGAGCGTCCTGGTTGCGACCTGCGTTTCGCTTCTACCAGAAGGCCTGAATTATCGCCTGCCCGCGAACCGGAAGCTCGAAGAAGAGTGACAGCGCCATTCCGCTCGTCAATGAGGCTAACGGCTATGCCACGATCGGACGGGAGCAACCTCAATGCGTCCTTCCAATGTAGGATTTCACGTGTCACCGTCCCCATCGTGACGGCCACCACGCCCTGCCTCCGCCTCCATCATCGCCGCATAATCTCGGAAAGGGGCGCCCTCCCTACCGGTGCTAGTGTCCATGTTGTCCATGTTGAACCGGCCCAGCTCCCGCGAATCGGCAACCGCCCCTCACCCCACCCCCACACCGAAACCCTTCCCTCCACCCGAAATCCCGCTAAGAGCGTCCCCGCCATGACCAGCCCCTCGCTCCTCCCCGAAGGCCTGCGCGATCGCCTGCCCCCCGAGGCGGAGGCGCTGGGGCGCGTGCGCGGCGCGGTGCTGCTCGCCACCGAGCTGAACGGCTACGGCCGGGTCGAGCCGCCGCTCGCCGAGTTCGAGACGACCCTGCTCGGCCGGCTCAAATCCTCGCGCGGCACCGATCTGCTGCGGGTGATCGATCCGATCTCCCAGCGCACGCTGGCGCTGCGGCCGGACATCACCGCGCAGGTCGGCCGCATGGCCGCCACCCGCCTCGCCCATCGCGCCCGCCCCTTGCGGCTCTGCTATGCCGGCCAGGTGCTCAAGGTGCGCGGCACGCAGCTGCGGCCCGAGCGGGAAATGTGCCAGGCCGGCGCCGAGATCATCGGCACCGATGCCGTGCCCGCCGTGATCGAGGCGATCCGCGTGGCGCTCGATGCGCTCACCGCCGCCGGCGCGACCGGCCTGTCGGTGGACATCACCTTGCCCGATCTGGTGGCGACGCTGGCCGCCGGGCCGATGCCGGTGGACGATGTCGATGCCGTGATCCACGAGCTGGACGGCAAGGATGCCGGCGCGCTCGCCGCGCTGGGCGCCACCGCCTACCTGCCGCTGATCGAGGCGGCCGGGCCGGTCGATTCGGCGCTGGAGAAACTCTCCGCGCTCGATGCGCAGCATCTGCTCGCCAGCCGGCTCGACGGGGTGCGCGCCATCGCCGCGGCGATCGGCGGCCGCGCCACCGTCACGCTCGATCCCACCGAGCGGCACGGCTTCGAATATCAGAGCTGGATCGGCTTCTCGCTGTTCGCGGCCGGGGTGCGCGGCGAGGTCGGGCGCGGCGGCAGCTATTCCATCCTCCACACGGATGGCCATGAGGAGCCGGCGGTCGGCTTCTCGCTCTATCTCGATCCGATCGTGGACGCCGGCGTCGCGGCGGACGGCCGCGATCGCGTCTTCCTGCCGCTCGGCACCGCCGCCGACGTGGCGGGGCTGATCCACGCGCAGGGCCATGCCACCGTCGCGGCCCTGTCCGAGGCGGACGAGCCCCGCGCGCTCGGCTGCACCCACGTCTGGGCCGGCGGCGCCCTCCAACCCCTCGCCTGAAGAAAGTCTGAGCCATGGCCAATGTCACCGTCGTCGGCGCCCAATGGGGCGATGAGGGCAAGGGCAAGATCGTCGACTGGCTGACCGAGCGCGCCGAGGTGGTGGTGCGCTTCCAGGGCGGCCACAATGCCGGGCATACGCTCGTCGTCGGCAACAATGTCTACAAATTGAGCCTGCTGCCCTCGGGCATCGTGCGCGGCGCGCTGAGCGTGATCGGCAACGGCGTGGTGCTCGATCCGTGGCACCTCAGGGACGAGATCGCCAAGCTGCGCGGCCAGGGCGTGACCATCGACGAATCGAACCTGCAGATCGCCGAGACCTGCCCGCTGATCCTGCCCTTCCACCGCGACCTCGACGGCCTGCGCGAGGATGCCAGCGGCGCCGGCAAGATCGGCACGACGCGGCGCGGCATCGGCCCGGCCTATGAGGACAAGGTCGGCCGCCGCGCGATCCGGGTGTGCGACCTCGCCCATCTCGACAGCCTGGGGC
>Ga0105237_10006103_pt1 | contig 13467 bp, 6 predicted proteins | sample KBSC24metaG_FD_81520 | JGI IMG/M metagenome (GOLD analysis project Ga0105237, IMG submission 81520) | Corn rhizosphere microbial communities from Kellogg Biological Station, Michigan, USA - KBS C2-4 metaG | ecosystem: Host-associated > Plants > Roots > Rhizosphere > Soil | place: Michigan, USA...
GAACCCCTGACGGGCCAGCAGGAATTCACCGTTCTTTATTCCTTCAACGATGACTATCTGGAATATGGCGGCAATCAAGTGGTTACCGAAGCAGCGGCCTACGCCAAGCGGATCGGAGCATCGAACGTGAAGGTTTCCGGATATCGGGCGACCAGTGTCCTGTCAAATGGGGACCGGCTTATCGAGAAAGCGGGCCTCGCCGAAAAGCGCGTGCAGAATATCGCCACGCTTTTGCGCGGGCTGGGCCTCTCGAGCCTAACTGTTGAGTCGAAGAAAGAGGCTGAGCCCGGAGACGGACAGACGGATCCTTCCCGCCGACGCGTGACGATCGTGGTGACCCCTTAATTTAGGTTTGTTTTTCCGCAGTGGCCGCCATGCCGAACGGAAGCCGAATGCGAATCACCCGTTCGCGATCCCGCTCCTCCGAAAGATTGCGGGCGCGCGCGTGAAGGAGATCCTGCAGGGAGACCATGCCGGCCAGCTTTCCTGGCGCGGCTGGATCGAGCACCGGCATCCGGGTGAATCCGCTGGATGCCATGCGGTAGACCACCGCCCGAAGCGGTTCATTCGCGAAGGCGACCACGGGAGCGCCGCGAACGAATTCTCCAATCGTCCGGGCTCCGTCATCCTCGGCGGTAAGCTTACGCAGATCCTTACGCGTAATCACTCCGGCCAGCCGGTCTTCGGAATCGAGCACCGGATAGAGATGCTGGCCAAGAGGTGAATGATCCGGGCGCAGATGGCTCCCTGCCTCCTCCACCGTGGTTGCGGCGGCAAAGGCGGCGACAGAGGTTCGCATTACTTCCCGGACGAACAGAATCTCCAAGGGATCCACCGCGTATTCGCGACTCAGATGGAAGCCACGGCGGCTTACTTTCTCGGTTAGGATCGATCGCTTTAGCAAGAGAACGCTGACCGTGTACGCCAACACATTCGCTACCAACAGCGGCAACAGCGCGTTGAAATCGTGCGTAAGTTCGATCGCGAACACGATGCCGGTGAAGGGCGAGCGCATTGTCCCACCGAGAATCGCACCCATGCTGATCAACGGCCAGAATCCGACGCCCATGTGGGGAAGGAACATTGCTTCCAGGCCCCCCAGTGCTCCACCCATCATGAGCAACGGCGCAAGTACGCCTCCTGAAGTTCCGGAGCCCAATGCTACGGCCCAGATGATGGACTTCACCAGTAGAATCCCCGCAATCATGGCTCGGGGAACGTCACCTTGGATCAAAGCGCCGATGGTGTCGTATCCGACCCCCAGCGCCTGCGGGAAGATCAATCCACCGACCCCGATCACCAGGCCACCGATGGCCGGCCACCACATCCAATGAATCGGAAGTTTCTGAAATGCGTCCTCGCTGGCATAAACTGCCCACGTCAAGAGCGCCGAGAGCAAGCCCGCCAAAATCCCGGCGAGCACGCAACCGGCAAGGCCCGCAGGCCCGATGAAGACCGGGTGCGCGGGAACCGGAAATAATGGGCCAACGCCGAGGATGTATCGGCGCGCCGCACCAGCGGTCGCACTGGCCAGAGCCACGGGAATCATGCTGCGCGGCTTCCATTCGAACAACAGTAGTTCCACCGCGAGCAACACCGATGCCAGCGGTGCGGCGAAGGTCGCGGACATTCCCGCTGCCGCTCCGGCCACCAGCAGAGTCTTACGTTCGGCGCTGCTCAAGTGGAACAACTGCGCGATCATCGAGCCGAAAGCGCCGCCGGTCATAATGATCGGACCTTCGGCTCCGAACGGCCCTCCCGAGCCGATGGAGATGGCCGCCGACAGCGGTTTCAGCACGGCCAGCCGGGGTTGCACGCGGCTCCCGTGGATTAGGATAGATTCCAGCGCCTCAGGAATTCCATGACCGCGAATTCGCTCCGAGCCGTAGCGTGCTATGAGTCCGATGATCAATGCGCCAGCTATGGGAACCAGAACAGCATAGACGCCCAATGTGTTCTGAGCGGGCGAGGAAGTTGCCGTGCTCCATCGCTGGAAATAGAAAAGATTCGTGAACAGACTGATGAGCCGGAGCAACACGAACGCAACAATGGTGCTCAGTAGCCCGATCGCGATAGCTAGCAACGATAATATGAGAACTCGAGGAGTAACGGTGAAGTCAGCCTGTGATTCGTGGGCCTGGTGTTTGCTCATGCTGCGTTCACTGCTCGACTTCCACGCAGGATGGCACGCAGGGCCTTGGCCAGCTCCGGACCTTTGACTTTCAGCTCATCGCGATGCGCCACCGAAAGCGACCGTAACTTGGCCGTTCCCTGAGCAGTCAGACGGAGAAGGATCTGACGGCCATCCGTCGGGTCCGGCTGGCGCTTGACGAATCCGGATGATTCCAGCCGATTGACCAGCTCGACTGTCGTGTGATGGCGCAGCGCGAGGCGATTCGCTAGCTCGCTGATCGTCGGTTGAGGGCCTGCGGGCAGTCCCTTCAGCGCCAGCAGCGCTTGATGCTGGTGCGGCTCGATCCCATGCTCGCGTGCCCGTGCCTCGCTGAACTGAAGAAAATGCCGGAGCTGGTAGCGAAATTCGGCCAACTCCTGATAGTCGCGTAACGTCAGATCCACAAATATATCGTAGCACGATATAAACTGCGGACTGGCGGTTTACTTCCTTCGAAAGACTGACTCGTCTTTGAGAAGCTTTTCATAACGATCTAAATCCGTGTTATTTTCGGCGCATTCGTACTCGCGCAGGCGCGTGCCGGGACGAAGCATGATCGTACTGTGCTGGACCCACGGCTTGGTCAGCACCGCGGGGTCCTCCATGGTCACTTCGTAGGCGATCGTGTTCTGGTCCACACGGGTGAACTTCTCGACCACGTGCAATTTGTCGCTGTGAAATGTACCGGTACCGGCCAACCATGTTTTGTCGTTGAACCCGATGGCGTCGACGACTAACGTGTCTCCTTCCCAGTGGCCGACAGAATCGCCCATGAAAGAGGCTTCCAGATCGTCGGGATGTTTCGCGTCCATCTGGATCACGCGGAACACGTGGAATACTTCGAACAGCATCACGATCGTTTTGGGAGTTTGCACGATCTGCATGGGAAAGAGTCCCATGGTCGTGGTCCGCGGTACGCCCGGCGAAAGGCAGCGAGCCATTGGATCGTCAATCCCGCGGCGATTAAAGGATTCCAGAACCTTTTCGGCGGCCCACGGCTGATATGGCGCTTTTTCCTGCGCACCCCGAACGGCAAACGGAGTGACTTGTCCGGTCGTCGCGTTAGTGCCTCCGCCGCCATTGGCCTCTTCCCACGTTCCAATGCGATTGCTACCGCCCTGCCAGACGCCGGTTAAGTCCGGTTTGCCATCGGCTGCGCGCGGGATCTTTGAAGTGGTTCCTTGGCCTGGGGCCTGGCCCATGGTGATCATCGGCAAAGCCGCAAACACCGAGACAGCCATCAGATGGAAGACCATGCGATATTGTGCCATTGGAATCCTCTCTACTTCGACGGGTCAGCTACCGCCGGCGCATTTCCGCCGTCGCCGGTGCCTGCGGGCGGGCCGAAGAACAACTTCTTGCCGTCCTTAAAAGTGACCTCGCGAGAATGCCCCCAGTCGCTGCCATCGCGCGCGTGCCATCCGGTTACGGTGATCTCGTCGCCCTGCTTTAACGTGACGTCCTTTTTCCAACCGGTCCGATAAAGCACATTGGGAGGAAAGCCCTCCAGCTTCCAGTTGTTGACCTTGCCGGAGGCATCCTTCACATCCAGGTAGAAGAAACTGTGCGGATTGGTCCACTCTACCTTGGTTACAACACCGGTCAAAGTGATGGGCTTGTTCGCGTCGTACTCTGCGCCAAAAGAGTGATGGGCCGAGGCGGAGACGCCCGCTGCGAGCAATAAAACGAAGGACGCAAGTGATAGATTCCAGGCTTTCTTCATGTGCGAAGGATAGAACCTCCTGCCATGCGGGGTCAATGCCATGTTCAACCTATTGAACACCGCGGGACATCTTATGCGAATCTGAGGGAGTGGCGGCGACGAACTCTCTGGAACGGGCTCTCCTGCTGCTCAAGGTGATCGAGCAAACACCAGGTGGCTTGAAGAATGCCGACATCAGCCGCCAGTTGAAGATTCCCAAAAGCAGTTGCACGTACATTGCCAGCCGGCTGGAGCGTGAGGGCTACTTGATCCAGGACCCGGTCTCCAAGCGATACAAGATCGGTTTGACGCCCATCACATTGGCGCATGGCGCGCTACGCGAAGTCGGGATCCGAACCGTGGCGGAACCGGCGCTTTACAAACTGACTAGCCAGACCGGATTGTCGGCGGGCCTAGGTATTTTGCAAAGAGGGCAGGTCCTGCTAGTGGATCGGGTCGAAGGTCCGCGATTTGTCGACCGGGCAATCGGGGCTGTCGCTGGGAGGCCATCCTATCGGATCCGGGCGCAACGCGATATCGGGCGCGTATTGCCGGCGCACTCGACCGCGCTTGGGAAAGCCCTTTTGGCTTTTCTGCCCAGGCAGCAAGTGATGGCTCTGATCGCCAAGTATGGACTCGCCCGAAGCACCGCGACGACCATCGTCTCCAAGAAACGGTTAGTAGCCGAGTTGGATCTGGTCCGCAGGCAACGATATGCCATCGCGGATGGAGAAGTTTACTCTGATCTGCGAGCCCTGAGTGTTCCGATTTTCGACGCCGACGGCGAAGTTCGGGCCGCCGTGTCCGTCAATGGGAACCCCCACGAACCTGTGTGGGATGATTTGGCGAAGCTGGTCAGAACCGTTGAGGAAGCAGCTCGGGACATCTCCCGCCGGGCGCGTCTTTTGGCGCAGGCTGCAGTTTAGACGCGTCTTCCAAAGTGGCGATTGGCGGTCACTCGGTAGCCACACTTCTGTAATAACTAGGCCGTATGAATGTCTGTTCGTTATTTGTCATACGAGCGAGGCGAAGATAAGGCGAACACACTCTGGCAATACACGTGCTCCACTCACATCTGGAAGCAGATAACTCTAACTGTCGCCGTTTACCGAGGAGCAGAAAATGCGTGGCTGGATGATACTTTTTGCACTGATGACTGTTGCTGCGGCGGGCATGACTTTTAGCGATACATCCACAGTGGCATCTGCCAAAGGAGCTAGCGTTCTATTCGGTACGCTTTTTGTGCTTAGTTTGGTGGCCCAGGCGATACGAGGCCGGGCCGAGTGATTCGGGGACTCCATCACTCTTTCCGAAAGAAAACATCGAATCGAACTGTTCTGGCCTTCTTCCCGGCGGAGGAAGATCAGACCGCGGAAATTCGCCGCGTGGCGCATGCCGCGGGAGTTGGACACGTGCGGTTGGTGCGCGGACCGGACGACTCACGAGCCGACGTCCAGCCGCATGCCGGGCTTGTCCTGGAGGGCGAACGTCTCTTGCTGGCCGAGGTCCCGCCTGAGCAATCGCTCGCACTAGTTCAAGCCTTACGCCAGGTAGGCCACACTGCCGTTTTTGTTCTGCCTGAACAGGTCTTCCTGGAGAGTCCCGTTCCGCCGTGCCTTGATGACGCCGCTGCCGAATCGGCCAGTGGCACTTCCTTCCTCAGTCTCCGCGAGAGCCAGCGGCTCATCGAGTCTGCTCACACCGACCTCAGCGAAGCTCTGGGGCTGGGACATACTCCGGCTCCAGCGGCTGCCTGGTTCTTAGACAACGCTTACTTGATTCGGTCCCATCTGCGCGAGATCCGCACGGATCTTCCGCGCGAGTACCGCAGAATGCTGTCGGACGGGGACCCCGCTTCCGCACGCCCGCGAGCGTATCGCCTGGCACAGGATCTGGTTCGCCGCAGCCTGGGGTCCTTGAATGAGTCCACGATCATAGCGCATCTTCAAAAGGCCCAAATCGCAGAACCGTTGCGCATTGCCGACCTGTGGTCCTTCCCGTTATTCCTGCGGATGGCAATCATCGAGCACCTGGCGGCCTTGGCGACCAGCGTCGCTGGCTCGCAGCGGTGCCGGGAAGCGGCTCAGCTATGGGCCGACCGTCTTACCTCAGCGTCACGCCGCGGAAGCGACGAATTCAATCGGATGCTGGCCAGAATGGAATCTGAGGGCTACGTTCGCGCCCATCACTTTTTGATGGTGCTTGCCGAGCAGCTTCAGGGTGAAGAAAACAGTTTCGCCAGCGTGCAGCATTGGATCGAGGAGCGGCTCCAGCAACCCCTCACGGAAGTGGTTCGAGCCGAACACGCGCGGGAAGCAGCCGAGAGCGTCGCGACGGCGCAGGCTTTTGGCAGCCTTCGTCTCCTCTCTCAACTCGATTTCACATCCACCTTCGAGGCGGTCAGCCTAGTCGAAGCTGAACTGCGGCGCGATCCGGGCGCTATCTATTCGCACAGCGACTTTGCCACGCGCGATCGTTGCCGCCGGATCGTGGAGCAGACCGCGCGAACCAGTGGAAAGGAAGAAATCGAGATCGCCCGCCTGGCTATCGCCATTGCCAGCGCCGCGGAAGATCCGTCCTGCCGGCATGTCACCCACTATCTACTGGCCGAAGGACTTTCGCAGTTGGAGCACAGCGCCGGCGCTCGTCCTCGCCTTCAGACTCGCTTTCACCGCGCGGTTCGCCGGCACGCGACCGGTGTATATCTGGGCGGTATTACCGCGCTGGCTGCTTGTTTCGCAGCCATGACGGTGGCCTTCGCGGGCGAAGTTGGAATCGTTCAGCACTCGGTTCTGGCGATCCTGGCGGCGCTCGCTCTATTTCCGCTGAGCGAGCTCTCCATTCAAATCGTGAATGCGCTGGTCATCTCGTTATTTCCACCGGCCACCCTTCCCAAGATGAATTACAAGGAGGGGATCCCACCGGACCGCGCCACGTTGGTCGTAGTGCCGATGATGCTTTCGAGCGAGGCTGTGGTCAAAGGCGAGATCCGCAAGCTGGAAGTGCGTTTTCTAGCCAATCCAGAGGCGAATCTGTCCTATGCTTTATTCTCAGACTTCACCGACGCCCCGGAAATATCCGTGCCCGGAGACGCCGCTCTGTTCAAGATCGCGCGCGATGGTATCGCCAGTCTGAACGCGCGCTATCCGGGCGACCGTTTCCTCCTGTTTCACCGGCCGCGGGTGTGGTCGGAGAGCCAGCAATCCTGGATTGGCCGGGAGCGAAAGCGCGGCAAGATCGAAGACCTGAACGATTTTTTGGCTGGGCACAAGGCTCTGGAAATTCTTCAGCTGGGGCGCCTTCCCGGGCCAATCCGTTATGTCATCACTCTGGATGCCGACACGCAATTGCCGCCCGCAACCGCGCGCCGGATGGTAGAAACCATCTCTCATCCGCTGAACGAAGTCTCTTTAGACCCGGAAACCCGCGTGCGACGGAAAGGCTATTCCATCATCCAGCCACGCGTGAGCGTGTCGTTGCCCGGCGCAACGGCGACGCGATTCACCCAGATCATGTCGGACGCCGCCGGCACGGATCCGTATTGCCGCGCCGTATCCGACGTCCAGCAAGATCTGTTCAGCGAAGGTATCTTTCACGGCAAGGCCATCTACGACGTGCAGGCGTTCCGGACGGTGTTCGCGAACCGCTTTCCGGCGGAAACTCTGCTCAGTCACGATCTCATCGAGGGTGCTTACGCGGGCGTCGCCATGGCTACGGATATAGAGCTCTTGGAAAATGTTCCCCTCGACTATTCGAGTTTCGTTCGGCGTCAACACCGTTGGATTCGCGGCGATTGGCAGATCGCGCCGTGGATTTTCAGGAAGGTGCCTGCTCCCGGTGGGCCTGAGCGCAATCCTCTTAGAATCATTCACCGCTGGCGGATTCTAGACAATCTCCGGCGCAGCTTGGTCCCTGTGGCGTCCCTGCTGCTTCTACTCATCGGATGGCTGTTTTCCCGGGTGCCAGGGATCTTCAGCCTGGTAGTTGCCTTGGCAGTAGCGATACCCGCTTTCGCGCCATTACTCGACCGTTGGGCTCGCCACCTGCATGGTTCGGTTAGTGGTTGGAGAGGCGCGGCCGATGAGTTTTTGCGAGCCAGTTTACTGGCCGCGTTCCTACCGCACCAAGCGTGGATTTCCGCCGATGCGATCGTTCGCGCCTGGTACCGTGGCCACGTCAGCCGCCGCCATATGCTGGAGTGGCAGACGGCCGAAGCCGCTGAGGTGCACGCGCATCACCATAGCAACACCACACAACGCCAAATGTTGATGGTGTCGGGCGCGTCCTTGTTATTGATGTTGATACTCATGGCACGGGGGGCTTTTGCTCCCTCTGCCGGATTCCTGGTGTTGTGGGCGTTGTCGCCGCTGGTATTGAGGTGGTTCAGTCAGCCCCCCCGGCCCCGCGCCGCGCAGCAAATCTCCGCACGACAAGCCGTCTACCTGCGCGGTCAGGCACGCCGTACCTGGCGCTATTTCGATGATCTCGTGGGTCCCGATTCGAGCTGGCTGCCGCCCGATAATTCCCAGCTTGCGCTGCGAGTAGAGGTGGCGAACCGCACATCCCCCACCAATATTGGCATGTGGCTAACCGCCGCTTTGGCTGCGCGCGATTTCGGTTATTTGACAGCCGATGAGCTATGCCGGCGTTGCTCCGCTACGCTTGCGACCATAGAACAGCTCGAGCGTTACGAGGGACATCTTCTCAATTGGTACAACACCACGACGCGCGAACCGCTGTCGCCGAAATATGTGTCTTCGGTCGATAGCGGGAATCTGCTGGCCAGCCTGTGGGTTTTCGAACAGGGATGCAAGGAGGCAGTACGGTCGCCGCTTGTGGGAACCGAGAGTCTCCGCGCTTTGGCCGATACGGCGGCGATCCTGGCGCAAGTAAGTGGTGAGGATCCTTCCCTTTCGGTACCGTTGCGCGCTGTACGCCGCCTGCTGCGCGGAGACCTTGCGCAACACGAATTCATAGCTCGGCTACGCATGACAGCCTTGGCCGCTGCCCAATTGCAAGAGGTCCGCCAGTGGCAGACCGCACCCGCGGACGAACCCGCCTACTGGGCGTCGTCGCTGGCGCGCGAGGCGGCCTCCTGGTCGGCCACCGTCAATCGATATTTGTTGTGGATGGAAGCGCTTTCGCGTCCCCCCAATACGTTTCTACATTCGTTGAGCGAAGAGCTGGTGGATTTAAGACGTCAGGCGGTGCAGGACATCCCGTCTTTGCACACGCTCGCCGAAATCGGATCCGCACCGACGGAAACGATCCTCATGCGGCGCGGTGTTCCGGGTCTGCGGCCGGAAGCCGCGGCGTGGCTGGATCAGGTGGATCACGAATACAGAGAGGCCAGAAAAAACGCCGCGGAAACACTTCGGCAGTTCGAAGCGCTGGCCGCCGGCGTTCACAGCCTTGCCGAAGGCATCAATATGCGTTTCTTGTACGATGAGCGCCGCCGCTTGTTTGCCGTCGGATACGTGGTGGGCGGGCCGCTGGAGTTCACCAGTCACTACGACCTGCTCGCCAGCGAGAGCCGGCTCGCCAGCCTGGTGGCGATCGCCAAGAACGATGTGCCGGTGGAGCACTGGTTCACGCTTCGTAGGCCGCGCGGGGCGGGTGCGCACTGGGAGACGCTTCTGTCATGGAGCGGAACCATGTTCGAGTACTTGATGCCGCTCCTGTTCATGCGCACGTATCAAAGCTCATTGCTCGATCAAGCGTGCCGCAATGCCGTCGCCAGACAGATCGATTACGGCCGCGAAAAGGAAGTTCCCTGGGGGATATCGGAGGCGGCCTATAGCGCGCTGGACGCCCATCAGATCTATCAATACCGGGCGTTCGGGGTTCCCGACCTGGCGATCCAGCCGGATGTGGATGAGGACCCGGTGGTGGCGCCGTATGCTTCCATGCTCGCGCTCATGATCGATCCACACAGTACGATTCCGAACCTCCAGCAACTCGACCAACTGGGCTTAGACGGCCCCATGGGCTTCTACGAGTCGATCGATTTCTCCCGTGAGTCTAAGAGAGATGGCACCCCGGGGGTGGTCATCTACGCCTATATGGCCCATCACCAGGGAATGAGTCTGGTTGCCATCGGTAATGTGCTGCATCAGGGCGCGATGCAGCGTAGATTCCATGCGGATCCTCGTGTTCGCGCCGTGGAGTCGCTTCTGTTTGAGCGGATTCCCATAACCAAACCGATTCGGGGGGAAGTGCACACCAAGCTTGCCGTTGCGCACGCGACCGTTGGCGAAGACGCCGGCGATGTTACGTTCAGCAAGGAAACACCGTTCCCAAGAATCCACCTCTACGGGAATGGCCGATATGCGTTGATGGTTTCAAATTCCGGCGCGGGCTATAGCCGCTGGAACCAGTTCGACATCACGCGCTGGCGTTCGGATCCCACGCTCGATGAATGGGGAAGCTATCTCTATCTTCGCGATGTGCGAACCGGCACTTCCTGGTCTGCCACGCCCCAGCCCTTAAACGGAACACTGGGCAAAAGTTCGGTGACGTTTTCAGAGGATCGAGCCGACTTCTACCGAACCGTGCTAGGTATCGAAACGGTCATGAGCGTCACCGTGTCACCGGAGGACGATGTCGAACTGCGGCGGCTGACCATCGTCAATCGCAGCGTTCGTTCGCGGCTGATAGAGATTACCAGCTATATGGAGTTGGTTCTGGCGCCGGAGGCCGCCGACTCCGCTCATCCGGCGTTTAGCAAGATGTTCGTGGAAACCAGTCAGGAGGACAGTGTTCTTCTCGCCCGGCGCCGGCCACGCTCGGCGGATGATCCCCCGATTTGGATTGCACACCTCCTGGTAGGCGCGAGCGGAATGCTCAAGCATGAAACGGATCGAGCTGAGTTTCTGGGGCGGGGGCATACTGTTCACGCGCCGGCCGCACTGGCGCGGGACCTGACTGGATCCGAGGGCGCCGTCCTTGATCCCGTCTTCGGGACTCGCTGCCGCGAAACCCTGGATCCCCGTGAGCGGAAAGAGCTGGTATTTCTGACCATGGCCGCGGACTCGCGGGAGGCTGTAATGGCCCTGGTGGCGAAGTATCGCCGCAAGGAGTCGGTTACACGCGCGTTCGAATTGGCGTGGACCCACGCGCAGCTTCAGTTCCGATTCCTGCAAATCGGATCCACTGCGGCTCAAGGTTATCAGGAATTGGCGGGCTACCTGCTTTATCCGAATGCGCGGATGCGTCCGTCGCCTGGACGTCTGGGGCTGAACCGGCTGGGACAATCCGCACTCTGGACGTACGGCATTTCAGGCGATCTGCCCATCGTAACGGTGACGATTGCGGATTCCTTTAACCTCAGTCTGATTCGGGAACTGCTTCTGGCGCACACCTACTGGCGCTTGCGGGGCTTTCACGCCGATTTCGTCATCCTCAATCAGGAACCTGCCAGTTACGATCGCCCGCTGCATTTCCAGCTACAGCGCCAGATTGACGCCTACGCTCGCGAGGCTAGTGGGAATCGCGCGGGCGGCGTCTACTTGCTGGACTGGCATTTGGTTCCCGAGGATCATCGAAATTTGCTGCTGGCGGCTTCGCATGCCGTGCTGAGCGGCAACCGCGGCTCCTTGCAGCGCCAGCTCTCGGGCACCGAAACGCTTTCGCCGGTCAGACCTTTTGTGCCTCTGGCTACCCAGACGGAGGAGCCTTCTTCGCAACTACCGTTTCTCGAACTTCCGTACTTCAACGGATTAGGCGGCTTCACGGCGGACGGGCGAGAGTACGCCATTTATCTGGCCCCAGACACCATGACCCCGGCGCCCTGGATCAACGTCATGGCGAATCCCGGATTCGGCACCCTGGTGAGCGAAACTGGATTGGGGTTCACCTGGTCCGGAAACAGTCAGCAGAATCGTCTGACGCCATGGACGAACGATCCTGTAAGCAATCCGCCGCCCGAAGCCGTTTATATTCGCGATGACCAATCCGGCGCGCGTTGGACGCCTACCGCGGCGCCCATTCGCGAGCGTGACGCTTATCGTGCGCGGCACGGTCAGGGTTACACGGTATTCGAACATAACAGCCATGCGATCGCTCAGGAGATGACCGTATTCGTTCCGGTCACCCCCACTGGCGGGGGCGACCCGGTGAAAATTTGCCGCTTGCGCCTGCGCAATGAATCGCCCCGCCGCAGGCAGCTTAGCGTAACGTACTCCGCCGAATGGACCTTGGGAGCGACCCGGGAAGACCAGCAGCTCCATGTGCAAACCGCCTTCGATCAGGAATCCGGTGCACTGCTAGCCCGTCAAAGCTGGCGTGAAAATTATGCGACCTCCGTGGCGTTTGCGGCGGCCGCCCCTCGAGCCGCGTCTTACTCGGGCGATCGCACTCAATTTCTAGGTCGAAACCGCTCTCGCGCCAATCCGGCGGCGCTCGATTACGTGACGCTCGACAACCGGTGCGGGGCGGGGATGGACCCGATAGCTGCTCTGCAAGTCCCGGTGATCATCGAGCCAGGGCAGACGATCGAAGTCATATTCCTGCTGGGCGAGCACGCCACCGTCGACGGAGTCCGCGATTTGGTGCGCCGCTACTCGTCCGCCGAAAACGTGGAGCGCGCCTTGGCAGCGACTAGAAAGTGGTGGGACGACAGGCTGGGAGTCATCCAAGTCCGCACTCCGTATCTCTCCACCGATTTTCTGATGAATCGTTGGCTCTTTTACCAGAGTTTGAGTTGCCGCTTTTGGGGGCGATCCGCGTTCTACCAATCCGGCGGTGCCTTTGGGTTCCGCGATCAGTTGCAGGACGCGATGGCGTACCTATACTCGGCTCCGGAACTGGCGCATGCGCACATTCTCACCGCGGCATCGCGCCAATTTGCCGAGGGCGATGTGCAGCACTGGTGGCACCCTGGATCGGATCTCGGGGTCCGGACCCGCTGTTCGGATGATTTGTTGTGGCTCCCTTATGCGGTTGCACGCTATATCGAGATTACGGGGAACGACTCGATTTTGGACCAGCAAGCGCCATTTCTCGAAGGCCCCATACTCGATGCACACGAACAAGAGCACATGTCGGCTCCCGCGGTCTCCGCGACCGGCGCTCCGCTTTGGGAGCATTGCATCCGCGCCATCGAGCACGCCTGGCGGCTTGGATCGCACGGCATCCCGCTTATCGGCAGCGGCGATTGGAACGACGGCCTGAATCGCGTGGGCGCCGAAGGCCGCGGAGAGAGCGTATGGCTGGGTTGGTTCTTCATCACCGTCTTACATTCGTGCGCGGTGCTGGCCGACAAACGCGACCCCCAACGCGCATCGCTTTGGCGGAAACGCGCGGATGAACTGGCGGGCGCGATCGAGCATTCCTGTTGGGATGGCGAATGGTATTTGCGGGCGTTTTTCGACGACGGATCTCCAATGGGATCCCACAACAATCAGGAATTACGAATCGATTCACTTCCGCAATCCTGGGCGGTGCTATCGGGATCCGCCGATCCCGTGCGTTCGTTGCAGGCTATGCGAGCCGCTACCAGTCAGCTGGTTCCTCAGGACGATCAGCTCGTGCTCCTGTTTACGCCGCCCTTCGATCATTCCCAGCCGCATCCCGGATACATCATGGGTTACCC
>Ga0105237_10006104_pt1 | contig 13465 bp, 9 predicted proteins | sample KBSC24metaG_FD_81520 | JGI IMG/M metagenome (GOLD analysis project Ga0105237, IMG submission 81520) | Corn rhizosphere microbial communities from Kellogg Biological Station, Michigan, USA - KBS C2-4 metaG | ecosystem: Host-associated > Plants > Roots > Rhizosphere > Soil | place: Michigan, USA...
CCAGGCCGACACGCCCGAGCTCGCGCAGGACAACGAGTTCACCGTGCTCAGCCATCTGCTCGCGGCCGGCAGCGCGCACCGCCTGCAGGACCGCGGCGGACGCGACGAGCAATTGCGCCGCGCGCTCGATCTGTCGCGTTCCAGCCCGGCGGCGCGTTCGGCCGAAGAGGGCGCGCAGCTGCTCGCGGCCGAATGGGCCCTCGATGATCGCGACGCACCGCGCGCGATGGAACTGCTCGGCGAGCTGCCGCAGGGCGTTGCGCGCCGCACCCATGCACTGCGCCTGAAGCTGCAGGCGACCAGGCTCGGCCGGCTGCCGCAGGACGCGCTGAAGACGGCGCGCCTGCTTGCAAAGCACCAGGGCTTCTCGAAGGTGGCTGCACAAGGACTGCTGCGCTCGCTCGCGTTCGAATCGCTCGATACGGCGCACGACATCGATCAGCTGCGCCGCGTCTGGGCTGCATTCGACCCGATGGACAGGCGCGACGCATTCGTCGCCGCGCGCGCTGCCGCGCGTGCCGCTGACCTCGGCGCCTTCGAGGAAGCACGCGGCTGGCTGCGCCCGTTCTGGGACCGCCTGGGCGAACTCGCGAGCGACGAGCGTTCGGCGATTGCGCTGGGCCTTGTCAACGCGATGCAGGGCATCGGCCCGGAGTGGCTGCCACGCCTCGAACAGGCTTCGCAGGCGTTCAATCGCGAAGGCGCGATCGCCCTCGCGGTGGGCTGCGCGCTCGCCGAGCGCCAGCTCTGGGGCAAGGCGCGGCGCCTGCTCGAACAGGCCGCCGACGATCGCGACCTCGCGATCGTCGCGCGCCGCAAGGCCTGGCTCGCACTCGCCCAGCTCGCGCGCCAGGACGGCGACGCCGAACGCGTGGCGCAGTGCTTCGAGTCGGCAGCCCGCCTCGGCTGAGCCCCGTCCGGGCTCTGCTATACTGCGAGGCTACGCGGCTGTAGCTCAGCTGGATAGAGTACTTGGCTACGAACCAAGGGGTCGTGGGTTCGATTCCTGCCAGCCGCACCATAAGAAGCAACGGGTTACGCGAGAAATCGCGTAACCCGTTTGTCTTTGCATGGGATGCTGACCCTCGCTAAGCGTATTACCCATTTGGCCCATTGGCGCACTGCGCGATGCGGCCTAAATTCATCTCGACGCTGGAAAGCGTCCCGAGTGTCGTTCACGCTTGTCGGAACGGCCCGGTTCGATGAAGGCGGGGTCAACAAGATGAAGAGCAACTTCCAGCCTGAACGCGCGCCGCCGATCCGGCACCTTGCGTGTACATAGCGGCCGAGGCCGCGAATCCATCACGCGATTCATTGGCAGCGGCTCTTGCGGCCGCCAGGTCTCCAAGAACTTGACGCCGGGCAACTCATGCCTCGGCGAGGAGTCGTCATGTCCAAGTTGATCACGCGTTGCCTAGGCGCGCTGTTCGCCGCGGTGTTGTGGGCGGGTGGCGGTACTGCGTTCGCGTTCACGCCGCCGGCGTTCATCACCACCACGTTCCAGGGCTGCCGCAACGATGGATCCATCCATCTGCCGATCGGCGGCAAGTTCATCTGCCCCGACAGCGCATACACGACCGGCAACTTGGGCAAGGGCTGGAACGAGTTGGACCTCGTGCCGTTCCGCTTGACAACCGCATCAGGAAGCCAATCCGGAGTAACGACCACCTACGGCATCTACATCGCCGCCGACTACCAGCAGAGCGGTCCGCTCGGATACGACGTCGTGTCTGTGCCGGTGCTGAATGCGGCGAAGTCGCATGCATCCTGCACGGTCTCGGCCGGAGCGCAAACGACTGTCGCTGGCATCACGGGCGGCACCGATGTGACGGTATATCGTGAACTGACGATCCACCAGAACGCGAACACAACCTGCGTTTTCGACTGGTACAAGCGGCTGGCATTGGGTGCGGCCCAATTCAACGGATCCAATCTGCAGGCCTACATCTTCGATCAGGCGAACCTGAGCGGCGGCAAGAAAACCATCCCGATCCCGGTGAAGGAAATCGCGCCCCAGGAACTGCGCAAGGACATGTCGGCGACGATCGACAGCAACGTGACGTGGAACCTGACGAAGGCGGCTGACACGGCATCGATCAATTTCGGCAACGTGTGTGCGGCTCCCGACGGCCCGCTCACGAAGCAGGTGAAGTTCACCGTCACGTGGACGAAGACGGGTACGACGGCCGGCGGTGTCACGTTCACCACGAACGTCTACGCCAAGAATCCGGCGTCGCGGACCATCACCGTCAATGTGACGGACAACGTCTACAAGGGCACCACCCAGACCACGTTGCTCGACACCAAGTCGTCCGGTGCAGTGGACGTGGCGGCAAACACCGAATTGCTGGTCCTCACCCACACCAAGACGATCACGGACGGTTCGGCCGGCGGCTTGGGTGACTCGCTCAACGACGTGGCCACTGCGAGCTATACCGACAAGGACACGGGAATCGCGATTCCCGGCAACACCACCGCCGTGGCAAGCACGACGATCGGTGCCGGGGCGGTGACGGACAGTTTCGCCGCGATCGCCGACAGCGAATCGATCAGCGGCACGGGGCTCACCTTCGCGGTGGCACAACCGGCGATCGGCCAGTTCAGCGGCTACACCGCGGGAACGCAGACCGTCGGTCCGGTGGACTGGGGCATCACCGGCGAGACGACGAGCAATCAGGTCGACTTCTTCAAGACGGTCAGACTCGACGCGCATCGCGTCACGAGCGGAACGCTGACCGACACGGCCGTGCTGGTGGCTTCTCCGCCGCCCGCGCCCGATGGCTTCTCGACCCAGGCCGGCCCGGTCAACGTGACGATCACGTCCAGCGCCGCGGTCAAGCTGACCATCAGCAAGACCATTCCGCTGAACAACGTGCTCGTTTCGGGCCAGCGGATCGAAGTCAGTTTCCATATCACCGGCAGCGGCAGCTACCAGACCGACAGGACGCTGACATTCGGCCCAGGCGACACCACCAAGTCGGTCGAGCTGACGGGCCTGGATCCCGACACCTATACGGTGACCGAGGTGCTGCCTGCGCTGTTCTTCTCGAGCCCCGCGGCAGTCGGCGTGAATGCCGGTCTCCAGCCAGTGGGCGGCAACGCGCAGACCGCGGCCCTCGTGGCCGATAGCGACGGCGTCTTCCGCTCGGGATGCGCGGGCACGACGGCGTTCACCAATGGCGCGGCAGGTGGACCGGTGTTTGCGCGAGTGCAGAAGATCACCGACCCGGTGCTCGCCTCCAACGATCCGGACTACAACTGGACCTTCACGCTGAACGGGCCAGGGGTCAGCGGCGTGACGGCCACAGCGCAGGCCGGCAATGGTTTTGTCACGTTCCAGGCAGTCCTGCAGGAGGGCACCTACACAGTGACCGAGACCCAGAAGACGCCGGCATGGGTGCTGACGGGCGCAACGCCCGACACCGCCCCCGCCGACAAGGTCTGCGACTTCACGGTGACGCTCGTCGACCTCAACAGCGGGACAACGTTCTCGTGCACCTTCTCCAACCAGAAGCAAGGCAAGGCGCGGGTCGTCAAGACGGTGCAGGGAGCGCCGCCGAGCGGTACCCAGGCGTTCACGTTCCAGCTCCGTCAGGGCGCCTCCGCGACGCAGGTGGGCACGACGCTGGGAAGCCTGATCGCCAACGCGTCCAACGGCGGTACGATCAACTTCGCAAGCTACCTGGTGCCTGGCAACACCTACCAGCTGTGCGAGATCGTGATGCCAGGCTGGCTGACGAGCCTGGGCACCTTCGTGCCGAACTCGTTCATGCCGCCCGACGGCGTAGCGGTGAATCCGACGGTGGACAACAGCATCCTGTGTGGCAACTTCACGGTTGCCGCCGGCGAGACGAAGACCTTCACGGTCGACAACACGCCGCCTCCCGGAGGGCGCGCGCTGACCATCGGGTTCTGGAAGAACTGGGCATCGTGTGCCTCCAGCGGTGGTGGCCAGAAGCCTGTGCTCGACCAGACTCTGGCGTTGGCCGAGCCGACCGGTATCGTGGTTTCCGCGCAGAGTGGGACTTATCCAGCGTTCGCAGCGACCTACTATCTGGTTCTGCATGGAAGCACGTCGACGCCGAACGTCGCACCTTCCTGCCAGAACGCGGTGCGACTGCTCAACAAGTCGACCATCGGCGCGGGCACGAAGTCGGCGAGTGATCCGGCGTTCAACCTGGCAGCACAACTCGTTGCGGCCGAGTTGAACTACGCGGCGGGTGCGGGCAAGACGGGAGCGGCGACGACGGCGATCAACCAGGCTGTCGTGCTGCTCGGCAAGTACGCCTTCAACGGCAACACGCACACCAAGATCAGCGCCGCCGATGCCGCGACCATGAACAACCTTGCGACGATCCTCGACAACTACAACAACAACCGTTAGCGACGTCGGTTCGCCCGGCTGCGGCCGGGCGAACCGGGTCGGCAAGCAAGTGCAAGAAGCTTCACACGAACCCTTTGCATCGGTCACCGTACCGGACAGGAGCTGGAAATGCGCAACACACTCGACGTCACAAGCCGCTCGCGAAGGAACGCGAGCGTCATCGCCGCTTTGTCGGTGCTGCTGGCCTCGTGCGGCGGAGGGGATTCGCCCGAGATGGCCGCACAGCAGCGCGACGAGGCGGCTGCGTTGCAGCACGCAATGGCGCTGGCAAAGACGGCCAACGCCGCGAAGGTGCGCGGCGAGCGCGCCAAAGCCGCGGCCGCCGCGCAGAATGACAAATAGCTAGTTGAGCGTGACCGAGATGGTCTGCTCGGCAGCGTTGCCGCTGGGGTCGAGTGCGCGAACCCGGATCGAGTGCACGCCACGAGCAGCCTTGCGCGTGTTCCAGCTGGCGCTGTAGGGCGTGCCCGTATCGGTCGCGATGAGCTTGCCGTCGACATAGAACTCGACCGAGGCCACGCCGACGTTGTCGCTCGCCTGCGCGGCAATGCCGACGACGCGACCCGTCACCGCGGACCCGGCGGCCGGGCTGCCGATCGAAACCACCGGCGGCGTCGTGTCGGCGGTCGGCGGCGGCGGCGGCGGTGGTGGCACGACCGGACTCACGACGGTGTACGACGCATGCACGTCGGCGACATTGATCACCGTCGCTTCGCCGGCATTCGCATCCAGCGTGTAGGCTGCGTCGGTGCTGGTGCTCGACGATCCGACGTTCCACCCGACGCTGGTCGTGGCGCCGGCAGCCAAGCTCACGCTGGTCGCGCCGAGGCTGCCGGTGAAGCCGCTCGGCAAGGTCTGGCCGAAGTTGAAGGTCGAGCTCGAGCACGCCGCGCTGTTGTTGTTCGTGAGGGTCAACGTGTACGCAAGCGTCGTTCCGGGTGCAGCGTCCTGCGACGCCGGCGACACGCTCAGCGTGGGTGCCTGCCGCGTGCAGACGGCACCACCGAAAGAGACCGAGACGTTTGCCGTCGACCCCGAAACGCCTTGGCTCGTCACCGTGATGCCGTTGGCGGTGTCGGTCCAGGATTGGCCTGCCCCCAAGGACGCAAGCAGGTACGTGTAGGCGGGAAGGGCACCGCTCGCCTTGTGGACGCTGACCGTGTTCTGGTAGACCGTCCAAAGATTGCTGGTGTCGACGCCGGCCGGTTGACGCATGCTGATGTAGTAGTACTCGGCGGTGTCCGCCTTGCGCAGGCGCAGCACTTGAGCGCCATTCGGCGTGGTGGACTCAAGGGCGCTGACGACGTAGCTCCCGCCACCCGTGACGTCCTGCAGGCGAGCGCCGCTCAGCCAGCCGGCCATCACGCGATTGGCAGCATTCGACTGGACCAGCTGCGACGCGCCCATCGGGTCGCTTGCGTCGCCGTACTCGCTGCCCGGCGTCGAGGCGTGGTGGAACGTGAGGTTGTGGCCCAGCTCATGACTGAACATGCCCGTGGATTGGCACTGCTGAACCCACGTAGGCGTCGGCTGGGCGCCCCCGACAGTGCCCAGCCCCGTCCAGGGGCAGTTGCTGTTGCGCGGCGTCGCGTACGAGACGCGGTTGTAAGCCGACGGGTTGAAACCAGCGGCGAGCGCGGCGGCGTTGGCCGCAGCCGCCCAGCCGTTGTAGTCGCAGCTGCCGAGGCTGCTGTAGTTGACCGTGTAGGGGCCGACGACTTGGCCGGTGAACGACACCAAACCGCCCGACGATTGTCGGTAGCCTTGATCGAGCGTCGTGCCAGTGCTGCCGAAGAGCCGGCCCTGCAGGTCGCCCGCGGTGCATTCGATCGCCTTGTCGTTGAAGTTGAGCATGACCACCAGCGTGTTCTGAACCCCATGCACGGTCCCGGCGGGCGCACTGGTCAAGGTGCTCTGGGTGGTGGTCGTTGCGCCGGCCGCGGCCAGTTGCACGCTGCGCTTGTCGAGCACGAGCAGGTGGTGATCCAGGAGCATGGCGAAGACGGCGCCATGCTTGCCAACCCAGCCCAGTTGCTCGCGGCCGGTGGCTTGGGCGGCGCGCAACTCGAAGCGCTGTCCTGCAGCATCCGACATCTGCAGGCGCGTCTGCGACCGTCCGTGCTCGAAGTCGTCGCCGACCGTTGCCGCGACCGATCCCTTCATCGTCACCGGCTGCTCGACGAAGGCTTGAGCCGCGGCTGGGAGCCTGGCACGTACCGACTGCGGCAAGACGCGCAGCGCGGCGATCTGCGGATCGAGATCCATCAGCGCGAGCATGTGTGCGCGCCGCTGTGTCGCGAGCTGCACCAGCTGATCGGCCACTGCCGCACGCTGGGCGGCCGGCGCCCGCTGGTAGGTCCGCAAAGTCGCCAACAGCTGATTGTTGCTCGCTACCACCTGCTGGTCGAGCAGCAGTCCCTCGCCCACATGGTGTGCTGTCGCACTCGTCGCGGCGATGGCCAAAATCGCGGCACACACCAACCCGTGCGCGCTGACGCGCAGCGCGCATGCTCGTTTCATCATGAATTTCCCCAGCGACGTTTATTCGTTGCGTGGACTCTCTTCGTCCGCGCCGGCAGAAATCTAAGTGCCGCTTAGTGGCGAATGTTCCGAGAGGTAACGCGCGGGGGTGCCGACGTTACGCAAAGGTTGCGCACGGCTCGGTGGGAGAGGGCGCCAGTGCTTGCGCTGGCGCCGGTGCGACCACTTCGAAGCGCCTCGGTTGCAACAAGTGTGGCAAGCCGCAAGACGTTGTGCAGCGTGAGAAAAACACGCCGTCGACCACACGCCGTGGACGCGAGCGCCGCGCTTACTCGCGTTCCTGTCGCCGACCGTGCAACCCGCGCTTCGCGAACACGTGCGCAAGGTGCTTCTTTATCGTGTTGACGCTGATGTCGAGTCGATCGGCGATCTGCTTGTTGGTCATGCCCTGGCGCATCAGCCGGAAAACCTCGGCTTCGCGCGAGGTCAGCGGCGCCGTGTCGGTCGCGCTCAGCCCCGCGCCTTGCGGCGGGGACTTCGTCTCACCGGCAATCAGAGCCACGTACAACATCTCGATGACACGCCGCGGAAACCACAGGTTGCCCGCCACCACGGCGTCGAGGGCCCGTGCCAGCTCTCCCGAGCTCGATGACCAGTCGACACCGCCGCGCACCTGGCCGAGCACGTCGACATCCGCGGCGTCAGGCATGGCATTCCAGCATGCCAGGATGTCAGTGGCCGGCAGGTGGCGGCGAAGCTGCGCAATGGCCGTCGCGCCTGCGAGGCGCAGCAATTCGATGTCGAGCACCAGCACGCGCGGGGTTTGCGCGTCGACATGGCTGTGTTGCGCGACGGCATCGAGCGCCACGACGCAAATCGAGGTGAGCCGGTAGGCCTGATGATGCGGACTGTCCGAAGGCAGTAAACCGCAATCGAATTCGGCGGGGACGGGTAGCTCCCGCCGGACCACGAGAACCCAAGGCGCAGTCATCCCATTGACTCGTCGCGTGGAGACGCGGCCAGCGCCACTGGGCACACCGACAGGTGCAACGGATGTCGTGCGCGCCTGCCGATCCGCCGCGGCTGCCGGGGCATTCTGGAGTGTCCACGCCGTCGCAAGTCGCTCGAACGCCGTGTCGACATGATTCATGTACTGACCCTCACCACGCAGATCCGGCGTGCCGGAATCTGAAACAGGTCGTGGCAATTTCCCCGCAACCGGGGGCTTTCGCCCGCCCCTGGTTGATGCTTTGAAGATTGTAAACAATGTGTTACAGCTTGCGGCCCCCTGAACTGGGGGTGCCCTGCATCAAAGGCGCCGGCCCCGATGAACTGGCTGATGCGACGCAATGAACGAAGCCGGCCGCAGCACGCAAGTGCCACGGCCGGCTCGATGTCTACCGAAGGCGCCAACTCGGCGCCTGGTCAGCTCAGAGCGCTGCGTCCTTGAGTTTCTTGAGCGCGCGGGTCTTGATCTTGACCGTCGCGGGCTTGGCGGCAAAGACGCGTTCCTGCTTGGTGAAGGGGTCGATGCCCGTGCGCTTCTTCTTGGCCGGAACGTTGACGACATTGACCTTCAAGAGGCCCGGCAGCGTGAAGGAGCCCAGCCCCTTCTTGTGAACCGACGCCAGGATCGTGGCTTCCAGCGATGCGATGACGGCCTTCACGGCCTTGGCCTCCACCGCCGCGACCTCGGCGAGGTGGGCAATCAGGCTCGACTTGTTGAATGCGTCCTTGATGGGCTTCACGACGGCGGGCGCCTTCGCCGGCGCTGCCGGCTTGAGCGCCTTCTTCGCCGGCGCCGCGGCCTTCGTCGCCTTGGTGGCGAGTGCCGTCTTCTTGGCCGGGATCTTGGTTGTCGTCTTCTTTGCAGTTGCCATTGTTGTGTCAGTGTGTCCAGATGAATGAAATGCGCCCGCGTCTGCGGGCCGGACGCATTCTAGGTGCGGGGGTTCGTCAGGCTGGCGAGCCTGCGCCGGACGACCGCGGGAGCGGAAAGATCCGACCGTCGTTCGTTGCGCGGCCTGACCGGGCCCCCGGGAGCCGGCGCTGCTCCTAGGGGTTTGCGGGAACGCCCCCCTTCGTTAGCTTCGCAGCTCTCCCGGGCTCTGGAGCTGGCATGAAGACGCGACGTACGTTCATCGACTCCCTGAGCCGTTTCGGGCTCGCCGGTGCGATGGCACCTCTGCTGCCAGGCTGCGGCACCCTGCGCACCCCGGCTGCACCGCCCTCCGAGCGCTACGACATGGTCGTGATCGGCAGCGGCTTCGGCGGCACGATGACCGCGTTGTGGGTCACCCACAAGCTGAACGAGCGCGGCGGCAACAAGGCGACGGCCACGCCGCTGCGAATCCTGATGCTCGAGCGCGGCACCTGGTGGACCACGCCGACCGAGACGGTGCAGGACAAGCAGGTCAAGACCCGCGACTTCCTGATTGCCAAGGGCCAGCCGGTGCAGGAGTGGAGTTCGATGAACGACTTTCGCGGCATGAGCGATCTGCTGGAGCGATGCCGCTACACCGAGAAGCGCCCGCAAGGGGTCTACGACTTCGTGCCGATCGGCAAGCGCGGGCTGTTCAATCTCCAGAACGACGGCGTCTCCGTGCTGCGCGCAAGCGGCGTCGGCGGCGGCTCGCTGATCTATTCCAAGATCATGCTGCGCCCGCCCGAAACGCTGTTCGACGATCCCCGCTGGCCGGGCGCCTGGCGCGGGGCCGGCGGCGCCGCGTTGCGCAACCGCCTCTACGAGCAGGCACTGCGCGGCGTCACGGTGGGCATCGAGAGCCTGGTCGTCAGCAAGCCCGATGCGCCCGCCTCCGGCATGACGGGGCCGAGCCAGATCCTGATGCGCAGCCCCGGCATCACGCCAGCCTCGATCGGCGTCGCGCCCGTCACGATGGCGCGCGCCGACCCGAAGCGGGCGATCTGGCAGATCCGCATCTCACCCGAGAGGAACCAGCTCAGCGAGCGCGAGGGCGAGCTGATCGACCGGGCGCGGGTGTTCCAGACCGCGATGTCGTCGCTGACGCAGACCTACGGCACGGTCGACCTGGCGATCAACGACATGGACTTCACGCCGCCGTCCGGCACGCTGAGCAAGGCCGAGCAGGGCACCGCGGAGCGGCAGAAGGCGCTGCGCCTGCCCGGCACCAACTACTGCGAGCGTCACGGGCGCTGCAACATCGGCTGCCTGCCCGGCGCCAGCCAGACGCTGAACAAGCAGCTGATGCGGGCGATCTACGGCGCCGTCGGCACGCGCACGATCGATCGCAAGCTTCCGGCCAGCGGCGATTGCGTGGTCCGGCAGGTCGCGTTGCAGCTCGCGCCGCTGACGCAGGTCGACCACATCTCGGAGCGCGAGGGCGGCGGCTATCTCGTCCACTACCGCCAGCGCCGGGTCGACGATCCGACCGCCGCGGCCGACTCGATCGTGATTGCCGCCGATCGGCTGATCGTCGCGGCCGGCACCCTCGGCACCTCCGAGCTGATGCTGCGCTCGATGCAGATCGCAGCCGAGACCGGCGCGGCCGAGGGCCTGCGCGGGCTCAGCGCACGGGTCGGTGAGGGCTTCTCGCCGAACGGCGATCACATCGCCTTCCTGCCGGAGACGAAGGAGCGGATCAACCTCACGTTCGGTCCGGTCACGACCTCCTACGGCCAGTTCAAGGCCGACGCCCCCAGGGCCACGGGATTCCACCAGATCGAAGACCAGGGCGTGCCGCGCGCGCTCGGTGCGCTGACCGGCTACGGCGTGCCCGTGATCCAGCGGCTCGCCGACGGCGACGGCATCGATCGTTACCTGGCGGCGCTCGGCGACACGCTGGAGGCGGCGCGCAGGATCTTCGCGCGCCGGCCGGTGCGCGACTATCCGAAGAGCGGCGCGGGCGACCTGAGCACCGACCGCGGCGAGTCCGAAGACGAACTGACCGCGAACATCATGTGCGTCGTGGCGCAGGGCAAGGACGATGCGAACGGGCGCTTTCGCCTCGAAGACGACCGCCTGCGGCTCGAACGCACCGACGGCAAGCGTTACCACGAGGACCCGATCTACGGCGAGATCAGGGCAACCCTCGATCGGCTCGCCGAGAAGCTTCGTGTGGAGGGGAGCACGGCGAGGTTTCTCAGCCCGCTGTCGGACGTGAAGATCCCGCTCACCAACCGCACGGTTCTGACCTCGCATCCGCTGGGCGGCTGCCCGATGGGCGAAACCGTGGCGACGGGTGTCGTCGACGAATGGGGCCGCGTGTTTCGGCAGCCCGCCGCGGGCGGCGGCTTCTACCGCGGCTTGTACATCGCGGACGGCTCGATGCTGCCGACGGCGCTCGGCGTCAATCCGGCGCTGACGATCTCGGCCGTCGCACTGCGCGTGGCGGAGAAGGTGTTCGCCGAGTGGGACCAGGTCGCGCCGGCCCGCTTGCCGACGCCGGCTGCACTTCAATGCGGCCCCGGCCGCGTGGCCTGACGCCGCCGCTGAACAACGAACCGCAGGGAGATCGCCATGCGAATCGCGTTTGTCTCGTGCGTGCTCACCGCGCTCTATCCCGACCAGCCGGTCTGGGGCTGGATCGCGGCGCAGCAGCCGGACCGCCTGCTGCTGCTCGGCGATTCGACCTACTTCGACATCGACACCGCTTCGCATCCGCGCGACATGTCCGACTGGGCCTTCGCGCAGCACGCCCACCAGCGCTATGCCGAGCTGATCGCCCAGCCGCAGTTCGCCGCGCTGGTGGGTGCGATGCCGCCTGGCACGGTCAACGCGATCTGGGACGACCACGACTTCCTCTGGAACGATGCAACGGCCGGCGACCGGAACATTCGCATCGTGCATGGCGGCAAGATCCGCCTCGCAGCGGCCTGTCTCGAAGCCTTCCGGGCGGCACTGCAGCAGCAGCTCGCGGCGGGAAGCTTTCCGGCCGGCGCAGGCGATCCGGTGCTCTGGAACATGAACCAGCCGGACCTGACGACGCCGAGCCTGCAGCTCGCGCCCGACCTGTGGCTGCACCTGAGCGACGGTCGGACCAACCGGACCAGCACCTTCCTCGTCGCCGAGTCGAAGCGCACCATCCTCGGCGACGCGCAGAAGGCCGCGTTCGCGCAGACGATCGTCAATGCACCCCAGGCTGTGCACCTGTGGGCCAGCGGCTCGACGATGGCCGGCTACCAGCGCTACACGAAAGACGTCGCGTGGCTGATGGGGCTTGCGGCGCAGCAGCGCGTGCTGATGCTCAGCGGCGACATTCACCGCAATGCACTCGACGCCTTCACCAACGGTCCCAACCAGTTCCCGCTGCACGAGGCCACGTCGTCCGGTGCGGCGGTCAAGGACGCGGTCGTGGCCGGCGCCACGCGGCAGAACTTCGGGATCCTGGACATCGGGCCGCAGCAGATCGACATCAGCCTGTTCGGCCGCAACCGGCTGGAGCTCTCGCGCACGATCTTTCGCCAGACCTGGCTGCCTTGATTGAAATGGCGTCGATGATTTGAACCTGGCGCGGCCGGCGCGCAACCCATGGTCGACTCCCCCACGCTTTTCAGGAGACCGATCATGAACACCAGCACCCAGCTCCCGATCCTCCCCGCCGCCGGCCGCTTCCAGCTCCGCTTCCAGTCGCTTCACAAGGAAGGCCGCGGCTACGCGTTCGACTGCGACGCCGGCGGCCGTGTCGACATGGACTCCCTCAGCACCACGCTGCGCAACAGCTACCTGTTCGCCCGCACGCTGATCGGCCGCGAGTATTCGAGCCCGGTGGTGATCCCGAACACGCTGCAGTGACCGGCTCGACCGGACGCTGAAAGAAACATTGAACCGTTCGGCGGCCTGCCGCAACCCAAGGTCGTCAACCCCCTCAATGGAAGTCGCGGCGAGCCGCGGTGCTGGGTATATATTCATCCGTGCCACCGCAGCCGAAACCGCCATGGACAACGACCGGGTCAGCAAACTGCTCGAACGGATCGGACGGCAAGACGAGGCCGCCTTCCGTGAGTTGTACAAAGCGTTCAGCCGCAAGGTCTTTGCCTACGTGCTGAACATGGTCAACGATCATGGCCGTGCCGAGGAGATTCTGGTGGACACGATGTACGAAGTCTGGAGAGCGCCGACGCGGTTTCACGGCGGCTCCCAATTCAGCACCTGGCTGATCGGCATTGCGCGCAACAAGGCCCTGATGGCCTATCGCAGCCGCCGCCCGGACGAACTGCACGACGATCTCGACGACATCGCCGAGACCGCCCCGGCCGACACGCCCGACGGTTTTGCCGAGCTCGCCGCGAAGCAGCGCAGCAGCGGCGTGAAGGCCTGCATGGCCAAGCTCTCCGACGAGCACCGCGAGTGCATGCACCTCGTGTTCTTCGAAGGGCTGTCGCTGGCCGAAGTGGCGGCCGTGCAGGGCTGCCCCGAGAACACCGTGAAGACGCGCCTTTTCCATGCGCGGCAGAAGATCAGGAACTGCCTGAAGCTGATGGTCGAACGTGACGGCGAGCTGCCGGTGGGAGCAGCATCATGAGCGAGCGCCGGTTCGACGAGTTGGTCGCGTTCTACGTCAACGGAACGCTGGGCGGCGACGACCGCTCCTGGTTCGAGAGCTACCTGAAGGAACATCC
>Ga0105237_10006106_pt1 | contig 13464 bp, 9 predicted proteins | sample KBSC24metaG_FD_81520 | JGI IMG/M metagenome (GOLD analysis project Ga0105237, IMG submission 81520) | Corn rhizosphere microbial communities from Kellogg Biological Station, Michigan, USA - KBS C2-4 metaG | ecosystem: Host-associated > Plants > Roots > Rhizosphere > Soil | place: Michigan, USA...
AATGTTTCATTCAGGATCCGGCTTGATGCATAACTCGTCTTCATACGCTCCACTGCGGTTTCGATCCTCGCCGATGGTATCGAAGGACCTTTGATAGCCAGCGCTCCACCCGCCATGGCATTACCCCTAAAGTACGTCTGATAGTGCGGCACGAGCTTGCCATGCAGGCGGCGGCCTTCGCCGTAGATGCCGATGTCGCCGCTTTCCGGCTGAGCGCAGCCGTTGTGGCATCCGGATACGCGGATGCGCAGGTCATGCTGGCCGCCGCTCAGCATCGGGCCGAGCGTCGTGGACGATGTGATCCCGAGCCGACATGTTGACGTGCCGGGACAGGCGACGACATCGTCGCCGGTCTTCGGTAATCCGAGGCCGAGCTTCTCGAACTGCGAAAGCAGAGCCGGAATCGACTCGTCGGGTACGTTGCGCAGGATCAGATTCTGATCTTGCGTGGTTTGCATATCGGTCAACGCGTGCTCATCGGCGATGTCGGCGATGCCGCGCAGCTGCGCAACGGTCAGATTCCCGGTCGGAAGCGAGAGCGGCAGCACCGACAAGCCCACCTGCTTTTGCGCATGGACCTTGCGCGGTGCGCCGGGTCCAGGTGCGGCGCCACTCGCATCCGTGCGCCATTCGCCCGCCGGGAACTCATTCTGGCCGAGCGCGTTCTTGATGCGCGCGAACTCCTCGCGGTAACGCTCGAGGAAGCCTTCTGCACCAAAGCGATCGACCAGAAACTTGATGCGTGACTTGGCGCGCTTGGTGCGGTCCGAATACTTGTTGTGTAGCGTGACCACCGCCTCCATCGCGATGATCAGGTCGCGCTCCTCGATGAACGACTCGACCACGATGGCTTCGTGCGGTTTATGGCCGAGGCCCCCGGCAGCCAGGATCTTGAAACCGAAGCGCTCGACTCCGGTCTCGTCCTTGCGACGAATCGCGACGATGCCGAGGTCGTGAATCATGCCCTGAGCGCAGTCCGATTCGCACCCTGAGAAGCTGACCTTGAACTTGCGCGGCATCTGCTGGTTGAGCGGATTGCGCAGGAAGTGCTGCACGGCGGTCTGCAGATGATGCGTCACATCGGTATGCTCTCTCGAGCACACGCCGGCCAGCGAACAGGCGCTGATGTTGCGGATCGTGTTGCCGCAGGCTTCGCGTGTCGTGAGCCCCGCGCGCGCGAGGTCGCGCATGGCTTCCGGTGTTCTTTCGAGCGGGACGTAGTGGATCTGGATGTCCTGGCGCGTCGTGACGTGCGCGGTCTCGTGCTGCGAGTATTTTTCGAGCACGCCGCCGATCGCGCGCAGCTGCGCGGGCGTTAGCCGGCCGCCGGGAATCTTGATCCGCACCATGTTCACGCCTTCCTGGCGCTGGCCGCAGCAGCCCATCTGCAGGCGGATCGCGGTGAAGCGGTCGGCATCGATCTCCAGGTTGCGGAAGCTCTCGAGGTCGCGCGCGTACTGATCGATTTCGCCGAGGTCGGCGAGGCCCTGCTTCAAGCTGACTGATCCTTCCATGTGCGCGCTTCTCAAGGTTTCGGTTGCATAGAAAAAAAGACCCTCTGCTCAGGCGTTCGCTCGGCAGCGGGTCTTCTGAAGCTCGGAGGTGCAAACGGCGCCGTCGACAAGTCGGGACGCACGGGCAGTTCAGATCCACTGGTCGTGGAGCCGGCGACGGGTCGCTGGCGATCGGCAGAGCCATCGCCCTCTTCCCAAGCCGAGGTAGATCGTAATAAGCTGGATATATAAACAAAACGAATGAATATATATAACTTAATAACGATGAGTTCTTTGATCGCGAACCGCGGCGGCACTAAATGAATTTTCAGCAACTTAAATACGTAAGAGAGGCGGTGCGGCAGGGGCTCAACCTGACCGAGGCAGCCAACGTGCTGTTCACCTCGCAGCCCGGCATCAGCAAGCAGATCCGGGAACTGGAGGACGAGCTTGGCATCGAGATCTTCGTGCGACGCGGGAAGCGGCTCGTGGCTCTGACCGAGCCGGGGCGCACGGTCGTTCAAGTGATCGAGCGGCTGCTCGCTGAAGCCGACAATCTGCGGCAGGTGGGCAAGGAGTTCGCCGACCACGACGCGGGCTCTCTCACTATCGCCACCACGCACACGCAGGCGCGCTATGCACTGCCCAAAGTCGTGCAGGTGTTTCGCGCCCAGTACCCGAAGGTGCGACTATCGTTGCAGCAGGGGAGCCCGACGCAGATCGCGGACATGGTGATCGCGGGGCAAGCCGACATCGCGGTCGCGACCGAGGCGCTCGACCACTACCCGGAGCTGCTTGCGCTCGCAGGCTACACCTGGCACCACTGCGTGATCGTTCCGCTAGGTCACCCGCTCACCAAGGTGAAGCATCTTTCAGTGGATGAGCTGGCGCGCTATCCGCTGATCACCTACAGCCCGGAGTTCACGGGACGCTCGCACATCGACCAGGCGTTCGCCGCCAAAGGTCTCAAGATGGATGTCGTGCTCACCGCGATCGATGCCGACCTGATCAAGACGTACGCGGAGTTGGGCCTCGGTGTCGGCATTATCGCGGCGATGGCCTACGATCCGAAGCGCGATGCCAAGCTGCATGCGATCGACGCCGGCCCGCTGTTCCACAACAACACAACGCGCATCGCGATCAAGCGTGCAGCCTATCTGCGGCGTTACACGTATGCGTTCATCGAGATGTTCGCCCCGCATCTCACGCAGGCCATGGTGGACAAGGCGAGGCTTGCGAACGGGGAGAGCTACGAGCTGTAGGAACCCAGGGACGAGGGGTGAGGGACGAGGGGCGAGGCGAGGGGCTAGGGATTAGGGGCGAGGGACTAGGGAAGAACCAAGTGTCCGATCGCCCTGAGCGTCGCAGCGATACCTGCAGAGTCGAAGGGCTGACGTTGCGGGATGCTTCGACTCCGTGGCCGACGCCACTACGCTCAGCACGAACGGACATTTGATTCAACGCTGATTGGGTACGGCTTCGATCGCTGGGTCGCTATTACTCCCTCGCCCCTCGTCCCTGATCCCTCGCGCCTCTCCCTGATCTTTCGCCCCTAATCCCTCAACCCGTCTCCACCGTGCAGTCGAGATAGTATCCAGCGCCACGCTCGGTCTTGATGAGCTGCGCCTCGGCTGCGTTCTTCTCGATCTTGCGCCGCAGCCGGAGGATCTGGACGTCGATCGAGCGGTCGTAGACGTCGTCATACATCCGGCTCGCTTCGAGCAGTTGATCGCGGCTCAGTATCTGTTGCGGTGCCTTGAGGAACGCGGCCAGCAGCGAGAACTCCCCGCTCGTCAGCTCGAGCTCTTTGCCGTCCGGCGCGATCAGCTTGCGCGTGCCCGTGCGCAACTCGAAGCCCGCGAACCGGTACACGCGCAACGCCTGCTCGCGCCGGCTGGCCGCTCTTCCCTGCGCCCGCCGCAGCACTGCGCGCACGCGTGCGAGCAATTCGCGCGGGCTGAACGGCTTGGTGACGTAATCGTCGGCGCCGATCTCCAGGCCCACGACGCGATCCACCTCGTCGGTGCGGCCGGTCAGCATGACGATCGGGATATCGCGCTCGCCCAACAGTCTCTTAGCGAGCAGCAAACCATCCTGATCGGGCAGATTGAGGTCGAGAATGACAAGCTCGATCGCGTTGCTTTTCAACACCTGCTCGGCCTCGGCCCCAGTGGCCGCGGTGCTGGTCTCGAAATGGTTATCGCGCAAGTACTGAGATATCAGATCGCTTGTCGCGCGATCGTCTTCGACCACCAGAATGTGCTGAGTCACCCGGAGTCCCCGTCGGTTGAAAGCACCATAAACCAGTCTTGCATCCCGCACAACGGTTTCATCTGTAATCGACCGGCGGCTTCCGGAAATCGCGCAGAAACGGTCGCGGCGTCAAATGCGCACCGGCGGCGGCGATCCTGCGCGCGAAGCCCACGGTCCCCGGGCTTTGCGAGTTGGATTTACCGCCGCCACCTCCCTAGGCCTCAAAGAACACGCCCAAGGCGGACACGCATGACCTCGCCCGATTTCGGTCTCCATAGCAGCCAGCCGGTCGTTCTGCTGGTCCAGCATAACCGCTTCCTGAGCGAAATGATGTGCGAATGGATGCGCAGCTCCGGCTATCAAGTCCACTGCGCGGGCAACGAGCGCGAGACCTTGCTTGCGCTCGGCGCGCGCCGCTTCGACCTCGTCCTGCTCGACCTCGACCTGCACCGCGGCGAGGGGCTCTCGCTGCTGGCTTCGGTTGAGAGTAAGCTCTGCGGCGCATCGGTCGTCCTGTTGACCGGTGCCGTCAACTACGACGATGTGCTGGCCCGTATTCCGCTGGAGGCGCCGTGCGTGAAGGTCGAAAAGCCGTACAGCTTTTTCGCACTGGGCCTGGTCATGAAATCCGTGCTGGCGCGCGCGCGGCCCGGCAACGACAAGTCCGGACCATGGCAGGCGGCCCGCTGGTGATCTGGCGTGCTGTCGAGTCCGACAACGGCAGCGCATGACGACGCTGCGCAACAACGTGAAGGTGCAGGAAAACTGAGTCCCGCCGTACTGCAACGCCTGCGCGACGCGGGCGCCTGTCTCCTGGTCGGCGCCATCTATTTCGCGCTGGCATGGCTCTCCACGCGCATGACGCCGCGCGCCGGTGATCTCGCCTATCTCTGGCCAGCGGGCGGATTCATTCTAGGCATCCTGCTGGTAGCGCCCAGACGCTTGTGGTTGCCGTTCGCCTTATCCGGTTTTCTGGCCGACGTAATACACGCCGAGACGGTCACTCACGCTCTGCAAAAGAGCCTCGGTTACGCGGGCGCCTATTTCGCCTGTCTGCTGCTCGCATCATTCACACTGAGGCGGCTGGTCCAGCCGCACGTGCGGCTCGACAGCATGCGCAGGCTGATCCTGTTCGTTCTGATCGCTCCGATCGGCGGCAATGTTCTTGCGGCGGCCTCCGGTGCGTTCGTGTCGATGGCGTTTGGCGAAGAGTCGTTCCTGCAGACGTTTCGGGTGTGGTGGATCTCGGATGCATTGGGCATCCTGCTGATCGCGCCCTTCGTGGTCGCCTGGTCCAACTTCCGTGCGGCTGCACTCGCCAAGATAACACGGGGGCGCGGTGCGGCCGAGGCTCTGATCTGCTTCGCCGGCCTCGCCGTCGTTGCGCATTGGGCGTTCAGCGCGCAGCCGGTGCCGGGCGGCGGTGTCCCGCCGCTCACACACTTCATCATTCCGTTCCTGGTCTGGGCCGCGCTGCGCTTCGGCACGCGCGGCCAGAGCGCAGCCATGATCCTGCTCTCGGGGATCTCGGTGTACGACACCATTCGCGGGCTGGGTCCGTTCTCCGCTGCGTTCGTGCACCCCGATCTCTCGGTGCTCTATCTGCAGATGTTCCTGATCGTCGCCGCCGTGATGACGCTGATCGGTTCGGCGCTCATGCGGGAGCGGCTCGTCGCGCAGCGAAACGCGGAGGAGTGGAAGCTGCGCTACGAAGCGGCGGTGGTGTCCGCCGGCAATGTTCTGTATGACATGGACCTGCGCACGCGCGAAGTCGTGTGGGGCGGCAACACGCGCCAGATTCTCGGCTTCGATCCGCGTGAAGTCCGCGACGCCTCGGCCTGGCTCGCGCGCGTACACCCGAACGAGCTCGGCAAGATCGAAAAGCACATGAACGCCGCGGCTGCAGGTAATCACGAAACGCGCACGCTCGAGTATCGGGTCGTTCGCGAGAACGGTGCTTACATCGATGTCGAGGACACTGGGCGTGTGGTCCGCCTTTCACGGGGACGCACGGTCCGCGCGATCGGCTTTCTGAAGGATGTGACCGAGCGCAACCGTGCCGCTGTAGAGCGCGCACGTGCGGACTCCGAGAAGCGCGAAGCTCAGAAGATGGAGGCGCTCGGGACGATGGCCGGCGGCATCGCCCACGACTTCAACAATATTCTCGGCGCGATTCTGGGCTACAGCGAGCTGGTCGCGGCCGAATTGCCCGCGGGCAGCAAGCAGCGACAGCAGCTCAACGCGATCATGGATGCCGGCAAGCGCGGCAAGGCGCTGGTGGATCAGATTCTCACCTACGCGCGCCGCGGGACGCGAGACAAGCGAGCGATCGAGTTGTGGCCGGTCATGCGCGAAGTGCGCGACTTGCTCGCCGCTTCGACGCCGGAGGGCGTGACCATTCGACTCGAGGTGGATGATCCGCGTGGAGCCGTGATGGCCGACGCTACGCACATCCATCAACTGTTGATGAATCTCAGCACCAACGCGGTCCATGCGATGGCGGCTGGCGGCCAGCTCACGATCGGACTTGCAACGGAGAAAGTTGCCGAGCGACGCGTGCTCACTCGCGGCGAGCTGCAGCCCGGCACCTATGTCGCGCTGAGTGTGCGCGACACAGGCACCGGCATTGCCCCGGAAGTGGCGGAGCGCATGTTCGAGCCGTTCTACACTACCAAGGGAACCGGGCAGGGTACCGGCCTCGGTCTTGCGCTCGTGGAGAGCATCGCCAAGGACCATGGCGGGGCCGTCGAAGTGCAGACCAAAGTCGGCGCGGGGACGCTGTTCAAAGTCTATCTGCCGGCCGCACCGGAAAGTGTCGCCGAGGAGCAGCGGCGGGAAGTGCAGACGCCGCGCGGCAAGGGCGAGACCGTGCTGCTCGTCGACGATGACCGCGCAGTCCTCGCGATGGCGGAGGACATGTTGGCGCAACTGGGATACGAACCGGTCGGCTATGACAGTAGCACCCAAGCGCTCGAAGCGTTTCGCGCGCGGCCCGAGCGCTTCGACGCCGTGCTCGCCGATGAGCTGATGCCGGACCTCAGCGGGACGCAGCTCGCGACGCGCGTGCGTGAGCTGCGTCCCGGTGTGCCGGTCGTAATCGCGAGCGGTTATGGCGGCCCCGAGCTGCGCAACCGAGCGCGCGATGCTGGCGTGGCGCAGGTGATCGACAAGCCGTATGAGTCGAGCGGCCTCGCACAGGCGCTGGCCATGGCTTTGAAGGGCAATGGCAGCGGCGGTTGAGGCCGACGATATCGAGCCCATGGCGCGGGCGCGTCAGTTCTGATCTAATCCCACGCTTTGTCGCTTTTCCCTCCCGGCGGGCCTGTAGCTCAGTTGGTTAGAGCAGAGGACTCATAATCCTTTGGTCCTGGGTTCGAGTCCCAGCGGGCCCACCAAAAAATCGATAATTAACGAGATGATGGTGCATCACATCCTGTGTCAGTCCCCGATTTAGTACCCGTTTCAATCGCCGGCCCCAGCTGAGGATCCGACCTAGGCGCTTTGAACTGGAGAATCTAAGCGATATGAGGTCTTCGTGGTACGAAGCTTGGCACGCCGGAACGGCTTATATCGGATTCGGGCTTTGAAACCGTGGACCGTCACGATCTCTCGAAACTGCCGCTTACACATCTCAGGCTGGGGAAACCGAATACACCAACAAAGGAAGCTGGTTCGTCGGTTCGTCTCCTCTCGGCGCCGTTAGTAATTGTGCCGAGTGACTTGGGCGCATCATTCATATCATGATGGATGGGTCGGGTTAAAAATCGATGTCACTGTCGAGATACAAGGGGATCCAATACATCGGCAGAAGTCGGCATCGTTGATCCAGCACGATGCAAGACAACACTTAGTGCTCTGATCGCCGCGGAATGCGCACGAAGTAAGTACGCCTCATTTGGCTTCATGCGCGCGAATAAGTGACTGTCCGCTCACCATAACAACACCCGCGCTACCGCAACGGTGACGCGCGCACGATAAGCTTCTACTCGATCACGAGTCCACGGGTGATACCTCAAGGGGCGAGTGCTGCCCTCTTGCGCGCTCGATCTGCGGGCCCACCTTGGGGACGAATTCAGGAGCGCAACGAATGCCATACAAGCCCATCTTCGTTCGCAGCTGGCTATCTCTCCTTGTAGCAGTCTTAAATCTCGTTCCGTACCCATCAATGCAATCAAACGCGGACGCAGGCCCGGTAACCTTTCGTTGGGACTATACGGCGTCGGGTGTAGCTGGCTTCGCTCTCTACTGTGGAGCGTCGAGCCGCGCCTACTCTGCGCGAGTCGACGTGGGCAACGTCGATTCTTACACGATCAAGACCCTTACCGAAGGCGCAACATCGTTCTGCACGGTGACGGCCTATGATCCAGCGAAGGTCGAGAGTACCTTCTCAAACGAAGTTGCCGTATTTGTCCCGTATGCCGTTCCAAACGTGAATTTCGGCATGAGTCCGACGGCTGGTGCCGCGCCACTGAGCGTAGCCTTTGCGAATACAACTTCAGGACAGGTAACGGCCTGGAATTGGGACTTCGGTGATGGGTCAAGGTCCAACGCCAAGAGTCCTACTCACATTTACAGCACACCAGGCGACTACACAGTGAGCCTGACAGCAACGGGGCCGGGAGGCGAAACAAGCAAAGTTTCTGCCGCCCCCATTGTTGTGAGTTCCACGGGAATGACGGTGTCAGATTCGGCGAAGCTCGGCCTCGTTGCGGCGTACAACTTCAATGAGGGTTCTCGAACCATAGTCCTAGACGTATCGGGAAGGAACAATAGTGGCACATTGGCCGGCGGGGTCGCTTGGACGAATCAAGGCAAGTTCGGCAATGCTCTCGTTTTCGATGGCGTAAGTGGCGTCGTGACGATTCCGGACTCGGACAGCCTGCGACTCAGTACAGGAATGACCTTAGAGGCATGGGTGAAGCCATCGATAGTTGACAACCAGTGGCGAGACGTGATTTACAAGGGCGACGACAACTACTATCTCGAGGCCAGCTCAACCAACGGCGGCAAGCCGGCCGGCCGGGCTAGCCTACATCACGTGTACGGCGCAACGGCGCTTCCGGTCGGTGCATGGACATACCTCGCCACGACATACGATGGAGCCACGTTGCGCTTCTATATCAACGCGACGGAGGTGTCGAGCATCGTCATTGGGGCCGGCATAGACATGTCTGCCTACCCCCTTCAGATCGGAGGCGACGCTCTCTATGGTCAATACTTCCACGGAGTCATTGACGAAGTGCGCGTATACAGTCGCGCCCTTAGTCAGACTGAAATCCAGCAAGACATGACTACGCCTATCTCACCTTGATGCTCGACGGTGGTAGCCACGTTGCGGCCACTGACATCGCCACGGAATATGTCGATACCTTCGTAGCCTGTTGCGAGCGGTGCTACGTGCGTACAGTTGAAGAAGGGCGGCGCAAGGCTTGGCAATGTTGTAAGAAGACAGACAAAACCAGCGACACGGCTTTGGCCGGCGATGGTGCGTTTCTTCCAGGTTAAGCTTATTGATCGCATCCACCAGGGTCAGGACGGTCGAGGGGGAAAAGCCCCCGAAGTTTGTTCCTGCGACGTGCAATAGAACCCGGGAGGCCACAAGCCCGGTGCACCGCGGGTAGGGACACGACAGGTCTGCCCGCCGCGCCAGCATGCGGCCCTCGCGGATCCGGCCAATACCTGCCTTAGGTGTATTCCTACAGTAAGTCCAGCGATTGGCTGATATCGCCTCGAACCGCCCAAGAATACAGTTTAACTCGCAAATGGACTTCCCTCTGTGTTGGCCTTTGAAGGGGTGCAATGGTGCGCTGCTGTCGAATCGTCACTTTCGTTGCGATGTGGGCCGTATACACCAACGGAGGGGCTGTCCTACTTCAAATCGACACAAAAGGCTCCGTCCTCGCCAGCCAAAGCCACTGGCTGCTGCCCACTCCGCTCCCAAATTCCTTCGCAGTCTCGATGGTTGTGGATACCCAGTTGTACTCGTCTCGGGACCTTACTTTTGCAGACTACGGTACGGGCACTGGGCGCAGGCTTGATCAGTACGCCTTCTCGGGTGTCGCCGTGTCTTCGATCTCCGTGCGGGCTGATAACACGCTTCTATGGTCTGATCCGGCGGGCTTGACACTCGGGTTTGGCGGAGCAAATCCCTCATCTCCTGCAGGGCTAGGCGGCTATTTTGCAGGGGCAGGCGGGATGAACTCGATGAACCAGAGCTTTTTGATTAGCTACGATACGTTTCCAGGACTGACAGAGGGTCAGACGAATAAAGGGGACGATCCACTCGCAAACATACTCCTGCAACTCGGCGCAAGTGGGTTCGCTGGTTCAAGTACGGTCATCGTTACCGGAGCATGGGGGCGGCTGCAAGGCGAAAGTCACGAAATACAGGTGTCCGTACCAGAGCCCACTGTTTTGTGGCTGCTTACACTCGGTCTGGTTGCAGTCGGATTCACGAGCGCTCAACACTGGGTCCAACCGCACCGTCGGTAAGTTAGCGTCAGCTCGATCGACCAGCCCAGCAAGCTGCCGAACGCGATTACTGATTGCTGGCTACTTGATAAACGCAATCGTCGCGCCGGTGCTCTTGTTGGGTTGCCGTAAATCTTCGCGGGAGCGGAAAGAAATGTCACCAAAACGGTTGACTCGTACAAACGGAGAAGTCACCCTGCTGAAATTACGCGGTGGCAGCTGGGGCACTCGTCATATTATTTATCCATTCCCCCGTGCAGGCCTGCGAAGTGCCCGGTTTGCGCGAACCCACAGACAAAGCAAATGAGATCGTCGCCCTAGTCCGTCACCGTTGATGGAGACGCCGTTGATGTTGATATTGGTGGTGGCCGCGGAGTAGTCGCCGGGCAGAGCGCGATAAACGGTCCTGGAATCCGATCAGATCGCCAGCATCGGAGAGTGAACATGCCGCGCGCCGTGGTTCTTCTTTCTCTCTGGCTAATGATAGCTGGTCAGCCAATTGCCCTCGCGCTGGCTGGCGGTGGGGGTGGCGGGGCAGGCGGCGGTTCGTATAGCGGCATGAAACCTGGCAGCGGTGGCGGAAGCTACAACGTGCCTCCAGAGCGCCGAGCGCACATCCATCCGACTCCCCGGGCCACACTGCAGAAGCGCAAGAGCTCTCCTCGCTCCTAACCGTCGATGGCTCGGTCGGCCTGCTGACCGATAGCAGGTCAGTGAACGTGTGCGCCACGAGCTCGGCGTCAACAGCGACGTGGTGAAGCTGTTGCAGTTCGATGGGCTCGTTGGGCAGATCTCGCCGCCGCGTTCTAGTGGTCCACCATCAACGGCACCGTGCGCTGCTTGAATGCATCCCGACTTGCTCGGACAGCACCCGGCGCGACACTGGCATGCGCGATGCTAGACTTCGGCGCATGCAAAGCCGAGCCCGTTGTCTTCTCGCTGTCGTCCTCTCGCTAGTCGCGATAAACCTTGCCACGTTCTGCGCCAGCGCCGACGACTCGCAGCGCGTATCCGAGCCCGTGCACGTCGTGATGATCGACGAGGACTACTTCAGCGCCGGCAGCAGTGCCGAGCTGGACAAGCGCATCGAGGGGGACGCCTTTCTCGCCGGCGGCCGCGTGGCTGTGCGCGGCCCGGTGAAAGGCGATGTCGTGTTGGTGGGCGGCGACATCAACGTGGCGGACACGGTCGGCCAGAACATGTATGCGGCCGGGGCGAGCCTCGTGCTGAGCAGCCAAGTTGCCGGCAATGCGCGCGTCGCTTGCGGCCAGGTCATCATTTCGCAGCGCGGCGGCATTGTCGGCAAAGCGACGATCGCTGCCGGCAACTTTCGCCTCACCGGACGAGTCGGGCGCTACCTAGTGGTGTACGCCGAATCGGTCCGCATCGATGGCGAGGTCGGCGGTGATCTGCATATTGCCGCGCGCTCGATCGAGATAGGCCCCGACGCCAAGATTCGCGGCAAGCTGCTCTATCGCAGTTCCGCAACAGGCCAACATCGACCCCGCCGCGCTGATCGGCGGCGGCGTGACGCGGGAGGAGTTGGCGTGGCCGCGCCAAGAAGTCGACTCGATGGCGCGCGTCGCGACCTGGATTTCGATCGGACTGCTAGCGCTGAGCCTGCTTGTGGTCGGCGCGATCATGATCCTCGCATTCCCCGACTTCTCTGCGGCTGCTGCGCTCACGGTGCGCTCGGATGCATGGAAGTCTCTGGGGTTGGGTTTCGCATTATTGCTGTGCGTGCCGGTCGGTGCAGTGCTGTTGATGATCACCGTGGTCGGCGTGCCGCTCGGCATGTTGTTGCTGTTCTTCTATCCGGTGATGCTGCTGCTGGGTTACTTGACCGGCGCGCTGTTTCTCGGCGACCGTGTGGCCACCTGGATTGCCAAGCGGCGTGGCGTCGTGGTGAAGCCCGGATGGCGCTACATCGCACTCGCGCTTGCGCTGGTGGCTCTGCTGCTGGTGTCCAAGATTCCGTTCGCCGGCATCGTAGTGCTCTTCCTCGTTCTGTTGGTCGGACTTGGCGCGTTCTGGCTGCGGGCCTACCGGGGCTACGCCAAAAAGCCGATGCCTCCTGCGGACACCCAGATCGGCCTCGACCTCGTGTAGCATTCCGTCATAGCCTTGGGGGAGGGAGTCATGCGTGCTCGTCGCGCTTGGTTCGCACTGCTGTTGGCGCTGGTGGCTGGTCCGGCATATGCTCAGTTCACTGTCAGCGCCGGCTTCGAGTACTTCGAATGGACCGAGGACACGCCGCCGATCGACGTGCGCGAGCGTGGACCCCTGTTCGCGCTCGGCCTCGGGTGGACGCAGCCGAAGCAGCGCGGCTTTCTATTTGCATACCGGGGCAAGTTCTACATCGGAGAGGTCGACTACAACGGCGCGTACCTCTATTACCCGAACGTTCCGGTATCGGGCACGACGCGCTATGCCGGGACCTACCAGGAGGCCCAGCTGCGTTACAGGCTCGGCGGCGGCACGCTCGATATACTCACCGCCGCCGGTGTGGATTACTGGCAGCGCAAGCTGAACACCGATCAGAAAGAGGACTACACGATCGGTTACGTCCGGCTCGGCATCGAGGGCAACCCGGTCGCACCGAAAGGCTGGACGTACGGCCTCGGCGTCAAGTTCCCGGTCGTGACGCGCGAGAACGCGCACTTCACCGATCTCGGCTATGACCAGAACCCGACGTTGAAGCCGGGCAAGGACATCAGCGTGTTTGGCCAGATCGGCTATCGTTTCGAGAAGAATTGGGCGCTGATCGGCTACATGGACAGCTTCCGCTTCAAGCAATCCAACATGGAGCCGCTGACGATCAATGGGGTACCCGCGGGTACGTTCTATCAGCCGGCCAGTGATCTGTACGTGTTCGGATTGAAGCTCGAATACCAGTTCTGAGCGGTCCGGAACCTGCGCGGGTCGCGCGGGTCCACTTCAGGAAAGCCAAATCGCCTCAGTCGCGCATGCGAGACTTGATCAGACCTTCCCTAGACAAATGACCGGCGTACAGCGCCGCTGCGAAAACCATGCCGAAATTTGCCGCCAATCTGCATTATCTGTTCACCGAGCTCCCTTTCCTGGATCGTATCGACGCCGCCGCCGAGGCCGGCTTCAAAGGGGTCGAGTTCCAGGTGCCGTACGACTATCCGGGACGCGAGCTGCGAGCGCGTCTGGATGCACACGGCTTGCAGATGGTCCTGTTCGACGCCCCGATGGGCGATTGGGATGCCGGCGATCGTGGACT
>Ga0105237_10006110_pt1 | contig 13459 bp, 8 predicted proteins | sample KBSC24metaG_FD_81520 | JGI IMG/M metagenome (GOLD analysis project Ga0105237, IMG submission 81520) | Corn rhizosphere microbial communities from Kellogg Biological Station, Michigan, USA - KBS C2-4 metaG | ecosystem: Host-associated > Plants > Roots > Rhizosphere > Soil | place: Michigan, USA...
AACATATAACGCCATCCCCGCCCGACATTCCAGGCTTCATCGCCCATGGCCGCAATCCGAAGGTTGACAAAATAGATCAGGTTGATGCCAAGCACAATAGCCAGTTGATACAGGCTGACAAGACGCCCCCTTGTCTTTGCAGGCGCGATCTCCGAGATATACAGGGGAGACAGCATAGAGGCAGCACCGATACCAAGACCTCCGATCAATCGTGCAAGAATGAATTGGGTCAAGTCTCCGGCCAAGGAGGCTGCAATGGAAGAGATAAAGAATAACACAGCTGTAACGATCAACACTTTCTTACGTCCCAGCCGGTCACTTAAATAGCCCGCAAACATAGCCCCAGCGACACAACCCCAGATCGCACTACTGGCTGCCCAACCTACCATGACGGATGATAATTGAAATTTCACCTGCAAATAGCCGACGACCCCGGCAATAACGGCCGTGTCATAACCAAAAAGCAATCCACCGATGGCCGCGACGATGGATACTCTTAAAACAAAGGATTTATTCATGGCAAACAATATATCAGGTCATTCACCTTACATACGCCTTGATCGTGGCGCATTGTGCACCGGCTGACTCACCATAGGGCGTAATGGTATATTCGCCCACAGCAGCAGGTATGATAAAGGTCTCCGCATAATGCACGACAAAAGGGATAAAGGCGCCGTTGGGGCTTTCGACGATCGCCTCCCTGCCTTCTACCAGGTTCAGGACATTGACCCCGCCATCCGTATGATGATGCACTTTCCCGGTAAACCAATGCCGCCGGGTCTCGATAAACTCCATCTCGTTGAGACCAGTTCTCTCCTCACGGACTTCCTTTCCATGCTCCAGCGTCTCGGTCAGGTCAAGTATATGCTCACGGACCCACGACTCGGTCCTCGTCCATTGTATATTCATCTCGCCATGCTCGATATTGATAGGACGTGGCTTTCCATCCAGCCCCAGTCTATTCCAGTCCCATAGTTTGAAAGTGAATATATAAGGAGTAGCGCTGATCTCCAGCACCAGGCTGCCTGCGCCGCTGCAATGCACCGTGCCTGCCGGAATAGAAAAATGATCGTGCTTCTTTACAGGCCACATGGCAACATGCTTCTCAGCATCGAAATCACATCCTGTCTGCTGCGCCTGCTTCAATTCATCGATCATGGCCGTCGCATCGACCCCGTCCTTCAGTCCCAGATAGACATAGGATCCCGGCTCCGCATCCAGGATATAATAGCTTTCATCCTGCGTATAATGCATCCCGAACTTCTCATGTATATAGTCCGTCAACGGATGTACCTGCAGACTGAGATTGCCGCCTTCTATAGTATCTAAAAAATCAAATCTTATGGGAAACTCAGCCCCAAATCGCGCATATACCCTTTCCCCCAGCAAGGCCTCCGGTTGATAAAAGACCAGGTTGATAGAAGGTATCTCCACCGTCGTATCTCCGAACCTGAGCAGCAGACTGTTCTCTTCCGGCACACAATCGAACCCCCAGGCATAATTGATCTCACTGTCGTCAAGATCGATCACCTTCTTTAACCATTGCCCGCCCCATGGCCCCGGATCAAAGAAAGGCACCACCCGGAAAGGCCGCTTGACACAATCTTCCAGCGCCCGCAGGATCGCACGCCCCTCCACCAGCTTGGGCTGGAAAGGAATATGCGTGTCCAGCACATAGTCCCACCGATGCATCAGCTGCTTTTTCAACCTGTCCGCTACCCGCCAGTCCACAAAGAAGGCGTGCTTGTACTGTTCCGAAAAAGACACTTCTTTATTATTTACACCCAGGTTGTTGATCTCATTCCTTCGCATCCGCAATTGTATCTCCCAACGGGCCAGATCCGCATAGACCAACAGCGTATCCTCCGCCCCAACACAGCTTGCCCCCACACCATACACCAGCACGATACCCTCCTTTACCCCGGCTATCTTTTCCTGCAATCCCTGAAGTTTCTCCGCATCCAGGTAATCCACCATGTTCAGATGGGTAAGATACCCGAACACCCTGTCATCCGTCACATCAGGCGCCACCATTTCACGGATAAAACGCTCTTCCTTGTACGCCGCCTGTGCATGTACTGTCAGCGCAGGCGACAGCCCCCTTAATGAAGACAACACTTCCGCCTCATGCACACCAGGATAACATTCAATGACGATGACAGCTTTCTTTTTCCCGGCTGTCCGTTCCTTTAACACCCCGACAATATTTCCCCATCCGCTGATACAGGATCCATCAACTTCGACAAAAGGGAATTTGTCGTAATTCGAAGTTCTCAATTTGTTGGTTTATTTAAATTGTGGGTGAGGTATTCCATTCCCAAGATCCCCGCATAATCCACCTGTGTGGCGGCAGCCAGTCGGGTTGTCCCCGGAGGCAGCCAGGCATATTGGTCCACCATTCGTTGTATATAAGGTAATATCTTCCGCTCCTGCCGCATGACCCCCCCGCCGATGATGATCATCTCCGGATCATAGGCATGTATCAGGTTGACCACAGCCGTACCCCATGCTTTCAGAGATTGCTCCACCAGAGAAATAGCAAGTGCATCTCCTTTCTGAGCCTCTTCAAACAAATGACTGTACTGCGGTGACGCTATTTTAGACAAGCTGCTCTCCGTCAGATGCGGTTGCTTTTCTATGACAGCGGACAGCGCCCAGGTCGAGGCTTCTGTCTCCAGGCAGCCAAAGAACCCGCAATTGCACGGATCACCGTTGACGTTGATGGACATATGCCCGGCCAGGTTCCCAGCCAGCAGATGCCTGCCTTTGAATAGCTTTCCACCCGCCAGCACGGCGCTACCGACACCCGTACCGATGGTCAACAGGACAATATCATTACATCCCCTGCCCGCGCCATACTGCCACTCCCCTACCAGCGCCGCTCTTGCGTCATTTTCCATCGCTATAGGCACACCCCACTCCCGCTTCGCCCAATCGTTAAAATCAAACGCCAAGGCACTGGTGTATTTGACATACCGGGAAACAACCCGGTTAGCCTGCGTATCGACGATGCTGGGAAGAGCAATGCCAACACCCGACAGGGTATGAGAGTAAAAGTGTTCTTTAAAAGACAGCAGCGCCTGCTGACTGATCATTTTCAGATTGTCCTCGATACTGCTTTCGGGTAAAGCCCTCGCCTGGTCGACAGCAATGATGTTCCCCCCCCTTTCAATGATCCCATATTTTATCCTGGTCCCCCCAAAGTCGATGGTTAGTATTGCCATAAAAAGACTGTAAATCAAAAATATAAAATATGTTCAAACATTCCAATAAATACTTAAATAACCTCCATCCCTTCTTCAACGCCGTTCTGGTGAACATAAATGATTTTACTTAAATTACGCCGCCTTTTTATCCCTTAACCTGAATCGCATGTTGTTTTGACCCCTTATCTAAAGATTCTTATCCTTATCACCTGGTGCTTTCTTTGGCTATTGCCCGTAGCCGGACAGCAGTCTATTCCCTATAAGCGACTGACCACCAGTGATGGAATGAACAGTAATTCCGTGCAATGCATGTTGCAGGACAATAAGGGCATCGTATGGATCGGCACCAATGTCGGATTAAACCGCTATGACGGCAAATCTTTCATCCAATACAATGTGCTTAGCCAGCCCTCCCTTTCCAATGGCGTAGTAACAGCCCTTTTCCAGGACTCCACCGGAAATATATGGATCGGAACAGAGGGAGGATTAAATATCCTCGATCCCAGCACCAACGGCCTGCAGCGCTTCGTTCAGGGCGACCGTCAGGGCGCCTCCATCCCCCCGGGACCGGTACGAGCCATCCGAAGAATGAAAGATGGCGCCATTTGGATCCTTTCAGATAAATGGATCGTGCGTGCCGGAGCCCATTATTCATTTTCTCCCGTACATTTAGCCCCTTCCCTCCTCGAGATCAATATGGTACTGGTCGACCTGACAGAAGAGCCCAACGGCAGGATCTGGCTTTCTTATCTCGACCAGGTGACCGCGCAGACGGAGAAGTATTTTGCAGCCAATGGCGAGGACAGCCTGGGGGCTGCCGTCCGGCGGACTACCGATTATGCAAGGATCTATAGCGACAGACAGACCGGCACCTGGAGCATTTCCTGCGACGGCATCGGCCGTTTTGACACCAGCCGTAGCCAATTCGAGACCTGGCTCAAGAACGGATATGCTGTTAACAGTCCCAACTTGCATATACATACCTGTTATTGCATGGATGCGGAAGGCAATATCTGGCAGGGGGCTCAACGGGCAAACCTTGTAAAATATGATGTCTACCAAAAAAAGACCATCGATTACAGCTCATTGCTGACAGCAGCCAATGCAACCATGGTTAATTTTCTTTACGCCGACAGCAGCAATAATATCTGGGCGGGCACCGACAACGGGATCATTAAAATATCCGATCGCGCTTCCTTCTTCCGGAATATACCGTTTGCCGTTCATGATAAGATGCTGGAAGGTATCCGCTGCCGCAGGATAATAGAAGGTAAAAACAAGACGCTATATGCTTCTACCGAAAACTATGGCTTTTTGGAGCGGGAGGCATTGACGACCGACAGAGATGAAACCAGGACGCTTTCCAGATTCGGTGCTACTCCCATCTCCCTATTGCCTGTTCGCAAAAACAGGATCCATGTTCCCCTGACAGGCCAATATGACGTAGGCTATATATATGATATGTTGTATGATAACAGGAATACCATCTGGACTGTAGGCTATGGCCTTGGCCGGCTCGATATCACCGGGTCCTCGATGGAGATATTTTTGGCGGAAGGAAATGAGCAGGCCCGGCAGGAAAGCATTACCCAATTCAGTATCTGTAGTGTCGATAGCCTGTTATGGACGGGAGGGTTGGCTAATGTCTATATATTCGATCCTCGCGCGGAATGCATGAAGCCCTTCCTGGATGATAAAGGGACAATGCCGTTCTATAATACACCCTGCTGGAGCCTGGTAAAAAAGGGAAAATGGATCTGGGCGGGTACGAACAAAGGGTTGTACAAGATCGACAGCCATACCCGGCAGGTGTTTAAGGCAGCTGTTTCCCCCGTCCTGAAGTATGGTGTCAACGATATTCTTATGGACAGCGACAGTAGTCTTTGGATCAGTACGGCGGGAGGAGGCATCGTACATTTTAACGAAAGCACCGGGCTTGTCAAACAATATACCAACCAGGACGGACTAAGCAATAATACGGTTTGTGGTATGCTGGCAGACAATGATCATAATCTATGGATAAGTACCTACGCAGGACTGAACTATTTCGACAGGCAAACAGGAGAATTCACAAATTTCTATGAGAAGGACGGCTTGAACATGGATGAGTTCAACCGTAAGGCTTTTAACCGTCTGGCTGATGGCAGTATGATATTTGGAGGCCAGAACGGATATGTTGTTTTTAACCCCGCCGATGCATTCAAAAGCAAAAGACCTTTAAGGATCCTGCTGACACGGTTTACCAGGACCGGCCATTCGGGGACAACGGCTGAAATGACCTTTGGGGCGGATACATTAAAAGAAGTGGTCATTTATCCGGGAGACACCTATTTCTCCTTTGATTTTATGTTGACGAATATGTATGATCCTCTCGGCAACAGCTACACCTATACGTTAAAAGGGTTGGATAACGTATGGCATTCCGTAGGCAGCCATGGGATAGTCTCCTTTACCTCCCTTCCGGCCGGGAAATATACGTTGATCATAAAAGGCCGGATCGCCAAGGGGTCGGTCGCTCAGAATGAGATAAGGGTTATTCTTATCGTGCAACAGGTGTTTTACAAAAAGCCCTGGTTTATTATTTCGATGGCATTGCTCGCGATGGCTATTCTGTATCTTATCCTGCGTTACCGCATCCATCAGCTGAAAAAATGGCAGCGTCTGCGCACCCGTATAGCCAGTGACCTGCATGATGAAGTAGGCAGCCAGCTGGTGAGGATCACCATGCTCGCGGAAGCAGCAAAAAGAGATGGAGTAAAAGAAGTTTCCGGCGATCAGCTGAGTACCATTGCCACCATCAGCCGCGAAGCAGTCTCCACGATGAAAGACGTCATCTGGAGCATCGACGGGCGCAATGATGCTATGGCAGGGCTTGTCAATCATATGCACGAGCACATGTACAATATGCTGCCTCATGCCAATATTGAATTTCAATTCAACCATGCCGGATTATCAGAACAGGAAAAGCTCCGAATGGATTTCAGACAACACGTATATCTCATTTTTAAGGAAGCCATCAACAATATCGTAAAGCATGCGGGAGCTACCATGGTATTTGTCAGCCTGGAAAGGAGCGATGGGCGGCTGACCATGCGGATCAGCGACAACGGCAAAGGGATCTCCAATAAAGGCCGTTTCAGCGGACAGGGGATTAAGAATATGAAGATGAGGGCTGTAAAAATAAGAGGCACGCTTGAGATGACCTCGCAGAACGGGCTTATGATCGTCCTGGTGGCGCCTTGCCGGTAACGATCCTCCCCCTTTTATGGGATTTCCAGCGCACAGAAACTAATGTTACATTTATGAGACTATGATGCATATCGCCGTTATTGAAGATGATGCTGTGATAAGGACCACACTCGCTGACTTTTTTTCGCAGCAAAAGGAGCTGGCCTGTGCTATCGTAGCCGGATCTATTGAAGAGTTTTTCAGAATGGCGGAAACTGTTCCTTCTTTGGAGGTTGTATTGACGGACATCGGGCTGCCAGGTATCAGCGGCATCGAGGCCATACCATTGATCAAAAAGAAATTCCCTGACACTTCCATCGTTATGCTCTCGGTGTATGCCGACAATGATCGTATATTCAAGGCCCTTTGTGCCGGCGCCGTGGGCTATCTCCAGAAAGACACACCGCTGGAAGAGGTGTTGGACTCCATCAGACTTATCCAAAAAGGCGGCTCTGTAATGTCACCCGCTATCGCCCGCAAGGTAGTGGAGTACTTTGCACCCAAACGAACGTATAATGAGCCGCTCACCGCCAAAGAGCGCCAGGTGATCACGGCCATGGTAGACGGCCTTAGCTATAAAATGATTGCCGACCGGCTTGGAATTGCCCTGGAGACCGTCCGCCAGCATATCAAGAATATTTACCGCAAACTCCAGGTAAACAGCAAGGCCGAGATCATTACAAAATCCATGCGAGGCGAAATTTGATCCATCGTCAAAAATGAGACGATACATTCTACCCCTTTTATGGGATGCGCATTCATAGGGGGCTTTCCCCTCTTTGTCGATTTCACTATTAGTAGATCTCAGAAAATTATCGACAGCTTCTGTATCATTTGACCATACCATAAGGCGCCGCCGCAATTTTTTCTCAAGGTCCTCACCCTGCAAGGTCATTCAGATCGCAGGCTCTTCACCGGATTGATAGTGGCAGCTTTCACCGCCTGGAAACTAATGGTGAAAAGGGCAATCGCAAGGGCTCCCAATCCTGCCAGAACAAATATCCACCATGCCGAATAGATATTGACCCGATAATAGAATCCGTCCAGCCAGCTCTTCATCAGGAAGAATGACACCGGTGTCGCAACCAAAAAAGCGATCCCGACGAGCCCGAGAAAATCCTTCGACAACAACCCTACGATCCCGCCTACGCTCGCTCCCAGCACCTTCCGTACTCCGATCTCCTTGGTCCGCTGCAGGGTGCTGTAAGAAGCCAGCCCCAGCAGCCCCAGGCAGGAAATAAAGATCGCCAGCACCGAAAAATACAGGAACAATTTCCCGAACCTGTCTTCCGAGCGGTATTGCCGGTCGAACATCTCATCGACGAAGAAGTAGCTGAATGGCCGGTCGGGGATGATCCGGTGCCAGGAATTGTCGATCGCAGCGATCGTTTTCTTGAGATCAGCCGTGCTGACCTTTACGGAGATCTGGTCGCAACCACCCGGTTCGATCCGTAGTGACAGCGGCCGGATAACCTCCTGCAGGCTGGAGTAGTGGAAATCCTTCACCACTCCGATGATCTTGCCTTTTCGTCCCCACTGGGAGAAATCGCTGCCGACTGCATCCTGCGGCGTATGATAACCCAGCATCCTGACCCCCGCTTCATTCAGGATCATCGCCTGCGTGGTATCTGCACCAAAAGCCCGCGAAAAAGCACGTCCTGCCAGCAGCTTTAATTGATATTGCGGGACATAGTCAAAGTCGACAAAAAAGAGATCGGGACTGCAAACCTGCATTTCTCCTTTTTGATTCTGAATGATCGAATAGGCATTCATGGACCCGCTGCCCGGTGTGCTGGAAGACATGGCCACAGACTGCACGCCGGGCAGGCGCCGGAGCTCCTCTTTCAGCGCATCCCGATGATTATCTCCATGCGTATCCAGCACCAGTTCCTGGTCTTTATTGAAACCCAGCTCCTGGCTTCGCATATAATTTAGTTGAAATCCAACCAGCAGCGTCGCGACGATGAGCCCGATCGAGATGGTGAACTGCGTGACAACCAGGCCTTTTCTCAGCAACAGCCCCCTTGTTCCAGTTGCAAATCGTCCCTTCAGGACAATGATCGGCTGAAAGGAAGACAATACCAATGCGGGATAGATCCCTGCCAGCAGCCCGATCCCGATACCGATGCCAAGCAAGGAGAGTATATAGCCCGGGTGGTCATAGATACCGCTGCTGATCGTCTTACCCGCGAGGAAATTGAAGCTGGGCAGCAGCGCCGCGCATAGGGCGACGGAGATTACAAAGGCGATCAGACACAAAATGACCGATTCTCCGAGGAACTGACCGGTCAGCTGACGTCGCTCCGCCCCTACCACTTTTCGGATGCCGACCTCTCTGGCCCGTTCCGTCGATCGTGCCGTCGTAAGATTGATAAAATTAATCCCCGCGATCAGCAGGATAAAGACCCCAACGATACTAAAGACATAGACGTTGGTTATGCTTCCCTTCGCCGTCCCGCCACGGTCCGATTTGAGATAGACGTCCTTCAACGGTTCGAGAATATACGTGTACGTTTGATTGTTCTCCTTCATCATTTTCTCGATATGCCTCACGAGAAAGGCGGGGAACTTCTGTTGCAAGGCCTGTGCATTGGTGTTAGGCTTCAGCAGAAAATAGGAAAAGTCCCCAAATCCGCCCCAATTCTTATCACGGGAGGAATCGGCCGCGCCGGAATACATCGCCACCAGCATGTCCGCCTTCAACTCCGTGTTCTCCGGCATATCCTTCATGACTCCCGTAACCTTTCCAGGATGGCCATCACCCGTCAGGAGCAATTGTTGCCCCATCGGATCAGCGGACCCAAAATATTTTTTTGCCGCCGTCTCACTCAGGACGACGCTGTATGGTTCACGCAACGCAGTCACCGGGTCACCCTTTAGTAACGGAAAATCGAAGACCTCGAAAAAAGTCGAGTCGGCAAAAGCTGCCTTGTCTTCCTGTATCTTGATATCGTTTCCCCGCCGGACCAGGATATTCCCCGGGTCAAACCGCACTTCCTTCTCGATCTCAGGGAAATCCCGTTTGGCAGCCACGGGCATTGCCGGCGCTGCCACGCTGAAGTGCAGCGTTTCCGATGGGTTGACGATATCCGTCACCACGCGGTAGATACGATTGCCTTTGGAATGAAAATCGTCATAGCTCAGCTCGAACTTCACGTAAAGGAAGATCAGGAAACAGGCGGTCATCCCTATCGTGAGGCCCAAAATATTCAATAGGGAGAATCCCTTGTGCCTCCACAAGTTGCGAAATGCTACGCGCAGGTAATTTTTTAGCATGCCTTTTCGCCACAAAGGACATGCCTTTGCATTAATATTTGATAATCAATAATATATAACAAATACCCCAACCGAACTGTTCGATTACGATACAGTTGTTGTCTGTTTACGAATGTCACGGTAACAAAAATGCCGCGGAGCTATCCGCGGCATCAATTTTTTGTCAGGGGCAACGATCTCCAGGTTAATTCAAACGATCAAATTTAGTCATCATTCGGACGGATTCATGTATCTAGGTTTTTGCACCAGACGGGATTTTCTTCAGACGATTGGATTTTGCACTACTCTTTTTTTCGGTTTTCGGGTAAGAGCTCCCGGTTTGGCTTTTCGGACTTGGACTCAAATTCGGTTTCTCGGATCTAGGATTCTTTGGTTTCCAGGGTTTTGGACTTTTTTAGTCTTTCTTTTGGATTAGGATTTAGGGGCTTTTCCAGGTTTGGATCTTTGCTTGGTTTCTTTGGTTTCTCAGGATCGGATTTGTTTCGTTTGCTGATACAAAGATGTAAAATCCCCTCGCCCCCGACGACTTTTTTCGACCAAAATGCTGTCCTGCCCGACGAAAGACCGATATGCCCGATGAAGGGAAAATGGGAGATATACAGGTCCGCCCGGGTGGGTAGCCAGCCAACCCCGTTGGGGTACCAAAATTCCGGTCTCGGCCAGTTTGTCGGCGCACGCATCGGTTTATTTATATCTTTTGTAACAAATCTACTAACATGCTAAAATTAACTGCCGGCAGGCATTTCATCGTACTGCCGTTGTTCCTTCTGATATTGACGTCCCACTCTTTTATATCTTCCGCGCAGAATATCACCAGCCCACGGACCCCGAGTCCCGGCGCCACCGTCTCCCAAACCATCGGCATCTCCACCGTATCGATCAGTTATTCCCGGCCATCCGTCAAAGGCCGCAAGATATGGGGTGCCCTGGTCCCTTATGGATATAACAAACAGGCTTTTGGTGCAGGCAATGAGGCGCCCTGGCGGGCAGGGGCGAACGAAAACACCGTAATCCGTCTGTCCCATCCTGCCAACATCGAAGGACATCCCGTCCCCGCAGGCGACTATGGACTCTTCTTTGTCATCAATGAGGACAATACGGGCGAAGTCATCCTATCCAAGGACAGCCGCTCCTGGGGCAGCTTCTGGTATGTCGGCGACCACGATCTCTTTCGTGCAAAAATTGCGCTGAAGGACGTTGCACCGACAGAGATGCTCACCTACGAATTTAACAATCTGACAAAGACCTCGGCGGAGCTGGACCTCAACTGGGAGAAAAAGCAATTCCCGGTCAGGATAGATTTCGACGTCGATGCGATCGTGATGGCAAATGCTGTGGAAGAGTTGAAGGGGCCTGTTGGATTCAACTGGCAGGGATTTGCGAGCGCGGCAAACTATGCATTGACGAACAAGGTTAACCTTCCACAAGCGATGGTTTGGATCGATCGCGCGATCCTTATCAGCCCCAACTTTAATACGCTTTCAACAAAGGCAAAATTGGTGCAGCTCAACGGCAACACCACGCAGTCCGACAGTCTTATGCACCAGGCCATTGCCGTTGGCACCGAAAATGACCTCAACCAGTATGGTTATCAACTGCTGAACGACAATCTCTATGACCGCGCCATCGAAGTCTTTATTCTGAACACCCAGAAGAATCCAAAGAGTGCTAACACCTTCGACAGCCTTGGAGAGGCGTATGTCGCCAAGGGCGATAAGAAAAATGCCATCCTCAGTTTTAAACGATCACTCAGCATGAACCCTCCTGCTCCGACACGGCTGAATTCGGAAAAATTTCTAAAACAACTGGGAGCGCTTTAATTCGACTGAAGATAAAAAAAGGGCACATCTGAGATGTGCCCTTTGTGGATCGTACAGGATTCGAACCGGTGACCCCTTCCATGTCAAGGAAGTACTCTAACCAACTGAGCTAACGATCCTTGGAAAAATTAGCAGGGCACGAAGGTAAAGATTTTTTTAAATTTATCCTATAAAAAATACCCCTTGACCCTCTTTACCAAAACCCAGCTAAAAGACTACGAAGCAGGTGAATTCTCTGACATCAAGCCTACTCCATCATACAATCCATTTTTGACGACAAGCTCGATATCGCCGGATTCAAACAACAGTATTATAGGCATCTTTGCATTGATAACATTTCCATCCTCCACACCAATGGCCGGCATTGTCCAAGGGGATGCTTCTGTCCATCAGCAGCGGCAACCCAAAATTCCAATTTGGTCCCATCGACGCCCCCGTCACTTACGACAAAAAAGATATCCATGAGGTAATAGTTTATGGTAGCAGCAGAGGATTGGAAGGCTTGAAAAAGACAGAAATAATCTTCAAGGATGGCACCAGCATTAATATTTCTGGTATGATAGCGCAGATAGATACTTTGTCCTTAAAATTTCCAGGGCAAAATATCATCAGCAAGCCAACGCCTTTTACTTTTATACCCCGCGCCTCTTCAACTCCTTCCTGATCAGCCCCAGTTCACGCCCCGTCTGCCCGGACATAGAGCTATTCTCCTGCGCCCGCCGCATCAGGTAAGGGACGACATCCCGAATTGGTCCGAAAGGAAGATACTTGCTCACCGCGCAGCCTGCCTTGGCAAGGTTGAAAGTGATATTATCGCTCATTCCATACAGCTGCGAAAAGTGAATATGGGGATGTTCCAGCGGCAGACCGCGCTCCTGCAGCAGTTTTACAGCATAGAGATTGCTATATTCATTGTGTGACGCTACGATCAGGGCGACCCTTTCCAGGTGTCCGATACAAAACTCCAGGGCCAGGTTATAGTCCCTGTCCGAAGCCTCCTTATCCGGCTGTATCGGTGAAGGATACCCCATTTCCTCCGCGCGCTTGCGTTCTTTCTCCATATATGCCCCACGCACCAGTTTGGCGCCCAGTATAAAATCCCGCTGCTCGGCAGCCTCATAGCAATCCTTCAAAAAGCTCAATCGGTCGTGCCGGTACAGCTGAACAGTATTATATACCGTCACCCGGCCGTCCCTGTTCAGCTTTTCCATCATCAGAATGGTCAGCACATCCACCGGATCCTGTATCCAGGTCTCTTCCGCGTCGATAAGCACCCCAACCTTTTTGCCGTCTGCCACCCGGCAGATACGTTCCATCCGCTGCTGTACCCGCTCCCATTCCTCCCGCTCCTTGTTCGTCAGCGCCTCGACAGCCCGGGCATATCGCTTCATCAGGCTGCCACCCTCTTCAGGACTCCCCACACCCCTATCCAGCTTCTCCAGAAGGCCAAAACGGGCTATTCCCGTCACCTTGACGCTCATAAAAGGTATGTTTGGCTGCGTAGCCGCATAATCGATCACCCGGATGAACTCGCTACAGGCATGGTCATAACCCTCTTCGCCCTCTTCTCCCCCCTCTACGCCATAATCCAGGATCACCTGCACATGGTATTCGCCCAGCTTGCGGGCTACAGCCGCGGTCTCCTCCAGGGTCTCCCCCCCTACAAATTGTGAAAATATAGTATTGCGTATCAACCCCTTTACCGGCAGTCCCGACCGGATCATCCAGGGTGTAAGTCTTGTTCCAAGCTTTACCAGGCCGGCATTACCCATGCTGGAAAATAAAAAGGCCGCTTTTTTTAGCTCCTTGTCAGACTTGTATTCAAATGCATTCTCAGTGTTGTCGAAAGAAACAGTTCCGGGGTCTGTAATCATAATGTACAAAACCTGATTTGCGGGCAAAAGTAAGAAGGAATTCGGTTTTTTTCTA
>Ga0105237_10006112_pt1 | contig 13457 bp, 10 predicted proteins | sample KBSC24metaG_FD_81520 | JGI IMG/M metagenome (GOLD analysis project Ga0105237, IMG submission 81520) | Corn rhizosphere microbial communities from Kellogg Biological Station, Michigan, USA - KBS C2-4 metaG | ecosystem: Host-associated > Plants > Roots > Rhizosphere > Soil | place: Michigan, USA...
CCCTTGTTGTAGGCGCCGTCGGCACCCTGCGCGTTCGCATAATCGGTGGCGGCCGATTCGTAGTCGCCGTCTCGATAGGCGGCGCTGCCGCGCCAGTCCGGCGAACGCGCGACATTCGCAGCGTGCTTGGCATCGCCTTTCGCAAGAGCCGCGGCCGCCTGCTGATCGGGCCGCTGCCACAAGTCCGCCAGCGACGCGGCATCGGCGCGCGGCGCCGGCGCGCACAGCGCAACCGCCAGCAGCATCAGCCAGCCACGGCGGAATCCGAACAGCGCCAGCGGCGCCAGCAGCAGCACGAGCCACGGACCGCGGTCGCGCCAGCGCGCGCTTTCTGCCGTCTGGGCGGCCGATCCGTCGGCGCCTGCTTCGTCGGTGCGCGACGAAGCGTCGACACGATCGGCCAGCACGCCGTCGAGATCGCGTGCGTCGGCCGTCAGCGCGGCGTAGCGGCCGCCGCCGGCATCGGCAACCGCTCGCAGGGCCGCATCGTCGAGGCGCGCGACGACGACATTGCCGCTGTCGTCCTTGAGGAAATCGCCCTGTGCGAGCGGCACCGGCGCTCCGTTCGCGTTGCCGATGCCGAGCACCGACACCGTGATGCCCTTTTCACGCGCCTTGCGCGCGGCAGCCGCGGCACCATTGCCGACGCCATCGGCGAGCAGGATGATTTCGCCGCGGTGCAGGCCGGCCTGCTCGATCAGATCGACGCCGGCACCGATCGCCCGCGCTGTATTGTTTCCGGCGACCGGCATCGTGGCCGGATCGAGCGCATCGACGAGGTTGCGCACCGTATCGACGTCATCGGTCAGCGGGGCTGCGACGAAGGCATCTCCGGCGTAGCCGATCAGCGCGGTCTGGTAGTCGCGGCTGCGCGAGAGGATGTCTTCGAGCTTGTAGCGCGCACGCGCGAGACGGTTCGGCTTCTCGTCCTGCGCGAGCATGGTCGGAGCGAGTTCCAGCGCGAGCACGCGCGCGGCCTGGTTGCGGTACAGCGGCATCGGCTCGCGCTCCCAAGCGGGGCCGGCCAGGGCGAGACTGGCGAGCGTCCACAGCAGCGCGGCGAGACGCAGGCCGCTGCGACCTGCGCCGCCGTCGATGCGCTCGAGCAGGTGCGGCAGCAGATGCGCATCGACGGCGGCGCGCCAGGCGCCGGCATCCGCGCGCGCGTTGCGCCAGAGCAGCCAGAACAGCGGCACGGCGAGCACCAGCAGCAGGGCCACGGGCCTCAGGAAGTGGAAGTCGGCGAGCGCGTGCATCCGGGCGCCTCAGATCGGCAGCACGCGGCGCGACGCACGCAAGCGCAGCGCCGGCAGCAGGAATGCGAGCGCGCCCGCCGCAAGCGCACCGGCCAGCGGCAGCCAGTACAGTTCGTCGACCGGCCGCAGACTCTGCTTGGTATCGGCGGCAGGCTCGAGCTTGTCGATCGAACGATAGATGTCGGCGAGCTCTTCGCTGTTGCGCGCACGGAAGTAGCGGCCGCCGGTCTTGTCCGCCATCGTGCTCAGCATTTTCTCGTCGAGGTCGGCGGACGGATTGACGACGCGGCTGCCGAACATGCTGCTGACGCGCATCGCATCGGCACCGATGCCGATCGTGTAGATGCGCACCTTGTTCGCCGCGGCGAGGTCGATCGCCTTGTTCGGATCGAGTTCGCCGGATGTGTTGACGCCGTCGGTCAGCAGCACCATCACGCGCTGGTTCTCCGGGCGATCGCGCAGACGCTTGACGGCGAGGCCGACGGCGTCGCCGATCGCCGTCTCGCGGCCGGCGAGGCCGATCGTCGAATCGGTGAGCTGCTTGCCGACGGTCTTGAGGTCGAACGTCAGCGGCACGAGCAGGTAAGCGCGCGTGCCGAACAGGATCAGGCCGACGCGGTCGCCTTCACGGCGATGGATGAAGTCCGTCGCGATCGCCTGAATGGCCGCGAAGCGCGGCGCCGGCTGACCGCCGAGCTGCATGTCCTCGATGCTCATCGAACCGGACGTGTCGACGGCCAGCAGCAAGTCGCGCCCCGAACGCGGCACGTCTTCCGGCGCGCCGAGCCACTGCGGCCGCGCAGCCGCGAACACGAGCAGCAGCCAGGCGAGCAAGGCGAAGGCGCGGCGAAGCCACGGCACCGCCGACACGTCGGCCTGCTGCGGCAAGGCGACGCCCAGATGCGGCAGGTGCAGAGCCGTGCTGATCAGGCCGCGCGCACGCGGCAGCACGCGCGCGGCAATCAGCGGCAGCGGCAGCAGCGCGAACAGCCAGGGCCAGCCGAGCTCAAGCACGATCGCGCCCCCGTGGCAGGGCCGAGCGCAGCCAAGTGCGCGCGAGGTCGAGCAGCGCATGCGCATCAAGCGCCTGCACGGCCGGATCGGCAGCGCGCCGGTACGGCGCGTCGACGAGCAGGCGGCCGGCGCCCTTCTGGAACGCGCCGTTGCCGTCGGCGAGACGTTCGTCGAGGAACTTCAACCACGCTTCGTCGCGCAGTGCCGCCGCCTGCGGTTCGATCAAGAGCGACGCGCGACGCAGCAGCTGCGAGACATCGGCTGCCAGGCGTATCGAATCGGGTTGCGCCGCCTGCGTCGAGGCGATGCGATCGAGCTCGGCATGGATGCGCTGGCGCCATTGCCGTTCGCGACGCCGCCGCAGCAACCAGCGCGCGGCGACGGCGATCAGCGCGAGCACGATCAGCGCGAGCAACCACCAGCCAGGCGCGGGCGGCCACCACGATGGCTCCGGTGGCAGGTGGATGTCGCGCAGTTCCGGCCCGGACGCGGCGGCCGCGGCGCTCATGCGACCACCGTCGAATGGCGACTGCGTGCGAGCAGCGGCGCGAGCGCGCGGCGCAGGTCCGCATGGCCGTCGAGGTCGAGCACGCGCACGCCGAGCTTCTTGCACAGGCTGCGCAGCTGCTCGCGCGAGTCGGCAAAGCGTTCGACCCAGGCACCGCGCACGGCGCGATCGGAAAAATCCAGAATGCGCCGCGCGGAACCGAGATGGAGCGCGTAGCGGCCCGGCGGCGGCGCATCGAGTTCGAGCGCATCGCGCAGCAAGACGACGGCGATCTCGTGGCGGCCCGCCAGTTGCGGCAGCAGTTGCGCCGCTTCGGCGTCGGTGCTGAAACCGTCGCTGAGCAACACCATGCGCATGCCCGGGCGCAGCAATCGGCGCACGCGTGCCAGGCCGCGCGACAGCGGCTCCTGGATCGCGTTGTCGGCGGCTGCGTCCCAATCGCGCAGGGCGCGCAAGACGTGCAGCACGCCGCGACGGCCGCCGGCCGGTTTCACCTCGCCGTTGATGCCGCCTCCGAAACCGAGTGCGCCGACGCGATCGCCGGCGGCCGATGCCATCCACGCGAGCAGCGCAGCCGCACGCGCGGCCTGCACGCTCTTGAAGCGCACGCGCGTGCCGAAGCGCATGCCGGGGTTGAGGTCCATCGCCAGCAGCAAGCCCTGCTCGCGTTCCTCCTCGAACAATTTCGTGTGCGGCTTGCCGCTGCGCGCGGTCACGCGCCAGTCCATGTGGCGGATCTCGTCGCCGGCTTGGTAGATACGCGACTCGCGGAAATCCACCCCGCGTCCGCGCCAGCGCGAGCTGTTGCCGCCGGCGCGCAGAGCGGGACTGCGCCGCGTGCGCGCGAGGCTTGCGCCATGCGCGAGCGCGCTCAGCGCGAGCAGTTCGTCGAGCGCGACGCGGACCGAATTGTGGGTCGGCAAGGACATGATCGTGCGACTGAGGCCGGCGGTTGATCTTCAGCCTTCGTCCCGGCTCCTCAAGGCAGAGGCACGCGTTCGAGCAGCATCGCGATGACCTTGTCCGCGCTGACGCCCTCGGCTTCGGCCTCGTAGCTGAGCAGCACGCGGTGACGCAGCACGTCGGCGGCGATCGCGTGCACGTCTTCGGGCGTCACGTAGTCTCGTCCCGCCAGCCATGCGTGCGCTCGCGCGCAGCGGTCGAGCGCGATCGTGCCGCGCGGGCTCGCTCCGTAGGCGACATAGCGGGCGATTTCGGCGCCATAGGCCGAAGGGTCGCGAGTGGCCAGCACGAACTGGACGATGTATTCCTCCAGTTGCGGCGCAAGATGCAGATCGAGCACGGCGCTGCGGGCGGCGAACACCTGCTGCTGGCTGAGCATGCGCGCCGGAGCCGGCTGCTTGCCGAGCGCTTCGCGCGCGCGTTCGCGGGCAAGCTTGAGGATCGCGGCCTCGGCGGCCGCTTTGGGATAGTCGACCCGCACGTGCAGCAGGAAGCGATCGAGCTGGGCCTCGGGCAACGGGTAGGTGCCTTCCTGTTCGATCGGATTCTGCGTCGCCATGACCAGGAACAGCGCCGGCAAGGCATAGGTGTCGCGGCCGACCGTGACCTGGCGTTCGCCCATCGCCTCGAGCAAGGCCGACTGCACCTTCGCCGGAGCGCGGTTGACCTCGTCGGCGAGGATGAGGTTGTGGAAGATCGGGCCTCGCTGGAACTCGAAGTTCGTCGTCTGCGGCCGGTAGATCTCGGTGCCGGTCAGGTCGGCCGGCAGCAGGTCCGGCGTGAACTGCACGCGGTGGAAATCCGCCTCGATGCGCGCTGCGAGTTCCTTGATGGCGGTCGTCTTGGCGAGGCCGGGGGCGCCTTCCACCAGCAGATGGCCGTCCGCGAGCAGAGCGATCAGCAAGCGATCGATCAGGGCTTCCTGACCGATGATGCATTGGCCGAGTTCGGCGCGCAGCGCAGAAAAAGCGGCGGATGCCGTGATGGGTTCGGGCATGTCCATGGAGTTTGCCTGGGAGATCGGGTAATCATCGCACGGCTGGCGTGCGCCGCCTCTGACAGCGGCGGGCGCAAATAGTTTTCCGTTTTCGGCGGAAAACTATCGTGCCGACCGGCCGATCACGTGCCGAGCACGTCCGCCAGCGCCATCGGCCGGCCGACCAGCCAGCCCTGCGCATAGCGACAGCCGAGCTTGTGCAGGATTTCGCGCTGTTCCGGCGTCTCGACGCCCTCGGCGATCAGGTTGCAGTCGAGCGCGCGCGCCATGGCGACGACGACGCCGACGACCGCGACGCCGCGAGGACGGCCGAGCGCCTTGACGAAACTGCCGTCGAGCTTGATCTGGTCGAAGTTCAGGGTCAGCAGCGGCCCGAGATTCGAATAGCCCGTGCCGAAGTCGTCGAGCGCGACGTGCATGCCGACCGCATGGCAGCGCGCGAGCAGATCGGCCACGCGCACATGGTCCAGCACGAGGCTTTCGGTGATTTCCAGCTTGAGGCGATCGGGCGGCAGATCGCGTCGACGCAGGTGCGCGAGAATCCGCTCGACGAGATCAGGCTCTTCCAGCTGGCGCGCGGACAGGTTCATCGCGATGAACGGCAAGGGCTTGCGCCCGCGACGCCGCAGTTCGACCAACATGTCGCAGACGCGTTCGAGGACATATTCGCCGATCGGCACGATCAGCGAAGTCTCTTCGGCGAGGCGGATGAATTCGGCCGGCGACACCGCGCCGCGCTCCGGATGCTGCCAGCGTACGAGTGCCTCGTAGCCTGCGATGTAGCCGCTGACGATCTCTTCGATCGGCTGCAGGCGCACTTCGAGTTCCTTGCGCTCCAACGCCGCGCGCAACTCGCTTTCGAGGCGGATCTTGTCGAACGCGTGAGCATCGCCGGTCGTCAGCGACACGTTGCTGCGTGCGGAGACGTCGCCGGTCAGGGTGGCCAGGGCCGAACGATAGCGCGTCAACTGGCTCATCAGCAGCGCCCGCACGACCGGATCGGCGGCGGCGAGGCGTTCGGCAAACTGGTCGCTGTCGATCGGCGTGAGCTGGCAGTCGCTCAGCGCTCGGGCCGTCGCGGTACGCGGCGAATCGTCGATGACCGCCATCTCACCGAGCAGCATGCCGGGACCGAGCTCGCCGAGCACGCGGCGCTCGCCGAATTGCATCGTGCTGATTTCGATGCGGCCGGATTCGATGAGGTAGGCGCCGAGCGGCGCATCCCCTTCGGCGAAAATGATGTCGCCGGTCCTGTAGAGCTCGCTGTACGGCTGCAAAGCGCGATTCCCCTGAGAACTCGCTCACGCGCCAGAAATCGGTGCGAATGTCCGACCGATCGTACACAAAAAAAGGGCCGCATTGCTGCGGCCCTTCGAACTCACATCGATACTTTTGGTTACCGCTACTAGTTACCGCTACCGCCGCAGACGAGAGGCGGACTGAACGAGCTCGCCGAACCCGCGAAATTGACCGTGACCGTGCGGGTCGAATCCGCGGTGGACGTGAACGTGCAGGAACCCGAGCCGAACTGGGTCCCGTCGTCGCTGACGAAACCGTTCGCCGCAATCGAGAACGTCGCGCGGCCGTTGCTGTCGGTGGTTCCGCTGGCAGGGGTCGGTGTCAACGTCGCGCCGGAGCCGCCCGATGCGGTGCAGGTAGCCGCGATCTGGGCACCCGCGATCGGGGTTCCGTCGGCGGCGAGCGCACGCACGGTCACGTTCTGCGTGACGCTGCCGCTGCAGGTGATCGTCACGTTGTTCGGCGAGGCCTGCAGCGACGCGATCTGCACGATGATGTCGACGCTCGTGGTCTGCCCTGCAGCACTCAGATTCAGCGTGCCGCTGGTGCCGCCGGCCGCAGTGACCGGCACGCCCGAGGTGACGACCGCGCCGGTCGAGCAACCGTCGGTACCGGTCAGGTGCGCGAACGCACCGGTACTTGCCGTGCCGTCGACCGAACCCGTGCCGGAAGCGAGCGTGAAGCTGAAACCGACCTGCACGCCGCGCAGCGGGACGCCGAGCGCGTCGACGACGCAGACCGTGACGTCCTGGGTCGTGTCGCCGAGGATCGGATTCGGGAACGCCGAGATCGAAGCCGGGGCAACGCCCGGATAGACCAGCGTACCGGCGTCGGTCACCCGACGCGGACCATTGGTGACGGTGTCGATGCCGTCGCCCTGCGCCCAGATCGCGACTGCGTCGCCAATCGTGTTGATCGTGTAGTTCAACGTCGCATGCGCAACGCCAATGTCATTGGTCGTGGCCTGGGTCGTGATGTTTCCATGCTCCGAACGTCCGATCAGGTACGGCAGCACCGGACCCGAGTTGACCAGCGTACCCGTCGTGTCGTTGCGGTTGAACGCAGGCGATGCGGTGATGCTCGTCTGGCCGTTCACGCTGGCCACGGTCACGGCACTCTCGAGGTCGGCGTTGCCTTCGACGGCCTTGCCGAACACCAGCAGCGCGTCACCCGGGCCGGCGCCGCCGCCCGCGGTCCTGAATTGACCCGTCGGAGCACTGAAACCGGTCGCCCCTTCAACCGGGTCGCCGTCGAAGCCGGAGAGCAGGAACTGGTTGTCCTCGGCGGTACCCGGCGCGCCGACAGGCTCGTCGACCGAACCGAAACGAATCGGCGTTCCCGGAAGAACCGGGTTGCCCTGGCGGTCGGTGCCGAGCGCGGTCACCACGAGGCTGATCGTTGCGTCGGGGTCAGCCGGAATCGATGTCGCGTCAGTGCTGGTATCACCGGATACGGAGTTGACCGTCAGCGCATTCAAAGCGGGCGCGAACAGCGGCGAGGTGACTTCCAGGCTGTACAGCTTGCCGTCCGAGACGATGACGGAGGTGGTGGACGACACGCCATCCTGGATACCGTTGGTGACATTGTTGTCGGCGCGATCGGCCGTCGCACGAATCTGCACAGGGCCTTGGGGCGTCGAATTGCCTGCCTGAAGCGAGACAGCCGCGACACCGTGCACCGTATGCGAAGACACTGTCGTGCCCTGCACGGGTCCAGACACCGAATTGGTGCTCAATACCGCGTCGCCTGCATTGCCGACGATCTCAAACGTAATGTTGTCGACGCCGCTGTTGCCGCCGGCCGGATCCGGAATGAGCTGTCCCCCGCCATCGGTAACCGTTGCGACGATCGACGATGCGCTCGTGCCGCCGGAGCTCGGGAAATAGATTCCGGTGGGGGTCGGAACCAGCGCAACGTTCGCCGGAGCGGGGCCCACGCCACTGGTCACCGTGAACAGGAGGCTTGCGCTGACGGTCCGATTAGTCGCGGGGTCAGTCGCAGAAACGACCAAATTCGCGGTGCCCGCGGTGAGCCGTGAATTCACGAACATTGTCGCTTGGCCGTTGATGCCTGTAATCGGCACTGAACCATACAAATCGCTCGTCGTCGCGCACTCGGACGTGGTGCCGGATCCGGCACCGCTCGATCCTGCGGCCAGGCACGAAATTGCTGCGACGGTGATAGGTGAAATACTGACCGCGATGTCGTGACCGTTGACGAGCGAACCATCAGGATTACGCCACGTGATAGTCACTTCCGCCTGCGTTGGCGCACCGCGCTGAGCAGGATCATAGCCCGCCGTGTTCAGAGGCAGGGTCGTCGTCGTCGCGCTCAACGTGATAGTGCTGCTCTGCGGGGGCGACAGCGCACCACCGTTTCCGCCGCCGCCGCCGCAGCTGGCGAGTGTCAGGCTGGCGAGCAGCAGCCCGAGGGTCTTGCCGAAAAATTTCATCATGGTTCTCCAGGACTGCTTCTTTGCAATTCTTGCCATTGCGCAGCACACATCGCGCTGACGCTCACCCTATCGCGCTTCTATTGCACCGCGTCGCTGATGATGCGCGGTGTCACGAAAATCAGCAGCTCCGCCTTGGTGTCGTTGCGGTCGCTGTTCTTGAACAAATTGCCGAGGACGGGCAGGTCCCCGAGCACCGGTACCTTGTTGATCGTGTCCTGCTTGTTGACCTCATAGACACCGCCGAGGACCACGGTCTGACCGTTGTCCACGAGCACCGTCGTCCCGACTTCGCGCCTGTTGATCGTAGGCACCTGACCGCCGCCCGGTACATTGACGAAACCTGCGACATCGTCCTTCTTGACGTTCAGGTCGAGGTTGATGCGGTCGTCGGCAGTGATCGTCGGAGTGACCTTGAGCTCGAGGTTGACGTCCTTGAAGGCAACAGTCGGAACGGTCGACACACCATTCCCGCCCGCGCCTCCGGAATACTGCAGATAGCCAACTTCTTGACCCTGCTTGATATCCGCTTCTTTCTGGTTCGCTGTGATGACTCGCGGACTGGATATGACTTCTCCTTTGCCTTCCGTTTGCGCTGCAGAGAGTTCGAGGTCCAGTAGGTAGTCCGCGCCCAAAATGGCAAGGCCAAAACTGCCGGCGGGATTCGTCGCAGGCAGGTTCACATTCAACTGATTGTTCCCGCTGGGCACCAAGAGCCCTTGTCCGGGCAAATTCGGCGCGGAAGCGCCTCCTACAGCCGGGCTCGACAAACCGAGTCGGTTACGGAGAATCACGTTGTTCATCTGATCGACGCCGGTCAACGTACCGGCGGTCGTGACGACATTTCCATTGCTATCCGTGCGAGACCCGTTGAGGCCGAATTTGACTCCGAGGCTACGAGCAAAGCTGTCATTTGCAATGACGATGCGCGACTCGATCAGTACCTGTCGAACCGGACGATCGAGCACGGCAACCAGTTGTCGAATTTCCTGAATTTTCGCCGGAATGTCGCTGACGAGAAGCGTGTTCGTGCGGTCGTCGTATGTAACGCTACCGCGCGAGGAGAGAAACCCGCGCTGCTGACTTTGCTGCCCCTGTTGCTGTCCTCCCCCCGTCTGATTCGTCTGCGCTTCCTTGGTCAACAAAGCAGCGATGTCCTTCGCTTTACCATAACTAATCGGAATATAGTCAGAAACCAGCGCTTCCGTGTCTTCCTTTTTTTGGCTTGCATCGGCAATCGCCTGTTCGCGATCCGCGATTTCCTTCTGCGGGGCGACCCAGATCACATTGCCGCGGCGGCGCTTGTCGAGACCCTTCGCCTGCAGCACGATGTCGAGTGCCTGGTCCCACGGCACGTTGATCAGGCGCAGGGTCACGTTGCCCTGCACGCTGTCGGCCACGACGATGTTGATGTCGGACACGTCGGCTATCAGCTGCAGCACCGAGCGCGCGGGGATATCCTGGAAGTTGAACGTGACGCGGCTGCCGGAATATTCCGGCTCCGCATTCTTGCCCTTGAGTTTCGGGTCGTCTTTCTTCTGGGCGACCTCGAGGACGTATTCGTTGCCGGTCTGGTAGGCAAGCTGTTCGAACGGAGGCTTCGCGACGATTTCCATGTGCACGCCGTTGCCACGCGGGCGCGTATCGATCGACTGGACCGGCGTCGCGAAGTCGAGCACGTCCAAACGTTGAGCCTGGCCCGGCGACAATTTCACGTTGGCCAGGTCCAGCGAAATCGCATTGCCTTCGCGCTTCAAGTTGGCCGATGCGCCCGGACCATTGAAGCTGACGACGACGCGTCCCTCGCCGTTCTTGCCACGACGGAAATCGACATTGGAGACTTCGAGCTCGGCAGCCGTCACGATGGCCTTGGTCGGATCGGTCTTGCCGACCGCTGCCACGATGCTGGCGGCTCCGGCGATGCCGTTGTTGACGCTCACGACAAGGTTGTTGCCATTGATGCGCGTGTCGTAACCAGCCATGCGGAAAAGGTCGACGACGACGCGCGTGCGCCCGGCCGCTTCGATCGCCGAAACACCTGATGTAGCACCGGCACCGATATCGACCCGGCGCTTTGCGAACGCGTTGCGCGTGTCCGAGAAGTCCAGAGCGATGCTCGGTGGACTCTCCGTGGAGAACACCTGGGGAGCCGTCACTGGATTGGTGAATTTCAGCGTGATCTCGACCTTGCCGCCGGGCAAGGACGTGTAGCTGAGATCCTCCAGCACGTTCTCTGCGTGGGCGACATTGCCCAATGCAAAGCCGAACAAGGCCAGGATCCAGAGGAAACACGGCCGCACCGCCGGGAGTGCGAACCTGCGCGCGGAGGTGGCAGCGGATGTCGTGGTCATGAGAGGTGTCCCCAATGGATCGGTCATTTCTTGGTGTCGCCGAGGGAAATCGCTGCGGGTCGTTCCATCCAGCCGCCGGCACCGTTCGGAACCAGCTCGACAAGTTCGATCTTGTCCTCGCCGATGGCGGAAATACGGCCATAGTTCTGGCCGACGTAGTTGCCAACATGGACGCGATGGACGACGCCGTCCGGATCGCGCACGAGCCCTTCCATCGCTTTTGCAAGGCCCATCGTTCCGGACATCCTCAAGCCGTCCAGCGGGAACGATTCGAGCGGCTCACGCGGCCTGTTCTGGTCGGGATGAGGGCCGTTGTTCGCGGACGTATCGTCCAGTTCCTCTGCGCTCAGATCGAATGGATCGCGACGGTCCTGGTCCTTGTAGACGAAGGTCTCGAATGTCTTGATCACTGGGAGCGGCTTCAACGGCGCGCCTTTCTTGGCCTTCTCGCGTGCGACCCATTGATGCGGGTCATCGCCGGGCGCGCACCCGCTCAGCAATAGGAACGCAAGCACCGAGGCCATCAACTTCAGGGAAATGCGCAATACAGAATTCATGTCATTTCCCCTCCGTTGCCGGCTTCGGTGCGGGCTTCGGCGCAGGTTTTGCGCCCGGCTTGGCCGCATTGGCAGCCTGTTGCACGGCTGCTGCTTCCGCGTCGTCGAGGTAACGGTAGGTTTTCACTGTACCTTCAAGTGAGAGTTGCCCACCTGCGCTCGGCGCAGTCGCCTGACCTATTACTGTCGCTGCCGGTTTGATCGGTCGCAAGGACACGTCGTGCATCGTCAGGATGACGACACGCGGCAGCGCGGCGACGCTGCTGATGAACGAACCAAATTGGTGGTAGCTGCCCACCATCTTCAGCTGGATCGGCTTTTCGGCGTAGAAATCCTTCATGGTCTCGGCACCCGGCTGGAACAACTGGGTTTCGATACCCGCGCCGAGCGCCGCATCGGATATGTCGTTGAGCAGATCCGGCATCTCGGTCTTGCTCGGCAACTGCCGCAGCATCGTCTGCAGCATTTCCTTCATGTCTTCGAGCTGCTTGCGGTAAGGCTCGAGATTGACTGCTTTGGCCTGCTTGTCCGCGAATTCCTTTTTCAGCGCAACCTCTTTGCTTTGAGCCTGCTTGAGCTCCTCCTGTTGCGCGCTGACGTAGAACCACCAACCGAGAAAAAGGATGACCGCGACAATGAGCGCAGCAAAGAAGACTTTGACCGATTTCGGCCAGCCGCCAACATTGTTGCGATCGAGATTGCGTAGATCGTCGAGGAAGCTCATTTCTTCTCCCCCGTGGCCGGAGTCGCGGTGGGCTTCGGTGCAGCTGCCTTGTCATCGGCGGGTGCCGGCTTGTTCATCAGCTTGGTCGCGGCGGAATCGAGTTGAGCGCCGAGGTCTGCCGGCTTCTTCTCTCCGGTCTCGGCAGCACCGGCAGGCGCAGCGCCAGCCACTTTCGCGTCGGGCTTGGCGCCATCGCCTTGTTGCGCGTCTTCCGGCTTGCGCAGCTTGACGTCGAGCGAGAACAGGTACGGCATCTTCTTGTCGGCATCCTTGGTGCCTGCCTTGTTCTCGATCTTGCGCAGATCCGTGCGCCCCATCCACGGCGACACGTCCACGTTGCGCATGTAGGTCGCAACGCGCGCGTTCGATTCGGCCACGCCTTCCAGCGTCAGCGTGTCGCCGGCCTGCTTCATCGAAGTCAGCCGCACGCCATCGGGAATCGTCTTCACCATCTCGTCGAACAGATGGACCATCTGCGAGCGGTTGGATTGCAGCTGCTCGATGATTTCCTTGCGCGTCAGCAGCTGCGAGCGCGTCTTGTCCAGCTCCGCAATCTCGGCGATTTGCTTGTCGAGCGCCTTGATTTCGCTCTGGATGTACGCGTTGCGTCCGTTCTGATCGTCGATCAGATGCCCCATCCACAGAATGGCCAGGATGAGCACGGCGAACGCCGCCAGCGCCGTCATGGCGAGCATCATGTAGAACTCGCGCTCGCGCTGCTTGCGACGCTCGGTTCGCCACGGCAATAGATTGATCTTTGCCATCAGTCGTGGCTCCTCATCGCCAGTCCGCACGCGATCATCAGGGCCGGCGCGTCCTGCGCCAGCGTCTGCGCCTGCACACGTCCGGCCAACGACATGTCGGCGAGCGGATTGGCGACGACGCAAGGCACGCCCAGGTGTTCCTCGACCATGTCGGTGACGCCCGCGATCGAAGCGCAACCGCCGGCCAGGACCACCTGGTCGACGCGGCTGTATTCGCTGCCGGCGAAGAAAAACTGAAGCAAGCGGCTGATCTGCTGGACCATCGCTTCCTTGAACGGCTCCAGCACTTCGATTTCGTAGGATTCCGGCAGGCCGCCCTGGCGCTTGGCGAGGCCGGCCTCCTCGTAGCTGAGTCCGTAGCGGCGCATGACCTCGTCGGTCAACTGCTTGCCGCCGAAGACCTGTTCGCGCGAATAGATCGTGCGCTGGCTCTTCAGCACGATCAGCGTCGTCATGGTGGCGCCGACGTCGACGACGGCGACGACGGCGTCCTTCGGCACGGCAAGCTGGTCGGCGATCAGGCGGAAGGCGTTCTCCATCGCGAACGCCTCGACATCGATGACCCTCGTTCC
>Ga0105237_10006117_pt1 | contig 13454 bp, 19 predicted proteins | sample KBSC24metaG_FD_81520 | JGI IMG/M metagenome (GOLD analysis project Ga0105237, IMG submission 81520) | Corn rhizosphere microbial communities from Kellogg Biological Station, Michigan, USA - KBS C2-4 metaG | ecosystem: Host-associated > Plants > Roots > Rhizosphere > Soil | place: Michigan, USA...
CTCGGCTCGTACTACAGCGATCAGCCGGCCGACCCCGACCTCTGGGAGATCGACCGTTTCGTCGACGAGGTCGAGCAGGTCCGGCAGGCACTCCGGCTCGACCGCGACAACTTCGTCCTGATGGGCAACTCATGGGGCGGCTTGCTCGCGATCGAATACGCGCTCGCGCATCAAGAACACCTCAAGGGCCTCGTCATCGCGAACATGATGGCGAGCATCGACGCCTACAACGCCTACGCGCGCGACGTGCTCATGCCGGCGATGGACCAAGACGTGCTCGCCGAGATCAAGGCGATGGAGAAGTCCGGCGACACGACGAACCCGCGTTACGAGGAGCTGTTGTTCGAACACCACTACCGCTACCACGTGCTGCGCATGCCGCCGGCGCAGTGGCCGGAGCCGGTGCTGCGCTCGTTCAAGCACATGAACCCCGACGTCTACGTTCCGATGCAAGGCCCCAGCGAGCTCGGCGCGGGCGGCAAGCTCGAGCACTGGGATCGCACCGCCGACCTCGCGCGGATCACCGTGCCGGCGCTCACCATCGGCGCCGCTCACGACACCATGGACCCGGCGCACATGAAGTGGATGGCGGAGACGATGGCGAACGGGACCTACCTGCACTGTCCCGACGGAAGTCATCTCGCCATTTACGACGACCAGGAGACCTTCTTCGCCGGCCTGCTCGGCTGGCTCGGCTCGCTGCGCTGACGACCGCTACTGCTGGACCAAGTCGACGATCGGCATGATCGCCGGCGGCGCCGCCAACTCGATCCCGAGCTCGCCCATGACCGGCCCGAGGTAGGTCAGGAACTCGTCGAACGCTTCCTGGCTGTCCCAGATGTCGAAGACCTGCAGTTGGCCGTCCTCGCCGAAGCAGGAATGGAGCCTCATCGCGCCTTCGGGCGCCCCGGCCTTTTCGAGCAGCTCCCGTCCCTTGGTGTGCTGTTCGAGCGTCATGTTCTTAGTGACGATGTAGATGCCGATCACCGCAGTGACTCCCTCTGCCTCAGGCGATGCGCGCGACCGCCCGTGCCGCTAGCGGTCGTCGCGGTCGTCGCGGTCGTCGTTCAACAACGCTTGAGCTTGCTCCAAGTCGCGCCGGCGCACAATGACCCGGGCCGCCTCGACGAAGCCGGCGCCGGAGCCCGGTTGATCGAGCTGCACCTGCGCCGGGATGCCGGCCGCCTCCAACGCGCCGGCCGCAAGCCGCGCCTCGGCGTCGGTGTGCAGCACGACAGCGGTGACGAGTTCGCCGGCGGCCCGCTCAGCCCGCGCCGCCGCCCGCTCGGCCCGCGCTGCCGCCCGGTCGCCGCGCCGGCGCTGCCATGCCGCCCGCAATCCGCTCACCTCCGGACGCCAGGAGCGGTCGCTCGTGGCCCGGACGACATACGAGTCGGGCTCGCGCCGTACGAAGCGTTGCTCGTACGGCGCGAGCCCGAGGCGCGCATGACGGGGGTGTCGTCTATTCGCTGATGATGACGTAGCTCGCCGTGCTGGTCGCCGCGGCCGAGGTGCCGTCGGCGGTCGCGGTCAGGGAGGCGGTGCAGTTGTTGCCGCCCCAGATGCCGATCTCGCCCTTGCCCGGTCCGTCGACGTGGGTGCGGTAGGTCGTGCCGTCGCAGACGAGCGTCGCGTCGACGCTGCCGGTCGCGACCACGATGTCGACGGTGCGGCGGACGCCGCAGGTGCTGCACTCAACCCCGGGCGGGCCCTGCGTCGAGCACGACGCGGAAGCGCCGGTGGCGGCGTTGTGCAGGTTGGTGGCGCAGTACGGCGTGAGCATGGCGGAGGCGTGCGCGGGGATGGTGGCAGCGGCCGCGGCGAACAGCGTGGCGGCAAGGACGATGCGGGTACGCATGGCTGACCTTTCAGTAAGGGATCACGAGCGCGGCACTGCTTCGCCGCGATCCGGGGAAGTCCTCCTCGCGCGGAGCCGCCTTATCGTGGGTGAGTGCGACGGGCCGGTTTCGTCGTAGGCGTCCTTGCGATGTGGTGTGCCGGCGCGCCCGCGGCCGCATGGGCGCAGAACTCGCCGCCGAAGCCGGAGACCGACTGCGGCCTCACCAGCATGTGTCCGCACGACCCGGCTGCCGCGGCGCACAGTAGCGCGCCGAGCTGGTTCGTCGCGTTGATCCTGCTCGTGGTCCTTGGCGCCGTCGTCGCCGTCGCCTATCGCGTCGTCGTCGCGCGCAGTGCGGACGGCTGATCCGGGCGGCCGGTCGACCCGGGCGGGCGATTGATCCGGATAGTCATTCGAGATCTGTTGCGCTGACCGGAATCGCCCTACTGTTGAACAGTTCTTCTCCGCGCGGAGGCGACCGTGACAGTGCTCGCGAGCTTGCGCCGGCATCGGCGCCCCGCGCCGACGTCCGACGGCCGGCCGGCCAACGCCGTCGTGCTGTCCGGCGGCGGGAGTCTCGGCGCCGTCCAGGTCGGCGCGCTGCAGGCGCTATTCGAGGCGGGCGTCCGTCCGGACGCGTTCATCGGGTGCTCGGTCGGCGCGCTCAATGCGGCGTTCATGGCGGTCGACCCGTCGATCGAGCGCGTGCATGAGTTGCGCGCGCTATGGCTCAGCCTCGACCGCGACGACGTCTTCCCGTCCAGCCGGCGCTCGGTTGTCGGGCACGTCGTCCGCCGGGACATGCACTTGTACGAACCCGACGGCCTGCAGCGCCTCGTGTCGCGATTGGGATGCGTCGGCGACCTGGCCGACCTCGTCGTTCCCGTGCACGTCGTCACGACCGACTTGGTCACCGGTCATCCCGTCTGGTGGACCAGTGGCGACCCGCAGCGCGTCCTCGTCGCGAGCGCGAGCCTGCCGGCGCTGCTGCCGCCGGTGCCGCTCGGCGACAGCCTGCACGTCGACGGCGGCGTGACCTGCCCGGTGCCGGTGCAGCGAGCCATCGAACTCGACGCGCAACGGATCTGGGTGGTCGACGTCACCGGCGGATCGCTCGGCCGGCGCGACGCGCGGATGAACGCGTTGGACGTGCTGCTGATGAGCTTCGCCATCAGCAGGTACCGGTTGGCGAAACTCGAGTTCCCCGAGACGAGCGCGCGGCCCATTATTCCGATGCCACGGGTCGAGCTTGGTCATCACGAGATGCGCGACTTCTCCCGCACCGCCGAGCTGATCGAGCGCGGATACGAGGCCGGGCAGCAGATGCTGGCGCACGAGCTGGTTGCGGTCAGCTGAACCACGTCGCTCGATAGCGTTGGCGCATGGATTCACCACAACGGGGGCGTTGGTGGCGGGCGGCTGAATATCTCGGGCTGGTCGTCGCGCCGGAGAACCGGCCGAAGCGCGGCAGCCGAGTGTGGTGGCTGCAGGGTCTCGAGCTCATGGTGGTGCTCGCCATCATCTTTGCTGTCATGCACATTGCCGGTTGGGGGTGACGTCAGTCGAGGCAGAACTCGTTGCCCTCGACGTCTTGCATCACGAGGCACGACTCGTCGAAGCCGTCGGCAAGCAGCAGTTGTAGGCGCCGCGCACCGAGCGCGACCAACCGCGTGCACTCGGCCTCTAGCGCAGCGACTCGCTCGGCGCCGACGAGCCCGGTCCCGATCCGCACGTCGAGATGCAGGCGGTTCTTGACCACCTTGCCCTCGGGCACGCGCTGGAAGAACAACCGCGGGCCGACTCCGGTGGGATCCACGCAGGCGAACGCGGCGCCCTGGCGCTCCGCTGGCAGGGTCTGCTCGAACTCGTCCCAGCTGGCGAACCCATCCGGCGGGGGCGGTACGACGTAGCCCAACGCGTCGCACCAGAAGCGCGCGACCCGCTCGGGTTCGGCACAGTCGAACGTGACTTGGAATTGTTTGACCGGCGCCATCGGCCCACCCTAGATGTGCGGCCAGGTGCTCACCGGCGATTCCTCCTAGGCTGCGGTCGTGGTTGCCGACCGTGGGGCTGACCGCGGGGCTGACCGCGGGGCGGACCGTCGACGTACGGCGAAGGACGCTGCCGTGCGGGTGGCAACCGCGGCCCGCGCCGCCAACCGTCGTCAGGCCGCCGTCGACGCCGTACGGCGGCTGCGCCGTGCGCTGCCGGGTGATCCCGGCTTCGGCGACCCGCTGTCCGCGGCCGGGACCGACGGGGCGGCGGTCGTCGCTCGGATCGCCGATCGACTGTTCGACGAGGAGCCGCGGGTCACGCACGAGGCCGCGCTTGGCGCGTTGCAGCTGTGGCACGCGGCGATGCAGCGCACTGGACGAGGCCAGGCCGTGACCGAGGTGACGCTGCTGTTCACCGATCTCGTGTCGTTTTCGGATTGGGCGTTGCAGGCCGGCGATGAAGCCGCGCTGTTGTTGCTACGCGAAGTCGCGAAGGCACTGGAGCCGGCGGTGCTCGCGCATCGCGGCCGCGTCGTCAAGCGGATGGGCGACGGGTTGATGGCCGCGTTCCCGTCGCCGCAGCTCGCGTTCGACGCGGTCGTCGACGCGCGGGAACGGTTGGAGTTGATTGAGGTAGCCGGCTTCCGGCCGTTGATTCGCGCGGGGTTGCACACCGGCAAGCCGCAGGTGATCGGCGGCGACTATCTCGGCGTCGACGTGAATGTCGCCGCCCGGCTGATGCAGAAGGCCGGCCCGGGCGAAACGCTCGTCTCGGAGACCGCGCGCGCCGGTCTCGACCCGGAGCGGGTGCACCTGCGGCGGAAGAAGTCGTTCGCCTTCGCGAAGGTCAAAGGCGTGCCGGGCGACCTGGCCGTGTACGCCGCAACCCAGCGGCTGTCGTGACACGCGCAACCTGCCGCCCACATGATCATCGCGAGTTGAGCCGCCTGTAACCGGCTCAACTCGCCAAGCCTCGGCTAGCTCAGCGCGGCTTTGACGAGTTGGATCACACGCTTCTCCACGGCCGGCGTCCACTTCGCCAGCGCGAACATGATCGGCCACATATCGCCGTCGTCGAGGTTCGCGTTGTCTTGGAAGCCGAGATTCGAATAGCGCTCGTTGAACTTGCCGGCGTCGCGGAAATAGATGACAACTTTGCCGTCGGCGTTGGCATAGGAAGGCATCCCGTACCACGTCTTCGGCGACAGCTGCGGCGCGGTCGCGGTGATCGTCGCGTGCACTCGCTCGGCGATCTCCCGATCGGCGGGCGCCATCTTCGCGATCGCGTCGAGGACGGCTTGCAATCCGTCGGCCTTCTTGGCCCCTTGCTTTCCCTCGGCTCGAAGTTCGGCGATTCGCGCCTTCATCGCGGCGCGCTCCTGCGCGCTGAATCCGCCGGAGCCGGCGGCGGTTTTCGTCGTAGGCATGGTCACACGTTACGTCGCGGGGACAGGTCCGGATGGGGCTGCCTGCTCAGCCCGGCGAGGTGGGAGTGCGTCGATCGCGGCTCGCCCAGCTGACCCGAAACGTCAGGCCGTCGGTCTTGCGCGGCGTGTCGACCGCGACATACCCGAGCAGGTCGCCGGCCGCAGAGCGGATCCGCCACGACGTCATGTCGGCACCGCTGACACCGCACGCGGCGTGGTCGTCGTATGTCTCGCCCGGCCGCAACGTCGCCGGAAGGTCGGCGATCTGGCACTCGTCTCCGACGCAATCGTCGACGACGACCGTGCGCGTCGTGTCGTTGGTGATGCTGACGGCGCTGTAGTTCGCCGGGTCGGTCGGGTCGACCGACCCGCAACCGGCCACCTCGTCTGCGATCTCGGCCGCCAGCAGCGCGCCGAGGACAAGCACGGAGAGGGTCACGCCGACCGCGATCCACCTGCGGTCCCCGCGAGTGAGCCGGGTGGCCGGCGACGGATCGCTCACACCTGACCGACGCACGTCGCCAGCATGGCGTTTACGACGACGACATCGGCGCCGCGCGGACGCCGCCGATCGGCTGCCGGCCGCTGTCGTAAGTTCTGAGTGTGAGCGATGCGCCACCGACGACGCGGGTTGTGCGGGCCAGTCGCGACATCGCGGCGCCGGCCGCGGCCATCTTCGAGTTGATCGCCGACCCCGCGCAACAACCGCGCTGGGATGGCAACGACAACCTCCAGCAGGCACCGGCCGGCCAGCGGGTCCGCGCCGTCGGCGACGTCTTCGTCATGACGTTGCGTCGCGGCGGCGTCCGCGAGAACACCATCGTCGAGTTCGCCGAAGGACAGCTGATCGCGTGGCGGCCGAACGTGCCCGGCCGGCCGCAACCGGGTCATTTGTGGCGCTGGGAACTCGAGCCGATCGACGACGGCCGGACCCGGGTGACGCACACGTACGACTGGACCGAGCTGACCGACCGGAGCCGCTTCCCGCGGGCGCGGGCGACCACGGTTGAGCGACTTGCGGATTCGCTCGACCGGCTCGCGCAGCTCGCCGAATCCGCCGATCCCGTCTCGACCGGCGCCTAGACCGCCCTGGACCTGGCGCCTAGACCCCTAGACCGAGCCGCAGAGCACCGAGTTGCCGAACAGCTCGCACAGCAGCGTGTCCACTTCCCCGAGCGCGGTCTCCACGACCTGCACGATCGGACCCACCGGACTGGCCGGCACGGCTGCCGTCGAGGGGGCAACCGCGCTCGACGGGCCGGCGAGCCCGAACAGCACGCTGCCGCTCATCACCGCTACCAATGCCGAAGCCGCAACTCGACGCACGTCGTACCTCCACTTGTCCGTGATGGCGTGGTGTTCGCGGTCAAACCGGCATCACCTGCCGGCGCCTTCGGTCGTCGCGCGATCCCGCCTGCTCGGCAGATGTCGTTGAATTCAAGCCGTGGCGCTGCATCACGACGAGATCCCCGTGGACGCGGAGATGGTTCGCGCCCTCGTCCGCCGGGCGATGCCGGAACGCGCCGACGCGCCGGTGCGGCCGTTGCCGTCGACCGGCTCGACGAACGCGTTGTTCCGCCTCGGCGACGACCTCGTCGTACGCTTGCCGCGGCAACCCGGCGGATCGGCGAGCATCGCCAAAGAGGCGGCGTGGCTCCCGGTGATCGGGCCGCAACTGCCGGTTGAGGTGCCCGAGGTCGTGGCCGTCTTCGACGCGGGCAGTGACTTCCCCGAACGCTGGTCAGTGCTCCGCTGGATCGACGGCGCGCACCCTGCGGTCATCGACCCGCAGACGCCGTCGGACGTACGACGAGAAGATCTGGCGCGGGATCTCGCGAACCTGTTGGCGGCGTTTCAGCGGATCGACGTGCCGCCCGGCGCGGTCGACGATCCAGATCTGCGCTGGTACCGCGGTGAGCCGCTGGCGACGATGGACGACGTGCCGCGGGACAACATCGAACGGTGCCGGTCGCTTCCGGACTTCGGGCTCGACCTCGACGCGGCCGAGCTGCTGTGGGCCGACGCGATGTCACTGCCCGGCGTCGCCGACCGGACGCCGCCGCGGTGGTACCACGGCGATCTCGCGGCCGAGAACCTGTTGATGCGTAACGGGAAACTGGCTGCGGTCTTGGACTTCGGCGGGCTCGCGGTCGGCGATCCGACGGTGGATCTCGTCGTCGCGTGGGAGATTCTCGACCCGCCAGCCCGGGAGATGTTGCGACGGCAACTCGGCGTCGACGACGCGACCTGGCTGCGCGGCCGCGCGTGGGCGCTCGCGATCAGCCTGATGATTTGGTACTACTGGACGACCATGCCGGTGAGGCGAGCAAGCCGCGTCGCGATGGCACGCAACGTCCTCGCCGACTTCCACGGCTAGGCCGCCACCAAGACCATCGCGAGTGAGGCCGGTAGGAACCGGCTCAACTCGCCATCGGTGGAAGCGCGCCGCGACCCTGGCGATGCGGCAGGCTGTCGCGGTGAGCTTGTCGCGGCGGCAGTTGTTGGCGGGGGCGATCAGCGTCGGCGCGGCCGGGGCGGCCGGCGGTGTCGCCCTCGGTGTGCCGGCGGTCCGGCATCGGCTCGACGAGATCGTCCACCCGATCCCGGAGCCGTCGTACTCGATGCCGCCCGCGCGCGACGCCTCGGTCGTGAGCGGCTCGTTCGTGTCCCGAGCCCGCGTCGGCCGCACCGTCGGCTGGACGATCGCCTACCCCGAGGGCTCGGCGCGCGACCTGCCCGTGGCGATCGTCTTGCACGGCCGGTCCAACGATCACGCAACCGTCTTTGGCTCGCACCTGTGGGGCCGCTACCTGACGGCTACGGTCGCTGCGGGCACGCCGCCGTTTGCCGTCGCCGCAGTCGACGGCGGCAACCACACCTACTGGCATCGCCGTCGCGACGGCGACGACCCGCAGTTGATGCTGCTCACCGAGTTCGTGCCGCTGCTCGCCCAACACGGCGTGCGCACCCGCAAGCTCGGCCTCGCGGGTTGGTCGATGGGCGGGTACGGCGCGCTGCTGTTGGCGGAACGGATCGGCAGCGCGCAGTGCGCGGTCGTGGCCGTCGACAGCCCGGCGCTGTGGCGACGGCCGGCCGACACCGCGCCGGGAGCGTTCGACAACGCGGCTGACTTCCGGAGCCATGACGTGCTGGCGAGTCGAGCGAACCTGGCCGGCATCCCGATCCGGATCGCGATCGGGACATCCGACCCGTTCTACGAGACGACTCGGCTGCTTGTTTCGGAGTTGACGCCACGGCCCGTGACCGACTTCAGCCGTGGCGGCCACGACATCGCCTTCTGGCGACACAGCGCGCCCGCGCAACTCGCCTTCCTCGGCGAGCACCTTCGCGACGTGTAGGCGCGTCCGGCCAGACCCGCCGGCGGCGTAAACCGGTTCAGTTGGATCCGAGCGGAAGCACGTCGAGCTTCCCATCGCGGGTGACCGCAATCGCGCCATGTCCACCGCAGTCGGCCGTCTTGTTCGTCGACGCATCCGTGACGAAGTCCTGCAGGATCGGCACGTCGACCTTGCCGGCCGCGATCTGCCGACCGGCGCTGGTGATGGTCAAGTCGACCGGAACCTCGATCTTCTGCTGGTGATCGTCAAGGGTGAACGTGAAGGCCATTCGGGGCTGGCTATACGGATTCTTGCCGTCGGAACGGCCGGTTATGCAGGGCCGGTTCTGAACACAGGCGCGGACGTCAAGCGGCAACGTCCGGTCCAGCGCATCGAGATGGAGATAGATGTTCGCGTCTATCCCGTCGCGACACATCGACCGCGCTGCCGGTGCGGTCGATGCCGACGTGCACGCAGTGAGCGCGCCCAGCAACGCGAGGCCGCCCCACAACTCCGCGGCCCGGTGAAGCCTCATTCGATGTCCGTTTCTAGCCCGGCCCAGGACCAGCGCGGGATCACCAATCCATCGGGCACGTCGGCTGCGGACATTGCATACGCCGACATCGACGTCGTCGTCGCCCAGGCGAAGTAGTCGTGCAACACCTCTCGGAGTGGTTCGGCGGCAATGCCCACCTCGTCGAGCGCTCGGTCGAAACACGCGATCGCCCGGCGGTCCATCTCGTCGTGCTGCCCGTTGCCGCTGTGCATGCGCACGACCATCGTTTCGTCGCCGTAGATCTCGGAGTACGTCGTCGGGCCACCCCACGCTTCGGCCCAGTACGCCGCGAGCCGCGCGGTGTGGTCCGGATGAAACCCGTGACTGAACGCATGACTGACGATCTCGTCGTCGAGCACGAGGCGGTGCCACGTCTCGGCGAGGCGAAGCACGCCGTCTTCGCCGCCGATCGCTGTATAGACACTCTGCATGGCAGAGCCAAACCTAGAGCAGCCGTATCGTGCCGGCTATGCGCGCGGTCGACTTCGCCCTCGGCGTCGGCTGGATTGTCTTCCTGCTCTACTGGCTCGTCGCGGCGATCGGGGTCAAGCGCGGCCGATCCCACTGGCGACGCTTCGCCGGCATCCGCGTCGTCCTCGCCGTTGCCGTCGTCGTGCTGACGCGCGTCCGGGCCTTCCGCGGACACTCGACGCACGATCCGTGGCTGGCCGGCGCCGGCCTCGCGATGTTTGTGCTCGGCTTGGGTCTCGCCGTTTGGGCGCGGGTTCACCTCGGCCGCAACTGGGGACCGCCGATGACGGAGAAGCAGGCGCCGGACCTCATCTCGACCGGCCCATATCGCTGGATCCGCAACCCGATCTACTCCGGCCTGATCCTCGCGATGATCGGCACTGCGCTCGCCATTAACGTCTACTGGCTCGTCTTCGTGGCGCTGCTCGGCGGGTTCTTCGTCTACAGCGCGGTCGTCGAACAGCGATTCCTCGCCGCGCAGTTCCCCGACACGTATCCGGCGTACCAGCGATCGACCAAGCTTCTGGTCCCGTATGTCTTCTAGCGACGCAAATCGCACGGTATGTTCCAGCACATGCCTGCTCGCATCTCATTGACCATCTCCGGCGCGATCGCACTTGGCGCCTACGAGGGCGGCGCGCTCGCCGCACTGCTCTACGCGATCCGTCCACTCGCCGCCGGGGACGATCCCGCAGTTGTCATCGACGTGATGTCCGGCGCCTCGGCCGGCAGCATCACCGCGCTGCTCGCCGCGCGCGCTCTGCAGCAAGGCCACGATCCCGAGCAAGTGATGGCGGGCGCGTGGGTCAAGAAAGATCGCCTCGGCGACTTGCTCGCGCACAACACGGACGCGCCGTTGTCGATCGCTTCACTGCGCGCACTTGGCCAAACTTTGCTCGATCCGCCCGGGACCCCCGATCCCAATCGCCAGCTCGCGAACATCCAGCTGTCGTACACGATCGCCTCGCTGCGCGGGCTGGAATATCAACTCGCGCGACTCGGCCGCGACGCTGTTTCGTCAGTGACATACGTCGACTACTTCGACCACGTCCTCAAGCCCGCGACGACACCGCAGGAGCTTGTCGGCGACGGCGGGCGGCGCGCAACGGCGAAGTGGCCGCTCGACGCAGCGCTGGCATCAGCTGCCAATGCGATGGGTTTTCCGCCGTACCTGCTCGACCGTACGGCGCAATGGCAGGCCTACGTCGACGAGGGCGTCGACAACCTGCCGCCGGGCAAGCAGATGTGGTACACCGACGGCGGCACGATCGACAACGAGCCGCTTGGCCGAACGCTCGATCTGACCAACCGGGTCGACGAGGGCGCCGGCGACGATCGGCGGCTGCACCTGCTCATCCATCCGCATCCGACGGCGGCAACCTCTGCCGCCCACTGGGCCGATCCGAAACTGCAACCGTCGTTCGCGCAGACCGCCATCCGCGCCTTCGGACTCCAACGTGCGCAGTCGCTCTACCGCGACCTCAAGCAGGCGGAGAAAACCAATAGCCACATCGCCTGGGTCGAGTCGATGATCGCTCGGCTAGGCCCGGAGTTGGACGCGTTGCCGGACGCCAACCGCGCGGGTGTTGTCACGGCACTCCGCGACACCCTTAACGAGATCAATATCGCCAAGACTGCGTTCGGCGGCGCGAGATCCGGCGCCACGACCTCGACGACCGGCGCATCACCCAGTGACTTGCTGGACCAAGTGGCGAGGGCGGCAAGCGGCACCGGCGGCAAGCGAGCGGCGCGCATCGACGTCATCAGCCCGTTGCTCTTGCCCGAAGTCGCGGACGGTTCGCACACGGTCGAGCAGATGCTCAGTGGCGAGATCCTGTTCCACTTCGGCGGCTTCCTCGACGAAACGATGCGGCGTAACGATTTCGATCTCGGCTACCGATCGACGCTCGAATGGCTGAAGTCCGACGGGCTCGCGGAGCTGGGGCTCCCGAAGGCCGACACGAAGCGGGCTGTCGCCGCCGCTCAGAAGGCGTACACACCGCGCAATGGGTGGAAGAAGACAGGCGGGACGACGGTCGGCGGTGTCATGCTGCATCACCCGTGGGTCACCGCGCGGCTGGCCGCACAACTCGCCAAGGTGCTCATCCACGACCTGTTCCACCACCCGCAGCCGTAGGCGCTTTGCAAAGAGCTAGCGCGGCTGCCACGCGTCGTCGTCGTCCGCGAGCCGCGTCACCGCCTTCGGCAACCGGCCGGCGACGACGTCGGCGAGGGTGACGTGTTCGAGCACCGCGCGGATGTTCGACCGCACGGACACCCACACGTCACGCAGCGGTACGGCACTGCCGGTGAGGTCGAGCGCTTCCGGACGGGTGCCGGCGACGTTGGCCAGCGGCCCGTCGATGGCGCGGATAATGTCGGCGAGCGCGATCTGCGCGGCGGGCCGGGCCAGCCGGTAGCCGCCGTCGGCGCCGCGGCGACTCGCGACGATGCCCGCGTGCCGCAACTCGTTCAGGATGCTGAGCAGGAACCGTAACGGGATGTCCTGCGCGTCGGCGACCGCCTCGGCTTTGACGAGCTGGCCGTCGGCGGTGCGTGCAGCCATTTCCACCGCGGCCCGGATGGCGTAATCGGTCTTCGCGGAGATGCGCACGCCGACAAGTTATCCGGGCACGTGCGTCATCGGTTGGCTGGCGTAGGCGGCGGCATCGACGGCCGCACGCATAGTCGTGCCGGGGATCGCCCGGAGGAACACGACGTCGCCGGCGGCGAGCTCGAGCTGCTGCGCGTGGGCGCGGGTGACCTGCACGGTCACGGTGGCGCCGTCCGGCAGCACCGCGTCGACCCGGCTGTGGAACCCGAGACCGCGGATGCGCTCGACCATCGCCTCGACCGCGTCGGCGGTGCGATCGACGAAAACCTCGATGTCGTGCGGGCGCACCAGCCGATTGCCGAGTTGCGTCGTGGCGCCGAGGAAGCTCATCACGAACGCGTTCGCCGGGTGATCGTAGAGCTGATCCGGAGTGCCGACTTGCTCGATCCGGCCGTCGTTGATCAGCACGATCTGATCGGCGAGCTCCATCGCCTCTTCCTGGTCGTGCGTGACGAAAACGGTCGTGGCGTTGACCTGTTCGTGCAACTCGCGCAGCCAACTGCGCAGCTCCTGGCGCACCTTGACGTCGAGCGCGCCGAACGGCTCGTCGAGCAGCAGCAGCGTCGGCTGGACCGCGAGCGCGCGGGCAAGCGCCATGCGTTGCCGCTGTCCGCCGGAAAGTTCGCTCGGGTAGCGGTCGGCCAGGCCGTCGAGGTGGACCAGCCCGAGCAGCTCGTCGACGCGCCGCGTCATCGTCGCGTTGTCGACGCGCCGGATTTTCAAGCCGAAGCCGACGTTGTCGCGGACGGTGAGGTGCGGGAAGGCGGCGTAATGCTGGAACACGAAGCCGATGCCGCGCCGCCGTGCGGGCACGTCGGTCATGTCGACGCCGTCGAGGTACACGCGGCCGGCGTCGGGAACTTCTAGCCCGGCGACGATCCGCAGCAGCGTCGACTTGCCGCCGCCGCTCGGTCCGAGCAACGCCGTGAGCTTGCCGCGTTCAAGCCCGACCGTGACGTCGCGCAACGCGTGGAAGTCGCCGAACGTCTTGCTGATGCCGTGCAGATCGATGCTCACTGACGGTGCTCCTTGCGCCGGGACAGCACTGTCATCGCGGTGAGGACGAGCACCGAGATCACGGCGAGAGCGAAGCCGGCGCTGTAGGCGCCGGTCGCGTCGAAGTTGCGGAACCGCTCGTCGACGAGCAACGGCAACGTTTGCGTCTGACCGACGATGTCGCCGGAGACGATCGAGACCGCGCCGAACTCGCCCAG
>Ga0105237_10006126_pt1 | contig 13445 bp, 15 predicted proteins | sample KBSC24metaG_FD_81520 | JGI IMG/M metagenome (GOLD analysis project Ga0105237, IMG submission 81520) | Corn rhizosphere microbial communities from Kellogg Biological Station, Michigan, USA - KBS C2-4 metaG | ecosystem: Host-associated > Plants > Roots > Rhizosphere > Soil | place: Michigan, USA...
CGTGATTACGGGTGACGTGACGCAGGTTGATCTTCCGACTGGAAAACGCAGTGGTCTGATCGAAGCAGAGCGAATACTGTCACATCTCGAAGGTATTGAGTTCGTGTATTTTACGGACAAAGACGTCGTGCGGCACAAGCTGGTACAGTTGATCATCAGGGCCTACGAGGAACAGGGCAAGAAGAGTCAGATGTGATGGTCGAGGTCGTCAATCGCCAGCGACGCGTCAAAGTCGATCCGAACGCCTGGACTACATTTGCGGAGAAGGCACTGAAGGCGATCGGGAACAGCGGAACGTCAGCGACGATTGCTTTTGTTTCTGACAGCAGTATTCGGAAGCTGAACCGGCAGTTTCGTAACATTGACAAAGCAACGGACGTTTTATCGTTTCCTGCTGATGAACCTGAGAACCTGGGCGACGTCGCCATTTCGGTCGAAACAGCGGCGAAGCAGGCAGAGGAGAACGGTCTCGAATTTAACGACGAAATCGCGCAATTGATTCTTCACGGCCTCCTTCATCTCTCCGGCTACGACCACGAAACTGATAACGGCGAGATGAACCGGCTGGAACTGAGGCTGCGGAGGAAGCTCGGGATATAAACTAAGAGAATCATTTGGTTTTACGCAGCGTAACCATTAATATTCTCCCCATCGATGGAACTTGAAATAGGGCTTGCGCTCTTACTGCTCATAGTGCTCTCCGTGCTGGCCACGGTCGACATGGCCTTCGCACAGTTAAGCGACGTGGGCCTCCGCCGCTTGATCGGCGAGAACGGCGAAAAGCCTGAACCACGCTCACGTCTTTTCCTCCAGCAGGTATTGGAGAATCGGCCGCGATTCGGTTTTGCACTCTCGGCGATGATCCAGATACTGCTCGTCGTCGTCGCCGTTCTAATCACTTCGATTTCGCTGAGCCTGTTCCCCGATCCGCGGCTCGTGCTTGTCGGCCTGCTCGCCGGTCTGATCCTCGCCGGCATTTTCCGTCAACTCGTTCCACTGTTTATTTCAACACGAAATCCGGAAGGCACGCTGCTCTTCCTGCTGCCTATCATTCGTCCGTTCTTTCCGATCATGGCGTTCATCGCCGATCCTTTTCAGAGTCTCTTCGACCGTTCGCGCCGAAAGGATCAAGTCGCCGAAGACGGTGAGGAAGAGGAAGAAGACGACGATAGCGGCGATCTCCAGGCGCTCATCGACGTCGGCGAAGCGGAAGGGATTCTCGAACAGGAAGAAGGCGAACGCATCCATTCGATCATCGAGTTTGGCGACACGCGCGTGAGTGAAGTGATGACACCGCGCCCCGACATCGTTGCGCTCTCAGAAACTTCCACCATTCGCGAAGCGCGCGACGTCATGCTCGAATCGAAATACTCGCGCCTGCCCGTCTACGGCGATCAGATCGACAACGTCGAAGGAATAATTTACGTGCGCGACTTGCTGTCGTGTTGGGCTGAAGGACGCGAAAGCGAGAGCATCAAGCCGCTGGTCCGTTCGGTTTACTTTGTGCCTGAAACAAAACCTGTGGCTGAGCTGCTTGACGAGATGCAGAAGGCGCACGTGCAACTCGCGATGGTGATCGACGAGTACGGCGGCGTCTCCGGTCTCGTGACTGTCGAAGACATTCTCGAGGAGATCGTTGGCGAGATTGAAGATGAAGACATTGCGGGTGAAGAACTGGACGAGATTGTCGAAGGTACGGACGGAAGTTACGAAGTGCCGGCGTCAACCGAGATAGGCAAGATCGAGCGACTCTTCGACATGGAGATCGAAGACGACGACTTCACAACGATCGCAGGACTCGTGATCAACGAATCGGGCAAGGTCCCTGCGACTGGTGAGACGCTCACGATCCGCGGACTGGAAGTGGAAGTTCTTGAAGCCGACGAACGGCGTATTAATCGACTGCGTGTAAAGAAGGCTCACGAAGAGAATGCGTCAGAAGTAGGTCACGGATAAGCTCAATAACGGATGAACAGATGGGTAAACAAAAAAGCAAATACTTGCGGGGCAAACGCATCGATCCGGCCCCAATCGAAAAGAATGCAGTTGTTGCAGATGTAATTGACGAAGCCTTTCTCGCCTACAACGCCGCGCGGTTGCGCGAGGCGTGTCAGCTCTTTAGCCAAAAAATGCTGGAGCCCGACGTTACGGTCGGTCTCTCGCTAACAGGCGCGCTGACGCCCGCCGGGCTCGGTATTTCCGCACTGATTCCATTGATCAAAGCCGGTTTTGTCGACTGGATCATCTCCACTGGCGCGAATCTCTATCACGACACGCACTTCGGCATCGGCCTTGCGATGCACCAGGGAAACGCGACGACATCCGACGTGATCCTGCGCGAGGAAGAGGTCGTTCGCATCTACGACATCTTTTTTGACTACACAGTGCTGCTCGACACGGATGCGTTCTTCCGCAAGATCATCGAGGCTCCTGAGTTTCAGCGTCCAATGTCGACAGCGGAGTTTCATTACCTTTGCGGACGTTATGTTCACGAGCGGGAACAGAAACTCGGCATCAGTGAGAAGTCGCTGCTGGGGGTCGCCTACGAGTATGCAGTTCCGATTTACACATCGTCGCCGGGCGATTCTTCGATCGGCATGAACGTCGCGGCAAAAGCACTGCAAGGTAACAAGCTCGCGTTCGATCCGTCACTCGATGTGAACGAAACAGCAGCGATAGTGCTCGCCGCAAAACGCGGAGTAGTGCACAAAGGTAAAAACAAAAAAGGTCGTTCGGCGGTCTTCATTCTCGGTGGTGGTTCACCAAAAAACTTTCTGCTGCAAACCGAACCGCAGATCCAGGAGGTGCTCGGCATCGACGAACGCGGGCACGATTATTTTTTACAAGTGACCGATGCGCGACCGGACACGGGCGGGCTTTCAGGAGCAACTCCCGGCGAAGCAGTGTCGTGGGGAAAGGTCGATCCAGATCGTTTGCCCGACGCAGTTGTGTGTTATGTCGATTCTACTGTGGCGCTTCCGCTCATTACGGCTTATGCTCTTACACGTCATGAACCTCGCGAGCCGCGGCGCCTTTATGAGAAGCGCGATCAGTTCATGAATTTGTTGCTCGCAGAGTACAAGAAATCCAAACGACGATAGCTTGATTGGAGAGCACGCGATCATGGGTGACATAGCAACGAGTGTGAAGCCGAGGAGTTATTACGATTGCGTCGACTGCCCCGCGTACTGCTGTTCGGTCTACGAGCGTGTTCAGGTGACGCCGCGCGACATTCGCCGCCTCGCACGATACTTCGGTGTGACGGAAGAGGTTGCCACAGCGCGTTACACGAAGATGTACGGAACCGAAAGAGTTCTGCGCCGGAAGAAAGATCCGCTATTCGGAGAGACTTGCCAGTTCCTGAATCTCGAAACGCGTGGCTGCACGATCTATCATGGGCGGCCAGCAGTGTGCAGAGAGTTTCCGATAACGAAGCGCTGCGCTTATTACGACCTGTTGCGGTTTGAGCGAGAGCAGCAGGACGATCCGAACACAGTGCCTTTAGTGCAGATCTCGTTTAGAAATGGAAAGAAGTAAAGTGGAAGATTTTTTATCCAGGATGATCGGGAAGAAGCTCGACATCTATTGCGGTGGCGCGTCGAGCCTGCGCGGTGAAGTGCTCAAGGTAGAGATGGGCGTACTACACGTGCGTGATGACGAGGGTAAGTCTTGCTATATCGCCGTTGATAAGATCGTTGTAGTTTGGGAAGCCCGCGACGATGAGCATCGGGCGGGGTTTGTTCCGCCGCCCAATACCAGGTAGGTACACAAAGAGCACAAAAGCTTTAGTCAGTTACTGGAAGCGAGAGTGGCACGCGGCGGAAGCCGTCGATCCGCTTCAACCAATACTCATTAAACTCCGAATAGATGACTCCGTGACGACGTGAAGCGTGGTAGAAACCGTGCTCGTCAGCGACTACACCGACGTGCGTTAGGTTACTGAAGAACACCAGGGTGCCGAATTTGAACTGCTCTTCCTCAGGAGCAGGGGCGAAACGTGCGAACAGGTTGCGAGCGCTCGCTCTCTCGAAGTTGATCCCAGTCGCCTGGAAAATGCTCCACACAAATCCTGAACAGTCGAACCTGTCTGGTCCAGTTGCTCCCCAGCGATAGCGAGATCCCAAACGCTCGTCTATCGCGGCCAAAAGTAGTGGTTGAAACTTAATGAACCCCGCGCCCGGCGCGCTTGTTGATGCTGTAAGGTCGATTGTGGGCTTCGGCTTGGCTTCCCAGACGGGTTTTGAATCTGCGACGGGCGTTAGAGCCGCAAACTCATCTGGTGAGCACGACACTTCATTGGCGTCGCCGCTGGGCACTGTCACGCGTTGACGACTTTGGGCGAATGCCGTTGTGGACCAAACCACGAGGGCCAGAATTGCAACCAAGGCACGAGAGAACACTTTTCGAAAGTCCATAGACAGGGAATTACCTTCTCTGAATTTGATATTTACTTTTTGGTATTTCTACGTGAGGGGGGCACCGCTAAAAGCCGTTGGCATCTTAGCCACTGAAGTAGCATGCTTCAACAGGCAATGTGACTGTTTCGTGACGAAACGCCTTACGCGACAGCGACTTGCACTGAAAGAGGTCACGAAATCTTTGCGGCAAATAAGAATGTTTATGGGGGAAATAAGACGATCTAATATCAGAATGCGGTCAATCTGATTGGACCAGTCCTTACGCAAAGACGCAAAGCCGCAAAGAAAAATCTTGGTTCATCTTTGCGCCTTTGCGTCTTTGCGCGAGAAATCTTCTTCAAGCTCGCTGAAGTTTTCTAAAAAGATTCAGCGTGAAAAGCAGAGTTATAGCGAGTGTCATGGGCCAGGAACTCCCGACATCCAAAAATTAGTATCAACTGTATGAGTGATCTAAAGGTTCAATGAGGAGAAGTTTTCAGGCTGCGGGGCCTGCATAGTTGAGCCCGACAGTGATGATCTTCTGAAGCAGTTGATCGTAAGGCACGCCCGAGTGCTCAGCCGAGTCCGCAAAATCCTCTTTGTGCGCGATCTGCGGATTCGGATTCGCCTCTAAAAGGTAGAAGTGCCCGTCTTCCGTCATCCGGTAATCCATGCGCGCATAACCGCTCAGGAAAAGATAGCGATAGATTCGTTTTGACAAACGTTCGAGCGTCTTGTGCTGTTCTGGTGTAAGCTCAGCGGCCCTGGTCACGACGCCCACGCGTTCCTGGTACGCCGGATCCCACTTCACTTTCAACGTCGCGATATTCTCCGCGCCTTCCGGCAGCTTCTCCATCACGAGCTCCCACGGCGCGTAAGTCTGAATGTTCTGGTTGCCAATCACTCCGACATAGATCTCACGACCCTTGATGTATTGTTCGACGATCGCCGCGGTCTTGTTGTGATGGTGAATGAACTCGACACGCTGTGTCAGCTTTTCGTCGTCGTGGACGATCGACGCCTGCGCGATCCCGACCGAGCCCTCTTCGCTGACCGACTTCACCAGCAGCGGAAACTTCAAACGTTTCGGACGCCGCACTTTTCGATTCATCGGAAACACTGCGAAGTTAGGCACCAGCAGACGATGATAAGAGAGAATCATCTTCGTCAGCGCCTTGTCTTTCGCGATCGTCATCCCACGCGGGTTGCAACCAGTGTAAGCCTGCTTCATCAACTCCAGGTAACTGACGACGTGCTGGTCGTAAAGCGGGTAACCATGAAACTCTTCGAGCAGATTGAACGCGATGTGAGGTTTGTATTCCATCAGCGCGTCGCCGATCACTTTGAGCTGGTTATATAGACCGACGGGATAGACCTCGTGGCCCATCTTTTTGAGGGTCGAGGTCACGTCGAATTCTGTTTTTATTTCCTGCTTTTCTTTGTCAGAGAGGCCATTCAAAGAATCGGGAGGGACGAGTTCTTCGTGTACCAGGACGATGATGCGAAGTTTCTTTCGTGGCTCAAACGTCATACGGCTATGCGATGATAACCCGAATGAAGCACGTTCATTACTTGCACAGTCAGCACTATCATGACACGTCGGCGCGTTTCGCGAAAGGGAGTTGTTACTCGAAGCCCTAAGTCTTTGCAGCGATCGATCATGTTTTGGAGTACGTGATCGACGGTGTATTGATGCACGCCGGTGTATTCCGCGACGATCTGTCGCACCTCTCTGCGGACCTTACGAATGAAACTTGCAGCACTCATTCGCTTCCTGTAACGCGGTTCGTCAGAAAATATTCGATGCAGATCGCGATCGTAAACTGCGGGCCATTCGAAGTCGTAGCGCTCACGTTTGCGACGATAATGTTCGCGTAGCTTGATCTTGAGAGCAGAGAGTGGCTCGACTTTCGTGCGCGTTCTGTTTCTCGGTTTTGTTCCGGCGAGGTCTTGCATCAGTTCGTCGATATACTCGAGCTTGTTGAGCGCGGGCCAGCCGCGATAACGGCGACGCCATTGCGAGCGTGGCGTCAGCCACACGGCGAAAGTTTCCGCGAAGTCCTCTGCAGGGTGTGCCTGCGCGTACCAGGCGGGAAGATGCAGCACGTACTTTCGGCTCTTGGGTTTTGGTTTGTAGAAATCCGGATACGGCTGCGCGAACGAGCCAAAGAGCTCCCGGTGCTGGCGTTTGAAATGGAGCCGGAACGCGGTGTCGAGCGCGTGCCCGGCTTCGTGCCGGAGGATGCGCATGCATTCCGTGTCAGTCCCGCCTTCGACGTCGAGCATTTGCTTGCGTTCCAGCTTCATCAGGCGCGGGTGAGCAAGGTAAAAAGGGATGGCGATTCCCGGTACTCCGTCGGGCGAAAACCACTCTTCTGCCAGCCAAACATGGGGTTTGAAGCGGATTCCGCGACTGTTGAGCTCGCTGTAAAGGCGTTTTATGTGAGGTTCGAGGAACGACCCTTTGATTTTGATCGGAAGGTCGCAGATACGTAGCTCAAGCAACTGTTCGTCGCTGAGACGGTGCCAGGGGAATCTGTAGCTCACGTGTACGCATTCTATCCGCGCTTAGCGACACGGGGAAGCGGTGACGCGCTGAACGCAGGGACGCGGCGACGCGGCGACGCGGGGATGGGGAGACGCGGGGACAGGGCGACACGGGGACGCGGAGAACTCACCGCGTCTCCGCGTCTCCGTGTCTCCGTGTCTCCCCGTCTCCGTGTCCGGAATGACCCTTTTCCGCCTCTCTTAGCGCGTTTCTAGATCAGAACCCCATTTCAGGAGAAGAACAAAAGGTCAATGCTCAAAACTACAATTTTCAGAACTGCAATTTCGCTCGGATGTCTGTTAACGATCTCGGGAATTGCAAGTGCTGACACGAAGATCAAGTCACGTCAAACCAGTGGTGGTCAAACTTACGAAAACACCAGCTACATCAAAGGCAAGCGCCAACGCAGCGAAACAAACAACGGCCAGATGATTGTGTTGCAGCAATGCGACCTGCGGCGAAACATTCAGATCATGCCGCAAGCGAACGCGTACATCATCCAGCCATACGATGAACCCGCAACCACCACTTCCGAGAGTTCAACCACGGCACAGCCGGGCGCTGTAAAAAAAGGCGGAGTAGTTACTTCAACGGTCACCACGCGCGACACAGGTGAGCGCAAGCAGATGTTTGGCTACACTGCGCGTCGCATCATCACCATGATGACCACCGATTCATCACCCGACGCCTGCTCGCCGATCAAGAGCAAGATGGAGATCGATGGCTGGTACATCGATGCCGCTTTCGCACTCGACTGCGATGTGTCACAGGCTTACAAGTCCTACCGACCGCAAACAGCCGCGGGCTGTCAGGATCGTTATGAGACGAAACAGGTCGGTATGGCAAAGAAAGGTTTCCCGGTCTGGGAAAAGATGACGATGTTTGGTGCAGATGGTGCGGAGAGTTTTTCGACAGTGAATGAAGTCGTCGAATTCTCACAAGCGACACTGGATGCGAGCTTGTTTGATATACCCGCGGGTTATCGTGAAGTGAAAGACTTCGCGAGTGCCTTCAGCACGCCCACTACAGACAACACGACAACAGAACCGCAGAGCACCGAAACTCAACCGACTACTACGCCGGCCACGACGCCGACCACCACAGCGGCGCCTGAGCCCGCCAAGGAACCCAAGAAAGAGGAGAGCCCCGTCAAAAAAGGCTTGAAATCACTCAAGCCCAAATGGTGATTTAACTTTTGTGCTCTTGTTTGTGCCTTTTTGTGGCTCTAGCTCGGTGGATGCACGCCCGTCTTCAGAAACGAAGACGGGCATTGCTTTTCTACAACACACTCAGCACACAACGGATTCCGCGCCTTGCAGATCTTCCTGCCATGCCAAATCATGAGATGCGGGAAGATCACCCAGTCTTTCCTCGGCACGATCGGGATCAACTCCTGCTCGATCTTCTCGGCCGTCTTCTCCTGCGTTAACGCGAGCCGGTGAGAAAGCCGCGTGACGTGTGTATCGACAACCACACCGGCTTTGATCCCAAATGCATTTCCAAGCACGACATTCGCAGTCTTGCGCGCGACGCCGGGAAACTCGAGCAACTCATCCATCGTGTGTGGCACTTGCCCGCCGTACTCTTCCGTCAGAAGCTTCGACGTCCCCTGGATCGACTTCGTCTTGTTGCGAAAGAAGCCGGTCGACTGAATGTCTTTCTCCAGCTCGCGTGGCGATACCTTGAGATAGTCTTCCGGCTTCGTGTACTTCCGAAACAGATCAGCAGTAACGATGTTAACCCGCTCGTCCGTGCATTGCGCCGAGAGAATCGTCGCAATCAACAGTTCGAACGGGTTCGAGTGATTGAGCGAACACTTAGCGTTCGGATAAGCCCGCTTGAGTCGCCGAATGATGTCACGCGTGCGTGCTTTCAGTTCCTCGAGGCTTTCGCGTTTTGGCATCATTATCCTGTTCTCTTCAACTTCCCGGTTTTCTTGGCCCACGCTTCGATCCGCACAAACGCCCAGAGGCCAAGCGGCAAAAGCACCGCACCCATCAGCGCGAGAATCAGCAACTCGTGCGTGACTGCCGACAGCGGCGCGCCCGCAAGGTATTCAGCCGTCGAATTGGGATTTCCCACTCCAAACAATTTTCGGCAAGCAGTAAGCGTGTAAGTTGCCGGTGAAAGCGCCGAGAGTGGTTGCATCCAACCTGGCAAGACGGCGATGTCATAATAAACTCCGGAAACGAGCAGAATCGAGCCCTGAAAGATGTGCGTCGCCTCCGCGCCACGCTCGGCACTCATCACCGGGAACACGGCCGCAAACAAACCAAGGCCAACAAACGCCACCGTGCTTACCGCCAGCACCACCACGACGCCGAAGAGATTGACTCCGCGAAAAGGCAGATCAGTAAACAGCATGAGACCGATCAGCACGATTATCGTCGTCACGATCGCGTTCACCAGTGAAAACAAACTAACACCCAGCAGGTGAACTGCGCGCGAGATCGGCGCCATGAACGTGTACTCGAGCGTGCCTTCCCAACGTTCGTAAGCAATCGACATCGCGATCTCGTTGTAGAGGAACGACAGATAGTTCCACAACAACGCTCCGACCACGAGCGTGAGCGTTAGTTGATAGTTATTTTGCGCAACGCCGATCAGCGCCACTGTTGCAGACGTCACTACTGCGTAGAAGTTGAACACGACCACCCAACCGATATAACGACGGGTGATGTGCCAGCCTCGGAACAGGAAGGCCCACGTTTGTCGTAGAGTTGCTTCCATGATCAATCCTCCACCAATGCCAGTTCATTTTCTTCTTCGACGAGCTCTTCACCAGTTAACTTGATGAAGGCATCATCCAGCGTCGCCGCGCCGGCACGGCGCATCAGGTGCGCAGCAGTTCCCTCGGCCACGAGCTTACCGTGTGCGAGAAAACCGATTCGCACGCAGAGTCTCTCCGCTTCCGCCATGTCGTGCGTGGTCAGAAGAATCGTCGTACCTTCGCGTCTCTGAAGATCCTCGAGGAACGACTGCACGTCGCGACGACTCTTCGGATCAAGACCCGTCGTCGGTTCGTCCAACAGCAGCAACGGCGGATTGATCATCAGTGCACGGGCGATGCTGATCTTCTGTTGCATACCACGGCTCATTTCCTCTAGCGGCGTCGAAAACTTCGCGTTCTCCATTCCCAACTGCTCGAGAATATCGATCGCACGTTGTTCCGCTGCGCGCGGGTTCTGACCGTAGAGCAGCGCCGTGTAAACCAGGTTCTCACGAGCCGAGAGCTTCTTGTAGAACGCGGCATCGACGCTGACGCGCCCGATGATCTTGCGCACCTGTTCCTGTTGCTCGGGCAGCGTAAAACCCATCAGGTTGACGTAGCCGCTATCGGCGATGAGCAGAGTCGAGAGGATTCGGATCAGGCTCGACTTGCCGGAACCGTTTGGTCCGAGCAGCCCATACGTCTCTCCTTGCGCGACGCTAAAAGAGACGTCGTCAATCGCCCAGAGCTCAGATTTCTTCCGAAAACCATTGCGTTTGCGGAAACTTTTGCGAAGGTTGCGCACCTGAATAGCTGTTTGTTCCATGATCGACCTCAAAAGTGGAAAGCCCAAAACGGGTCCACTTCAACGAAAACAATTGATTTGTAGTTAGGGAAAAGTAGGAAGCGGCTGAGCGGGCGCCCGCACGCCTGCCGTCAGTGCAGGCGTTGTGACCCAACTCGAGCCGCGCAGAGCCCCTGCGCGGGAATCAAGCGAGGTCCAGCCGCAGCTTAACCTTGAGGAAGAAGAGTGTTCTCATCACTATCATTCTAATCACCTGGTCGGCACAGAATAATACAGGATCCCGGAATTAACAAGGTCTTCTCTGTGCACTCTGTGTGCTCTCTGTGATCGTTAGTGATCACAAAAACACAAATCAGCGCTTTCCGTGCGCAATTCGGATCGATTCCGGTAGTTGTCGCAGGCGCAGCATCGCGAGCACGCCGAGGAAGGGGCCGGGTGCGAGGATCATGAAGGCGTAACGCCAGCCCCAAGCGGTTTCAAATTTCGGGACCAGCTCGATCGAGACGGTCGTAAGTAAAAACCCGACACACATCTGAATCGTCAACGCCGTGCCGATGTACTGCGGATCGCCAAGCTCCGTGACGCACGACGAAAACTGAGCCGAATCAGCAACGACCGTCGCGCCCCAGATCGCCGCAACAAACAACAGCAAGATCGGATTACCACCGTAAAGCAATCCAATCACCAGACAACAAGTCCCGCTGATCGCCATCGCCGCTGACGTGACCAGAGTTCGCCCAATACGATCAGCCAACAGACCCGCGAGCACACAACCAACCGCGCCAGCACCAATCACCAGGAAGGAACCCATCTCAGCCACCCTCGGATCGACGCTGGCAAGACTCGCGCGAAGCATTACCGGGGTCCAAACCCACATGCCGTACAGTTCCCACATGTGCCCGAAGTAACCAAAGCTCGCGAGCCGCACACCGCGATTGCTGAACACTCTGACGATCTGCGTCACATCGAACTTCGAAGGCGGGAGTGCGAATGGACCATCGTCGACAAAAAACAACACGACAAGTCCACCGATGACGGCGAGCAGCGAAATGAAGATCACATTCGAGCGCCAGTTGGCACTTCCCAATGCGTTGGCGAGGTAAGGCATCGCCTTGCCCGTCGTTAATGCTCCTACCAGGAACCCAAGCGCCAATCCTCGGCGTTCGCGAAACCACGTCGCCATGATTTTCATTCCGGGAGGGTAAACGCCGGCCAGACAGATGCCTGTCAGAAAACGGAGCACGATCGCGGTTTGCGCATCGTTGGAGAAAAAACCGAACGCGCCGTTGACGAGTGCGCAGAGAAATGACGAGACGGCAAAGAGATGTCTCGTGCTGATGATGTCAGGGAGATTCAGTGTGGCGCTGATTAGTGTTCCGGCGACAAATCCGAACTGAACGGCGTTGGCGACCCAACTTATTTCTGAAGCAGAGAGGTGCCACGTACGCTGGAGAGCAGGAACGACGGCTGATCCACTGAACCACGCCGCCATCCCCAACAACTCCGCGATTGAGAGCAGCGCCAGTGCACGCCATCGACGCGGATGCGGGGGAGTTGTCATAGACAGGATTTTTCAGGGTTGTGAATCATGAAAAAAATCTTGAAAATCCTGTCCTCATTTAAGATCGAATAGCAAGATTTCTGAAGGTTCCTCAGCTCTAATTTTCAGCGTCGCTTCACTCACAATCACAATACCATCACCCTGTTCAGCCTTCTCACCATTAACGTCGATCGCGCCGCGCGCGACCTGGATCCACGCGTAGCGCGCCGGATCCATCACGCGCTCGATTTCCTGATCCGCGTCCAGTATCGACGCAAACAGGCTGACGTCCTGATTGAGCCTCACGGAGTCGTCACGTCCATCATTCGATGCGATCAGACGCAAGTGCCCGTGGCGCTCCTCTTCGGTGAAAGCCTTTTCTTCGTAACCCGGCGTCAGATCTTCAGCATTCGGCAGGATCCAGATTTGCAGCAAATGCACACGCTCTCGATCCGAAGCATTCTTCTCACTGTGTCTCACGCCTGTTCCGGCCGTCATGCGTTGCACGTCGCCCGGTCGAATCACGGATCCGTTGCCCATGCTGTCTTCATGTTTCAGCCCGCCTTCGAGAATGTAGGTGATGATCTCCATGTCGCGGTGCCCGTGCATCGGAAACCCGCGACCCGCCGCAACGAAATCTTCATTAATCACCCGCAGACTGCGAAAGCCCATGTATCGCGGATCGTAATACTGATCGAACGAAAACGTGTGGTATGTGTTGAGCCACCCGTGATCGAAATGCCCGCGTTCGTGTGATTTTCTAAGCGTAATCATGTCTTACAACCCAAGTCCTTCTTCGTGTGCCACAAACACCGTCACGAGCTCATTCAACCCTTCGGCGTCCTGGTCGTCGAACCTTCCAATCGTCGGACTGTCGAGATCCAAAACACCGAGCAAACGCTCGCCGTCGAAAAGCGGCACCACGATCTCCGCGTTCGAGGCGACGTCGCACGCGATGTGCCCCGGAAACTCATGTACATTCGGCACGATAATCGTTTCGCACTGTTGCGCGGCGACTCCGCACACGCCTTGACCCATCGGAATGCGAACACACGCGGGATTCCCCTGGAATGGTCCAAGGACCAGCTCGTCGCCCTGCAAGAAATAGAATCCGGCCCAATTCACATTCGGCAGTGAATTGAAGAGCAACGCGCTGAAGTTCGCGGCGTTTGCAATGAAATCCTGCTCACCTTTCAACAGGCTCAGCAACTGGACCACGAGGCTCGCGTAAAGCTGCGGCTTGACGTTGTTCTCCGGCGTTGACGCTCGTCGCTTTGCTGCGCCTCGTTTTGTTTTGGACGCGCTCGCGCGCGTTCGTTTGGGAGTGGGTTTTTTCTTCGCAGATTGAGGGCTCATGTGTCTTTCGGTTCCTCCGTTGCAGGCCGGATGCTGATCACTACGGATTTCGACGCCGGAGTATTACTCTTCTCGGCGACGCTGCGCAC
>Ga0105237_10006127_pt1 | contig 13443 bp, 8 predicted proteins | sample KBSC24metaG_FD_81520 | JGI IMG/M metagenome (GOLD analysis project Ga0105237, IMG submission 81520) | Corn rhizosphere microbial communities from Kellogg Biological Station, Michigan, USA - KBS C2-4 metaG | ecosystem: Host-associated > Plants > Roots > Rhizosphere > Soil | place: Michigan, USA...
CCGTCTCCATATCCGTAAGGTTAAGGTTGGTAAATAGATTAGAGCAGAAGGTGAGGAAACGATTGCCTATGGTATGCCAGAAGAATAGAATGCGATGGGGTTTACCTCCCATGAATCTTGACCCGTACACAACATCGGCATGACCATTCAGAATTGGTTCGAGTAAGGTATTGTATTCTTTGGGGTCATATTCCAGGTCAGCATCCTGTATGAGGAGATATTCACCTGTGGCATGCTGAATGCCGGTGTGGATTGCTGCGCCCTTGCCCTGGTTTTTGTCATGCCGTAAATAATGTATAACAAGAGCTGGATTATCCGCCATATATTCCTGCACCATTAGCTTCGTGTCATCATGTGAGCAATCATCTACGACAATGACCTCCTTGGCTATATTGCCGATCAGCTCCACATCGCTGACCCTGTCCAGTATGATGGAGATAGTTGCTTCCTCGTTAAATGCAGGAATAATAATAGATAGCTTTTGGATGTTATTATATGAAGCATTGCTGATATGCCTCGGAGTCCGGAGCACGGGAATAGTATTTCCCGAAGGTTGAAGAATCTCATACATAGAATAAAGCTTTATACCCTTTTAAATAATGTTAATTCAATCCCACCCGTTAATTGTTCAATGCCCGACGGTGTAGCCTGAATGAAACGCTCATGTGAACTCCATATGGCAAATGCGGCTGGTTATGTAGTATTGATGGCCCGTTGACTAGATATGTTTGCCGCATTTGTCCCATCCAGGCTACTTAACCGATCAGGTGTATATATGGGATTGCTATAACCTTAGCCTTTTCCAGAACCTTATTTGTAAGTATTTATTTACGTAGAGAGTGTTAAAATAGAATCTGCTTGTATAGACAAATATACTTTTCAGTAAAGACCGATGACTTATGAAAAAGGGATTAAAAAAACAATAAATGATGAAATGAAGAAGGCCGCGCGGCTACTGCGTTGTACAAACGCGGGAGTATATCCAAAATATTTCTTAAAAGCCAGTGCAAAGGCATGAGGATGTGAGTAACCGCTGGCCCGGGCAACAATGCCAATAGTCGTATCTGTTTCAGAAAGAGCCTGGTGCGCCATTTTCATTCTGGATTCATGCAGGAACTCTGCTGCCCCTATGCCATAAATGGCTTTAAAGCCATGATTCAATTTATAAATACTAAGCCCTGTCTCTTCAGCCAGTGAAGACAAGGAAATGGAACTTCCCATATCCTGAAGGAGCAATTCTTTGGCCTTATAAATACGATATGCATCTTCTTCCCCAATAGTGCCGGAGGATGGGGTGTTCGATGTCATACGTACGAGAGAAAGCAAGAGCAGCTCTGTACATAAATAATGTATATACAGTTCACGTACATGACCACTGTACGTACATCCCAGGATATTGTCAACCACTGATAGAATGGCGGCATCGGCTATCGTATAGTTTTCGCCGAATAGCGCAGGCTGTTCAACGCAGATCTTTGCCAGGAAAGGTATGAGCGTTGGAAAACTGCTTTGCAGGGTTAGGAGATGCTCTTTTTGATAATAGACGGAAAAATGACTATACGTCTCGCCCGGGCGTATTTTTAGCGAGGCGTTGACAAGCGGCACATAGTTGAGACTGATGCCTCTCTCATGCAGTATACCCTTTCCCAGGTGCATGGATTCATAATGGTAACTATTGCGCAGTATGATCTGCAGGCGTATGGCAGGCTCATCGCTTCTGTATATTACCTGATCACCCTGGGTGAAATACAGAGAGTGATAGATGGCGGTAATGCCTTCTCCTTCCATCTGCTGCATCAGCACATGGCCATAGGGACCCGCGGCGCCATACCCAATGGTATCCGGGATCTGAAGCGGTTGTAATGAAGAAGGCAGGACGGGAGACAATGCTATCTCTCCGGCCTGCGCTGCCTCGATCCGGATGTTCATGATCTCATATTTCCGTTGGCTGTAAGATATTGCTTACGGAATTGGTTGGGGGCTAAACCGAAATAATGTTTGAATGCTCGTATGAAATTGGGGGGATCGTCGTAGCCGGCAAGCATGGAAATATCGGCGATGCTCTTATCTGTCCCTAAAAGATAGTTCTTTGCTTCTTCCATTCTGACCTTATTGAAGTCGCCGAAAATGGTAGTGCCAAAGACCTGCTTGTATCCTTTTTTGAGCTTGAACTCATTCATTCCTATTTTATGCGCCAGCTGCTTCAGCGTGGGAGGGTTCTCAATGTTGTGCAACAGGAACTCCCTGGCCTCGTATAATTTCTCGAGGTCATACTTCCTAAGAGGAATGGTTGTACTCTCGCGTGACGGATGATGGATAAGCTGTTCTAACGCCAGCAGCAGGAGCGCGGCTGTTTTGGATTGCATATATGTCCTCCGCAGTTCGCCGGTGTAAGAGCAATCGATGATGGCATGCAGCATGCGCAGCATGATGGGTGTTACCGAAGCGGGTGTGGCGCTTAGCTCGGAGGAAGACTCTCTTTTGGCAATCCAGCGAGTGAACTCCGGATAGTCGTCTGCCAGCTGCTTCAAATGAGCTGGAGAGAAGTGAATGTCCAGTGTATCTGCATGGCTGTTGGCAGCATCAAACCAGTTGATCTTACTGATAGAAGGAGCGCCAAAAAAATTAAACTGTCCTTCGGACATGGATCTACGCTCGTGGTCGCCCAGCTTGTAATAGAGGCAGTCATGCAGTACGAACTGCAGGACCAGGAGACGATCGCCGCTGCTTTTTTCAAACCATCCCGCATCGGCTCCCAAAAAGTAGTTGCTTAGACGGATGCAGAAGTCAGGGCATTGATCATCATAAAATAACAGGCTGCTGAAACAACCAGAGGATTGGAGCTCCCGGACGTCGGGGAAAGCCGTTGTACCGGATGGCTCTGGCAAGAGGGGACGCAGGATCGCCCCCCTCAATGTGGGTGTTGTACTGTGTATAGGCATAAGGTTCAATTGTTTCCTTTAATAGCGAATTTGGAAACTAATCAGTGTAGCGATAACCATAGGGCTACTAATCCGGAGCGGTGTTTTGGGAAGGGTCAGTAATTTAAAAGCGACAGAGTTCAGGAAAAAGGGTCTGGGGTAATAAATATAAAGAGGATTTCTAATTTAATCGTTAAACAATTCACATATCCATAAGGGGTAAAAGTTAACCTATATGGCATGGTAAGGGAGGGGGATTATGACCCGAGAAGATCATTTTTGGGAAAAAAGAATCCAAGAAGGATATTTTTACGTATATGCCTGTGAATGAGAAGAATAATTTGGCTTAGGAATTTGATTAGTGATCCCTGCCCCACGGCGGGGATTTTTTTCGCCCAATAGTGATCCCCGGGCAGCGTGCCTGTGGTCAGTTTTTACAACGCCTTAAAAACCATGGCCGCCAGTAAAGCTCCCAGCACAGGCCCGAGAATGGGTACCCACGCGTAGCCCCAGTCGCTGTCCCGCTTGCCGGGGATTGGCAGCAACGTGTGCATGATCCGTGGCCCCAGGTCGCGGGCGGGGTTGATGGCATAGCCGGTGGGGCCTCCTAGAGAAAGGCCGATACCCAGTACGAGCAATGCTACGGGCAGCGCATCCAATGCTCCCAGACTACTAGAGGGGCTGGCGATATACAATACCCCAAATATGAGTACGAAAGTGCCGATGATCTCGGTGATGAGGTTGTCCAACGGATTGCGGATAGCGGGGCCGGTGCAGAAGGTGGCGAGTTTTGCATTTGGGTCACCGGGCTCTGCATAATGCCCCCGATAGGCGAGCCAGGCGACCAGTGATCCGGCCATGGCGCCCAGCAGCTGCGCGGCGAGATACTCTGGGACGAGAGTCCAGGGGATCTTCCCCAAAAAGGCGAAGGCAAGGGTGACGGCAGGATTCAGATGCGCCTTGCTGGCAGCGGCGGAGCAATACACACCGACGAATACGCCGATGGCCCAGCCAAAGGAAATGACGATCCATCCACCATTCTGGCCTTTGGATCTTGGAAGGACGACGTTGGCAACTACGCCTTGTCCCAATATAATGAGCATACCGGTGCCGATGAGTTCGCCGAAAAAAGGTGTCATATGGCAGTTATTATGATGAACAAAATTTTTATGACTGTACGAGATATCCCTGCGCCAGCTCACGAAACTCTTTTACCTGCTGCTCCTGCCATGCCGCATCACGTCCCAGCTCGCGGGCCAGCAATTCCGCTACCAACGGGGCACTTTCGATGGCGGCGGCTGCATCCAGCAATAACGCTCTGGTTCGTCTGCTCATTGCGTCCTCCACTGTCATACATAGCTCTTCCCGCGCGGCCCAGATGATCTCTGCCTGTATATAAGACAGACGGGGATGTAATAATTCACCAAGGGAAGGATCTGCTGAAACCAATGCACGAATGGCGGGTATGTCCTTCCCGTAGTAGTACAACGGCGCATGAAAGTCAGTAGATACGGAAGGGCTGTCGAATGCCCCATGAATGGGCAGCCAGGATGTCTGACAAGGACGGTCTTCCAGACCAGAACGATTGATCGCCGTGTTCACGGTGTCTTCGGCCATCCGGCGGTATGTCGTCCATTTGCCGCCCGTGACCGTGATGAGGCCGGATGCGGAAACAGTAATCAGATGATCCCTCGACAGCTCGGCGGTCTTTTTGCTGTTGCCCTTAACCAGGGGCCGCAGACCGGCAAAAACGCTGCGTATATCCTTTCGCGCTGGAGGTTTTGTAAGATAGCGGCTGATCTGCTCCAGAATGAAATCTACCTCTCCGGGCAAGGCACGCGGCTCGGCTGAGATCTCCTGTACGGCGGTATCTGTCGTCCCGACAATGATCTTATCATGCCAGGGCACGGCAAACAATACCCGCCCATCATCCGTATGGGGCACCATGATAGCGGCCTCGCCAGGCAGGAAATGCTTGTCTAGCACGATATGAACCCCCTGACTGGGGGCGATGATATGCTCGCTGCCGGGAGCGTCCATCTGCAATACATTATCTGTGAATACACCAGTGGCATTGATCACGGACCTTGCCTTTATGGTATGCTGCTGCCCGCTGATCCTGTCCGTCACCATCACACCTGTGATGCGGTCCTTTTCTTTCACCAGCTGGTCTACCTTACAATAATTCAATAATACTCCTTTTTGGGCAGCGGCGGTCAGGGCCAGGCTGATGGCCAGTCTGGCGTCGTCGAACTGTCCGTCGTGGTATAGCACACCACCTCGTAATCCTTCTCCATCCAGGGTGGGGGCGAGCTCCAGCGTCTCTTCACGGGATAGGATCCGGGAGGGACCGAGGCCCAAACGACCGGACATCCAGTCATATACCTTCAACCCCAATCCATAATAAGGGCCTTCCCACCATTTGTAATTGGGGACGATGAAAGATTGGTCCTTTACCAGGTGAGGTGCGTTGCGTCGCAGGATCCCTCTCTCATGCAGGGCCTCTGTCACCAGCTTGATATTCCCCTGCTGCAAATAGCGAACGCCCCCATGTACGAGCTTGGTGGATCGGGAAGAAGTGCCTTTGGCAAAATCATATTGCTCGAGCAGAATGGTGCTGAACCCGCGTGAAGCGGCGTCTACCGCCACTCCGAGACCGGTGGCTCCGCCGCCAATGATACAGCAGTCCCAGGTTGTACCAGTCCGGGCGTCGAGGGCTTTTAACATGTCTTGTCGATTCATCCTGTCTGTTGATTTTCGCTGGTCCAACTCTTTTGGCGGACCGTATTTTTACATTGAGGTGGCTGCCGGTCCGCGGGTGTCCTATGGATTATCTGCCCAGGCAATAGCTGCCCTTACTGCACGCTGCCAGCCCTTTAACAGGTGCTGCGCATGCCCCGGTGGCATTGCGGGGCTAAATCGTTTGTTTATCTGCCACTGTTGTTGTATGTCCTCGACGGAATGCCAGAATCCTACGGCGAGTCCCGCCAGATAAGCTGCTCCGAGCGCTGTGGTTTCGGTGACGGTGGGTCTGACGACGGGCGCCTGCAGTATATCGGACTGGAATTGCATCAGCAGATCGTTCTCGGTGGCGCCCGCATCCACCCGCAGAACACGTATATGGATACCGCTGTCGGCCTCCATGGCTTTTAGCACGTCATAGGTCTGATAGGCGATGCTTTCCAGGGCGGCCCTCGCCATATGCGCTTTTGTAGTACCTCTCGTCAATCCAAAAAAGCTTCCCCGCGCATACTGATTCCAGTGAGGCGCACCCAGGCCGGCAAAGGCGGGTATCATATAGACACCTTCCGTATCGGGCACTTCTGCGGCCAGGGGGCCGACCTCAGAAGAGTTACGTATAAGATGCAACCCATCCCGCAGCCATTGTACGACGGCCCCGGCAATAAAGATGCTGCCTTCGAGCGCGTATTCCGTACGGCCTTTTAGCTGCCAGGCGATGGTCGTAAGCAGATTGTTCTTCGAAAGGACTGCCTTGTCGCCTGTATTCATCAGCATAAAACAGCCGGTGCCATAGGTGTTTTTTACCATGCCGGGCTGTGTACACAACTGCCCGAAAAGAGCGGCCTGCTGATCCCCGGCAATACCGGCAATAGGCATCCCGAGCGAGCCGGCGATGACCCCGCTGTTGGTCTGGCCATAAACTTCGCTGGAGGCCCTTACTTCGGGCAATATAGATTGAGGGATATCGAACAGGCGCATCAGATCGTCATCCCAGCGACCGGTGTGAATATTCAATAATAACGTGCGGGAGGCGTTGGTGCTGTCCGTGATATGCAGCTTGCCGCCGGTGAGTTTCCAGATCAGCCAGCTGTCCACGGTGCCAAAGGCAAGCTCTCCCTTTTCGGCTTTGGACCGTGCGCCGGAGACATTGTCCAGTATCCATTTCAGCTTGGTAGCGGAGAAATAGGCGTCGATGACCAGGCCGGTGCGCTGGCGTATCAGGTCTGTATGCCCTTCCGCCTTGAGCTGATCACAATAGCCGGCGGTGCGGCGGTCCTGCCAAACGATGGCGGGATGGATGGGTTTGCCGCTGGACCTTTCCCAGACGATGGTGGTCTCCCGCTGATTGGTTATGCCGATGCCTGCCACTTCTTTGGTGGTGATACCGCTCTTGGCCAGCACTTCGGCCAGCACGCCATATTGGGAAGACCATATTTCTTCGGCGTCATGCTCTACCCATCCGGGCTGGGGATAATACTGCCGGAATTCTTTCTGAGCCACCTGGATGATCCGGCCGCCCTGGTCAAAAAGGATGGCTCGTGAGCTGGTAGTGCCCTGGTCTAAAGCGAGGATGTAAGGTGAAGGCATGTAATCGTCGTTTGATACAGGAAGGTAATACAATGACAATTAAGGGAGTAATAATTTTTTTGTCCGGGGTGAATAAGTTCTTATATTTACGTAAGTGCTTACGTAATTGACGTCGATACAAAATAAGATTACTTGAATCATCAGAAATTCTTTTTATGGACTTCTACGAAAAAACGGGTAAGATGGCTCTTGGCAGCCGTCTTCGCCGCCTGAGCGAGCAGATGACGGAACAGTCTGCGGGTGTTTATAACCTGTACGAAGTGGACCTTCAACCAAAGTGGTTCCCTGTCTTTTACTCCCTGTCGGAAGGAGAGGAAAAGTCGATAACGGACATCGCCCGGGAGATAGGGCATACCCATCCATCGGTGAGCCAGATCGTGCGGGAGATGGTGGGCAAGGGGTACCTGATAGAGAAAAAGGGAGGGATGGAATCCTCTGGAAAAAAAGGAGGAGCGGAAGCCATCGAGAGAAAGCGCCCTGTTGACGGCCGTAAAAACTTCGTGGTCCTGTCGGAGGCGGGGATAAAAGTGCTTGACAAGATGCAGCATCAACTGGAGGATGTGACGACGGCCATCGAGAAGGTCATGAAAGAGACGCAATACGATCTTTGGAAAGCCATAGGAGAATGGGAGTTTTTACTGGAACAGAAAAGCCTGCTTCGGAGGGTGCAGGAAGAAAAGAAATTGCGGGAAAGCAACGAAGTGCAGATCGTGGATTACTCGCCTGTCTATGCAAAGGCTTTTCACGACCTGAATGAGGAATGGATCACTACCTGGTTCAAGATGGAGGAAGAGGATCACCACGCGCTGGAGCATCCCAAAGAACATATACTGGATGGCGGAGGCCATATTTATATCGCCCTATACAAGGGTCAGCCGGTAGGGGCCTGCGCGATCATCCGAATGAAGGACGGCGGGTTCGAGCTCGCGAAGATGGCGGTATCGCCCATGGCCAAGGGAAAGGGCATCGGCTGGCTGCTGGGCCGCGCATGTATCGGGAAAGCCCGTGAGCTGGGGGGAACACGTGTCTACCTGGAAAGCAATACCCGTCTGAAGCCTGCCATCAGCCTGTATCACAAATTAGGATTCCGGAAGATAGCGGGTCCTCCTTCTCCCTACGAGCGCTGCGATATACAGATGGAGCTGGTGTTTTGATCTATCCATGCAGCTTCACCCTTAATACCATATCATCCGCGGTGATATAAAGCACCTCTTTTGTCTCATTGAAGGCACAGTTGGAGGTTGGCCGGCCATAAACTTTTATCAGTCCAAGCAGTTTGCCCTGTGGAGAGATGATGTTGATTCCATCCGGTCCGGAGCTGAAGATATTTCCATACTTATCTACCTTGAATCCATCAGCTCCCTGTTTGACGACGGCCTTTGCCTTGAGGGCGGTACCGTCGAGCAGAACGCCGCCGCTGCTGATGTTGCCGACGGTGTCGAGGTGGTATGCAAACCATTTTGTGTGGGGATCGTCGCTGGTGCCAATGTACAATATCTTCTCATCGGGAGAGAGAGCGATGCCATTGGGTCTTGGGATGGAGTCGATGAGCAGGATGGTCTCTCCTTTGGGGGTGATCCTGTACACGCCCTCGAATGTCATCTCACGGGTGGGGTCGTTCTCGTGTTTTGGCAGACCGTAGATGGGATCTGTAAAATAGATATTGCCTTTGTGGTCGGTGACGAGGTCGTTTGGGCTATTGAATTTTTTGCCCTTATAGTTTACCGATAGTATGGTAAACGCGGGCCGGGGACTATCCAGCGGAGCATTCATACGTACTACCTGCCGATTGCCGGACTGGCAAAGCAGGAGCTTTCCATCTTTATCGAGCGTGAGGCCGTTGGATCCATTCTCGCCGTTGCGGACGGCCGTGTCAGTGTAGCCTGACGGAGTGAGGTATGCGACGGGCGTGTCCTTGCCTTCCTTCCACTGGAAGACGGTGTTTCGAATGACATCTGAAAAAAGAAGCATTTGCCTGGAGGGGACCCATACCGGGCCTTCGGACCATTTATAGTTCCTGCCGATGACCTCTACCCGGGCATTGCTGTCGATGAGTGTTGCGGCGGCGGGGTCATAGAGCTCGACCTTGCCGACGGGGATGCCCTGGGTGGCAGTTGGTGTTTGTTCGGGAGTATTGCTGTTGCAGCCGATGACGGCAAGCAGGGATGAGCAGGCGATCGTCAGGAGTAAACTTTTCATATACTAATATATAAAGAAATTTCTTCGTTATTTAGCCTACCGTCTCGTCCACGGACATAAAAATGCCCATATGATAAGAAAGATCCTAACGGCCTTCCTCCTGTTAGCGGCCACTTCTGTGCAGGCACAGTCATTCAGGATACCGACAGATTCAACGACCCATATGGTCATTTATACAGAAAAAGTGCAGGTGCCGGGTGCGAGCGTGCACGATATATATGAAAAGGCCCGCTCGTTTGTGTATAAGGGCATCGGTATTTATATGGTGCAATTCTGGGGCGACCCCGCTGCCAATACCATACATGCCAAGTGCGGATTCCGGCGTAAGGACTGGGACCAATCGGATGTAAATGCAGGCCTGCTGCTGCAGTTTGATTTGATGGTGGCCTGCCATGATGGATATTATGAATATACTTTTACCAACTTCACCGATTGGCCGGATTGGGGTCCCTGGAAGGTGGAAGAGGAGGCGGGTATGTCAAATAAAGAAAAAAAAGCCATTCGCAGGGACCTGAAGTTTAATAAATGGGTCGACAAACAGATACGGGATAATATCGACCAATTGAAACAATCGATGTAAAAAAAAGAGGCATGGCTCTTCTCCATGCCTCTTTATCGGGGTCAGGGTTTAGTGATGTTGTTTTACTATCAAGAATGTCTTTGTCCAGGAAGCCATCTGCACCTTGAGATAATACGCCCCAGTGGGCAGGTCCTGCACCGGGAGTGTTTTGATCATAGCTCCCTGTGCTTTAGCGAATGCATATTGTTTAAATGTCCTGCCTGATCCATCCAGGAGGGTTACACACACCTGGCCTGCGTCTGCATTGTTGATCTGCAGCTGTATGTGGTCCCTGAATGGGTTGGGGAATATAGCGAGATCCACTGTTGAATCGGGTCCGGACTGGAAGCTGGCCGCTGCGGCTGTCATCACTGATCCGCTTATGGCCGATCCGCTGGTGGTGGCGTTCTCCGTCAATGTAAATCCATTCAGATAATTGTAGCTGCCAAACAGGGTAATAACTATTTGCCCGTTGGTGGGGACGATGTTGGTAAAGGTGACCTTCTTTGCATAGTTTTTGGTCGGATCGAGGACAACGGTAGTGCTGCCGATGCTGAAGGTATTGGAGTATGCGCCGGTGCGGCTTGAATACAGGTCGATAGTATACTTTTTATTCCCATCCAGACCGGAAAGGGTTAGTGTCCTGGGGTTCCAGCAATAGCAGGTGGTTCTTCCGACCTCGGTGGGGCACATGGTGGTGGGGTAGCCCGCGCCATTGTCTGCTACACCGTCGTTGGCACTCAGGACGGCGGATATGGCGGAGCTGCTGCCGTCGGTATATAACAGGGCTGCTGAAGAGAGTTTGCTGGAAACATTCCAATTGTTCCATCCTGTGCCGGCCGGGAAGGAGCCTCCATAAGTATTTACCTGCACATAACGGGTGCCTGTGCTGACGACAACATTCATCGTATCTCTTCCTACGGCAAGGCTGTCGTCTGTGACGGTCAGCTCAAAGCTATAGGCGCCTGCTACGAGGGCGCCGGCATTTGTGGAGGTGCTGTCGGGTGTATCGAGGGCGCCGGTGGAAGGCCCGCTGAGCTGACGCCAGTGCCAGGCGATGATGACGCCATCGTTGTCCTTTGAAGCCGAACCATTGAGTACAGTGGTGTTGGCCGGAAGGACAATGGTTTGATCGGGCCCTGCGTTGGCAACGGGTGGTTTGTTTGGCGCGGGGTATACAGTGATGATGAGTGTATCGCTGGCATTAGAGCCAAGGTTGTCCGTGACGGTGAGTACGACGATATAGACGCCTTTTGTCAGATTGCTAATAGTGGGTTTGATAGCCGTCGAGTCGTTGATGCTAAAGATGGTAGGGCCCGATATTTGGGACCAGCGATAGGATGCTATCGTGCCGTCGGGATCATTGGACCCGGAGCCATTCAATTGAACGGAGCTGGCAGGCAATGTCAATGATACATCATTTCCTGTTGCGGCGGTTGGGGGCTGGTTGATCTTTACGGTGATGACAACAGTGTCCTTGCTTACGGCCAGGCTGTCATCGGTGACGGAGAGCTCGAAGCTATAGGATCCTTCCGTGAGGTTTCCGGTGTTGGTAGATGCGCTATCGGGAGTATCGAGGATACTCGTGGAAGGTCCGGTGAGCTGGAGCCAATGATAAGTTATGACCATGCCGTCATTGTCCTTTGATGCCGAGCCGTTGAGTAGCGTCGTGGTAGCCGGAATAAAAATAGTTTGATCCGGCCCTGCATTGGCAATGGGTGGTGTATTGGGCGCCGGGATAACAGTGATGACGAGGGTGTCGCTGGTCATGGAGCCAAGATTGTCTGTTACCCTGAGCGCGACGATATAGACACCTTTTGTCAGGCTGCTGACGGTGGGTTTGATGGCCGTCGAGTCGTTGATGCCGAAGGTTGTTGGGCCTGATACTTCGGACCAGCGATAGGATGCGATAGAGCCGTCGGGGTCGCTTGAACCTGATCCGTCCAATCGAACGGAATTGGCGGGTAATGTAAGGATGGTGTCATTTCCTGCCGCGGCTATCGGGGGCAGGTTTGGTTTTACGGTGACGGTGACGGAGTCTGTTCCAGTGAGCCCGCTGGTGTCGGTGACGGTGAGCTGGAAAATATATGTGCCTCCGGTGAGGCTGCCGACCTTCGGACTTATAAGGGAGCTGTCATTAAAACTGTGTTGATCCGGACCAGCTACCTTTTGCCAGGAATAAGTCAGGGGACTTCCTGTTTTATCATATGAGCCTGCGCCGGTGAGTACAGTGGAATCTACGGGCATGGATAGCATGACATCGGGACCGGCATTGGCCACGGGTGGTATGGGCGTAGTGACGGTGACCTGGATGATGACGGTGTCCTTTGTGCTGACCCCCAGATTGTCGGTGACAGTGAGCTCGAATTGATAGATGCCCGCGTAGAGGCCGCTGATGGCGGGGTTGACTATTGCCGCATTGCTGATCTTGTATTGAGCGGGTCCGGCAATTTTTAACCAGCTGTATTTGGCGATGGTCCCATCGGGGTCGTGTGAGGCGGATGCGTCCAACTGGACGGAATCCGTTGGCAGGTTGATGGTTTGATCGGGCCCTGCGTTGGCAACAGGCGGGACATTTTTATATCCCACGGTGCCTACGGTGACCTTCAGGATACTGGTGGCAACGGCTCCCTGGTTATCCGTGACCGTGAGCTGGAATACATATGTTCCGGTATCCAGACCGGTGATGGTGGAGACGGCGGTGTTTGGAGTGGTGATCGTCACTGTAGTAGGGCCCGAAACCTGCTGCCAGTTATAGGATGCAATGGAGCCGTCGGGGTCGTTTGATGCTGAGGCATCCACGGTGACCTGTCTGGTGGGCAGGTTTATGGATTGATCGGGTCCTGCGTTGGCAACGGGTGGTTTGTTGGTTGTTGTCGCCTTGCCCATTTCCGTTAGGGTAAATCCATTGAAATAGTTATAGGAACCGCTGCCGTTGATGGTAACGGTGATGGAGCCGTTGGAAGGCGTGAGGCTGCTGAAGGAGACCTTGTTCGCATAGTTGTTGTTGACCTGGACACTCAGTGTGGTGCTGCCGATGGCATACGTATTGGTAGTAGAGGTATTGGCTCTTGACGCATAGGCCTCGAAGTTATACTGGCTGCTGTTGTTCAGCCCGGAGATGACGAGGGTCCTGGCGGCATTATAGAAATAGCTGGAGGTCCGTCCCACTTCCTGCGGACACATGGTGGTGGGATAGCCTGCGCCATTGTCGGCGACGGCGGTGCTGGCGCTGAGGACGGTCTTTACGGTGGAGGTTGTCCCATCGGAATATTTTAGCGCGGTGGCGGTGAGGCTGCTGGAAACATTCCAGTTGTTCCATCCTGTGCCGGCGGTGGTGGTGCCGCCATAAACATTGACCTGGATGAGCTTTGGCAGCGGATTGACAAAGACGATTAGGGTGTCTTTCCCGAGGGCGCTGCTATCGTCCTGTAC
>Ga0105237_10006128_pt1 | contig 13440 bp, 16 predicted proteins | sample KBSC24metaG_FD_81520 | JGI IMG/M metagenome (GOLD analysis project Ga0105237, IMG submission 81520) | Corn rhizosphere microbial communities from Kellogg Biological Station, Michigan, USA - KBS C2-4 metaG | ecosystem: Host-associated > Plants > Roots > Rhizosphere > Soil | place: Michigan, USA...
ACTATGCCTATTGCAATACTTTCATTATTCATATAGCGATAAGCAATTTTCCAATACAGGCACACTTTAATATAAAAAGGTGTTTTCACGGTTGATTAATTCAATCATTTTTTCTAATGTTACCAATTATGACAAAAAGAAACGAAAAAAAATGGTCAATCGTGACCAATATAGTAACCAACGTAGTAACGCCCATATTAACCATAGTATCGTTAGTAATAGCAATAGCAGCCATGATGTATGCACACGACAGTGCCCAATATGGCGCCAGCGTTGAAAAGCAACAACATGAAATTGACACTTTGGGAATTGTTATTACTCAACTAACTTCTCTGGATTCTGCCCAGCAAATCACGAACAAATCACTTAAGGACAATCTCGATTCCCAAAGTCGCCAAATTTCTGAGCTAAAACAATTAAACTCCGTTGCGTCAGACCAATCCAATATAGCGAAAACATCTTTGAGTTTAGTGGTTGACGACAAAATCCGAACAAACAATTTGGACTCAAAAGCTCTCATATTTGGAATTAACAAAGTTTATTATGGTCTCAATGATCTTTATGTCTACGTCAACCCTCCGTATAATGGCAGTGAACCTACCGGCGAGGACTTTAAAGCAAAATTAGACGCTGTAAAAAATCAGGTAATTTCTCTTACCTCAAACAGGTATGCTTGGTCACTGCAATACGAATACAACAACTTGATGTCCCTAATAAATCTAATGGATTTAACCCATTTGCAATTTCAGCATTATGGACAAGGATACCCATTGATAGATTTTACAATTGAGAAGAATTTTTTAAAATTGTTTAATTATTGGAATTACCTAGCCAAGAATGACTCTATAAGCAGTAGATTATTTTCAAATGGAATGGACAGCGTTTTTCAGGCTATGGCACATAATGCTGACAGTGTTTCCAAATCAATAAAATAAAATCCTTGCAACTCAGCATAAAATTGTCTACCCTTTTTTCAGTATTGAGACCAGATTTTCAATTAACTTTTCTTGTCCGTTCTCTTCAATTCTCATCTTTTGAATTTCTACGGTTGATTCATCTTTCTTCAAGATAAAATTTCGCTCTGTTTTCGACAGTTCTCTTAAAATATCTCCTGTAACTGTGCTGCTTTCCTTTGTTAAAGAATATTCTAGTGCCAACATTTTCAACATGACGTTTGTCACCTCGTTAGTCAAGTACTTAATATCATCTAAATTTTTTCTATATAAGCGTAAAAAAAAGAAGGAAAATAATTCTACAAATAATGATAGGATGACTTTGGAAATAAAAGGAAAATATATTGGCAATTCATTGCTTGTGTTTACTTGTGATTGCGGGGCAGAATAAAATATTGCAGTTGTTAAAACAATAATCCCAATAGCACTCGTTATTATACCGATTATCAAATTGACACTTGAATTTCTCCTAGTTAGATCAATTTCATCGATTAGACCATTTATCAGTTGCTCATAATGCTTCGATACTTTTTCATTTATTAATGGATGATCTTCTTTCCCATTATGCCGAAAGGCGTTGGTGCTATTGTAATCAACATCATCTTCCATTACCAAATTGTCTACCTTAATATTGTAAAGTCTTAGCTTACTATCATTATCCTTTTTGTTATTAAATTTCTCACCCTGCAAAAATCTATATATCAATGAAGCCAATACCCCGACAGTAAGTAATACTGAGGCCCATACCATTACGTCCACTGGACGTAATGATTTTTGCAATAGGGTCTGTCCTGCAATACCTTTCTCAGCCATGGTCACAAAAATCATTACTATCAAGGAAATTGTCATTACACCAACGCCCGTAAGAAGAAAATAAAGCAGCCTCTTCCTACGTGAGAGAATCATAAATTCCGTTTCGTTCAACCTTTCTTTTAGCGATCTGACTTCTGATTCCACTTTATCCAACTCGACCTCCAATTTTGCTGCCTCTACCTCTAATTCTTCTTTAGATAAATTTTTCATGCCCATTTTAAATAAATATATAAAACTTGTTATCAATATCAAATTATAGGTATTTCTCTATACCCGGCGCAATACAACTAACAATCCTTCTTGCCCCTTGTCTTTTAAGGATAACCACCTCCATTCGCCCTTCCTTACCTTACAGTGTGTTCTCTTCATGACAAAGGTCTAAGACCAATGAAGGCTTTTACTTTCTATTAATTTTTGAATCTTCCAATTCTCGCCGCAGAATCCTGACTTGCCTTATCTTTAGTTTGCACGCTCTCCTGCTTAACAACAATTTCTATTTTCTCTGGAAAGCTAAAATGTTCTTCTTTAGAAGATTTTATGAAAAAGAAAGCCGCACCAAGAAAACAAAAAATAATAACAATAGAGGTTGCCATACCTAACCTATTTGGGTATTCGCTTCTTGACTGCACATTTTCTGTTGGCCCATCTTCAATTTCTTCAAACTGTAAATCTACTTGCACGCTGTATCTTCCGCGAATCGAAAAAATATCTTCCAAGTCTTCAGAAATTTTTTCGGTCGCCTCTTTTAAATGTGAATAGAAGACGCCTGTTTCCAAAAACAAAACCAACGCTGCAATTAACGACCCGGAACGATATCGAAACTCACTGCAAAATGCATTCATAGAATACCTACTAGCCACTGCCCTAATTACAAAAGCAACAATATCTTGGAACTTCCCATACTGTTCTTCACTGAATTGATTGGGGAAATAAATAAATCCTAGTTGCGCCAATTCCCCATTCATATCTCGACTGAACTTTCTCATCAGTTCGTTGAATTCTGAATTTTGCCTGTCATCAATTCTAATATCTGCTCGTAACCGATAGATCTGCGGTTGCCTTTTTCTTTTATTTTTGGGCGGCATAAGCAATAGTAGCATTTAAATTTCAATTTTCGTTTCGAGCAAAATGTACAAAAAATAAAAGTCAAAACTCACCGTAAAAACACCCATTTTTGTTAAGCCGCCAATTTAACCCCGTGCCGCTCTATAACTGGACGGAGGGCAAAAAGTAATCCTTCTTGTCCCGCATCCTTATCCCACATCCGTTTCATCACTATTTCATCAATGGTCCCCTTGGCAATAAGGTGATGAATTATAACCGCCTCCGTCTGCCCTTGCCTGTCTAACCGTGCATTCGCCTGCTGATAAAGTTCTAAGCTCCACGTAGGGCCAAACCATACAATAATATGCCCGCCTGCCTGTAAATTCAACCCGTGTCCTGCACTGGCTGGATGCAGTAAGAAAACATCTATCTTTCCAGCATTCCAATCCTCAATATCAGCAGGCCCGTGCAGCTCTCGAACATTAAAACCCGCTAAGGCCCTTTTTATCCTATCCAGGTCATGCCGAAATGAGTAAAAAACTAAAACAGGTTCACCGTTAGCAGATTCCAGGATCTCCCGGAGGGCATCTATCTTCTCTTCATGGATTGTATGCGCCCGCTTTTCCTGATCATAAATAGCACCATTAGCATATTGCAAGAGCTTACCGGCCAACGTTGCCGCATTGACGGCTGTTATCTCGCCAACATCCGCTAATGCCAAAACTTGTTCCCGTTCGAAACGATCATATCCAGACTTAACCGATTCCGGCAGGGCAATATCCACAGTTCGGGATATTCTTCCGGGAAGGGTCAAATAATCTTCCGTCTTCATGGATACGCATATATCTGCGATCTTCTCATAAATCTCCCGTTCGTAAATATCAGCTCCCAATAGTCCGCCCGTATCATCCCCTTTGACTTTGTATTCATAAATTGTCTTCCCGTTTCGACGCCCAGGTGTGAGATATTTTTCCCGGTAGCTGGTCAGGGTCTTACCCAATCGCTGCCCCTGATCCAATAGATACATTTGCGGCCAGAGATCCGGCAGGCCATTAGGCCGGGGCGTACCCGTCAGGCCAACGATCCGGCGGACCAATGGGCGGACCATACGCAGAGTCTTAAAACGGCGGGATTTTGCATTCTTGAAGCTGGATAGTTCATCCAACACCAGCATGTCGAAGGGAAAGGCGGTTTGACAGTAACCCACGAGCCAAGCGACATTATCCCGGCCAATTACATACACATCGGCCTTTTTTCTCAATGCATCAATCCTTTGCCGTTCGGTTCCCATGACCTTGGATATTCTCAGGTGTCTAAGATGATCCCATTTATCCGCCTCTGTTGTCCAGGTGTTTTCCGCTACCCTCTTCGGGGCGACAACCAATACACGTTCTACTTCCAACTCCTGATAGATAAGCCGGTTTATGGCCGTAAGAGTCACAACGGTTTTACCCAAACCCATCTGCATAAACAGACCGGCAGCTGGGTTGTCTATTATGTGGTTTTCTCCAAATTGCTGATAATTATGCGGTACGTACTTCATTCAAAAAATCATTTAAAGTTGTTTCGGAGTCAATCACCAACACCACAAAGCCCAGGCGGCGGAGCTGGTCAGATACTATCTGCTGCCGGGGTGTCTGCTTTTTCCCGGGGCTTTTCAGCTCTACGAACCATATGCGACCTCCGGGCATCAATACCATTCTGTCCGGCAATCCGGTAAAAGATGGGCTAAAGAGTTTTAAGGCAATACCCCCCAATCGCCTCACAGCTTCACGCAGCTTTTTTTCAAAGAACTTTTCCATTGTTACACTGAAACAGCATTTCCCTATACTTTATATAATCCCTATTTAGGCTATATATAGGTGTATATATACTGTCTAATTATACTTTTTTAAACTTATTAAGGAATTAGTGTTACACTGTTACATATCACCTCAAATCCTCTACGGCATTGCATTTGGAGTGTTACAGCTCCGTGTTACATTCTGTTACAGTGTTACACTAATTCGACCATTTTTGTAACACTGGTCCTGTACTGTTACAGGTCAGTGTTACACCCGATAATACCCCCTTTGCACCCCATAAATCCCAAATCGCCGGGTCTTAGTCAAGGGTGCCCAACCTTCCATATTCCGCATGATGGAATGTATATCCTTAGTGTTAAAAGTGTTCAAATCCTTCAGTCTATTGCCGAACAACTCACACCATATTTCCGCAATACAGACCGTCGAACGCCGGAGTGTCCCTTCCTCCTTAAATTCCCCGCCTGTGAGAAATGAGCGCCTCCCGTCAATGTCCAGGGTGTCCCATGCTTCCGGCAGCAATTCGTCCAGGTATACGGCAATGATTCCCGCCCGTTCGTCCTGCTCGGTATGATTTGTCTGTACCTGGTTCGCCTCAGCTTCAAGGTCAGCCGATAAGTGTAAGGATTCCCCCCGCCTATATAGTTGGACTGCTTCGGCCCATATCTGCCCTACCTCATCGGGTATGAGGTCATCGAAAATATCTTTAGTCGGGGATTGCTGGTATACCGGCACAGGCCAAAACTTCCGGTTCCCATTGGCATCGTTGCGTAAGAACTCGCCATTATTGGTGGTTCCAAAGAATACACATTGCCGGGGGAAATTGGTGATCTTCTTGCCATATGCTACCCGGTAGCGGTCTATGGTTTTGGAAATAAAGTGCTTTATTGTCCCCACCTCCGCCTTTCTGAGTCCGGCCAGCTCTCCCATCTCCATCAACCACACCCCATGCAATTGTTCAAAGGCTTCCTTGCCTTCCACCGTAGTAAACGTATCAGAATACCATTTTCCGCCCAGCCGTTGAATGATCGTACTTTTTCCTACACCCTGCTTACCCACCAGTACCAAGGCGTAATCGAACTTAATGCCCGGACAAAACACACGGGCCACTGCCGCCGTTAATATCTTTCTTGTTACTGCACGGGTATAGGGTGTATCTGCCGCACCCAGATAGTCAATAAATACCGTATTAATTCGACTACTACCATCCCAATACAGGTTTTCAAGGTATTTACGAACAGGATGGGTCTTATATTGTTGGAAAACTGACGCCAAGGCCCTTTCCTGCTTTGCTACGCTTAAGGGCAGGCCGTAGAACTTTTCCAGGTAATGGGAAAGCTGTGCCTCGTCAGCATCGGTCACATAACGCCCAGCATCGACAGACCGCCAGGGCAAAGGTTTCAAGACTATTTCCCGCTGTTCAAATTCATCTATGGCAAAAGCCCTTTTTAACTTTGGATCGTTTTCCAGGATCAATACAATGTTATCTATAGTTGACAGGATATTGCCCTTCTTATCTGTGTCTAGTTTTACCAACCATTCATCCCCTGCCGATTCTTCAGTGTTCAGGTTCTCCTGGTAGTCTGTGGCAAAATATCCTTGTGCTTCCTCGATCCTTTCTCGTCCCATCAATAGCCTTACCGCCTCGTCTTTTCGGGCCAACTCTTCCATAGCAAGGAAGGAGGGTCGCCGGTTAATGGGTGTGTCGTCCTTGCAATTCTCGTCCTGTAGACCGTAAAGATGGACACGGACAAGATCAAAGGCATTACACAGTTTACCGGATGCCGGGTCCGTGCTGTGGTGTGAAAAGGCAAACTTGTCATCGTATACTATCATACCAGCCGAACAGCTACCGGGTATATAGGTATATCGGTCCTCCATGTCGCAGGGCGTATATACGTCGCCCAAATACTCAGCTATTACATCAGCGATTGTATATGTCCGGCAAAATGCACCAATGATTCCCGGCTTTTCCAGTGGGTCACCCTGTTTGAGAGCACCTATACGGATACGGTCTTGCTGGCGGGAGCTTACCGGCCATTCTGATACATCCTGCCAATTACGATATGATAACAAGCATTCATCCGCACTGAGTGCCGGGCCGTCCTGGTACTGGAAGACATATTCCCCATCCTTTGCCGTGGAAGGCCAGTACATAAGCCGGGATGCCTCATATGTCGAATCGTCAAAGTAGTCTATTCCTAAGACTCCCGCTATTCTTCGAGCAATGGCCGTGTATTCGTCCGTCATTACAGGCCGATCTACTGGAAGTAAAAGCCTGTAACGGGGATTTTCGGATGAATGCTTATGCGTGGAATAGATGGCTCCCGCGTTACCATACAATAAGGTGAAGTCATTCCAAATCTCACGCGGTCCGTGATCAATATCCAGCGTCACAAGCTGACGGGTCTGTACGCTGGTCCCTTTGCGCCGACCTCCGGATAAATAGCCTCCCACAAACCCGCCCACGTCCTTAATCTCATCCTGTCGGTCCTTCTTTGCGGCCATGTATTCCGTGTAGGTTTCTGCTGTTCGGTGAGTTTGTGACAACTTATCCAGAAGCGCGGACCACAAGACCGATCTATTTTTCCAGGCCGTTTCCTTCCTTGACTTTCCTACCGCTATATCTATCTTATAATCGTATTGTAACTGCATAGTTATTTCTTATAGTAGGAGTTTTCGAAACCCTCAGCGGCCAACGGTAGCCCCTCCGCCCAGGGTACAGCCTGTGCCATCACATGTAGGATATGAGATAAACAATCTTTATTCTTATCAACTTCAATTATAATTTCGTCATGAACGTGTCCCACAATGCAATATCCAGCAGCGTCCAGGCGGAGTAAAGCAACCGCCAAACAATCCCGGGCTATTGCCTGAACAATATTTTCTACCAGCTTCCCGCCCCATGTCTTTATCCGCTCCCATTTCTTTGAGATCTGGTTCATCCCCTCGTAACTGAGACAATCACCATATTCACCCTCCTGGATCAACGGGCGGACATACGCCAAACGCCGACCACTTGGCAGCTCGATGAACAGCACACCGGATTGAAAGAAGAAATGAATATTTTTTACTCGTTGAGGTCTGCCATCCCGGACAGCAGCAATCGCGGCCCGTTCAATGTCCTTCCAGTACTTCACAGTATTGGGGTTGGCTTTTCGCCACTGGCTGATGATCGTGGGTAGCTCAGACTCTTGCAATCCCATCCGAAGCGCTCCCATTGAAATAAGCGCCCCCACACCGCCCCCATACTGGCAAGCCAGGGAGGCAATTTTCCCCTTTTGTCGCTCCGGTGATCCTTTACCGACCCGCTCAACGGGAATGCCCAACATACGGGCTGCAGTCTGCTCATAAATCTTACGCTTCCCGGTGAACTCCTGAATTACCCATTGCTCACCCGCCAGCCATGCCAATACTATAAGCTCGATGGCTGCAAAGTCCGCAGCAATTAGCTTTTTACCAGGACCAGCAATGAAGGCAGTACGTATCAACTGACTGAGCGTGTCGGGAACATTACCATATAACAGCTGCAACACTTCCCGGTCACCACCCAGAACGACGCGGCGGGCAAGGTCCAAATCCGGCAAATGGTTTTGTGGTAGGTTCTGCACCTGGACAAGTCTACCCGCCCACCGTCCGGTACGATTGGCCCCATAAATTTGAAACAATCCACGAATACGGGAAGACCTTCCAGCAGTGGCCGCCATTGCTTCATATTTCTTTACCGACGTTTTTGCCATTTCCTGACGGATTGCCAATACCCGGGAAACGGTTGGGCTATCTACATTGTCCAACAGCAAAGGAATATCCGCCTTCCTCAGAGTCGCCACGTCGGACCCCGTCTCCCTGGATAGCCAGGTTTTAAGCTGTGCCGCACTGTTCGGATTGGTTAGCCCTGTCAAGCAAATGGCTTCCTGTTCCAAATCTTCCCGGCTTTCCCGATCTATACGGACGGCATTTCCAACCAATACGGGATCTATCGTAATACCCCTGTCATTAATCTCCTGATCAAGTATGTACAACTGCTGCTCGGTCTCAGTAATAGGATATTTTTCAATCCGCGCACGTATTGCTTGTTCCACCTCACCATCTCGTATGCAATAAGATTTGAAACGCTGCCATCGTTCCGGGTCATGCTCTGGCAGATTGCGTTTCCGGCCCCCATTGGCTTTGGTTGGTTTACAGGGGATGGAAAAATATCTAATAAGCCTTTTACCTTCTTCGTCCTTTAAAATGGGCAGTCGTAACACTTTGGCTACTCCGTCAAGGTTTAACGGCAATCCCACCCGGGCAGCCCGAACCATAGTGCAATCCCACGAAACAGGAGACAAACGTTTGCCCAGGTGACGGCCTAAACATATACGCTCAAATAGGGCATTAAAAGAAATCTTTGTCACGCTAACATCGAGTATTGCGGCAACAATGTATCCTGGCAATTCCTCCCGACATGCAAGATCAATGATAAGCCAAGGGCCGCCATCAACGGAATAAGAAAATAAAAGAATTTGAAAGTCCCTTGCCTCCGCGTACCTATATACCCCAGCGGTCTTAATGTCTTCACTACTAAAGGTCTCTATGTCTATCGCTAGGGTCTTCATCGTTGATTTGTTGCACTTCACGCAAGAGCACGTCCAGGTTATCCGCTATGTATTCATTTACTGCCGGATGGGTGCAGCCTTGGTATTTTAAATGAAGCAGGTAATCAGCCGGGACATTTACCATGGCTACATCTTTATATGGCCCGAAAGGCATCGGGCTGTTATCTCTCAGTTTCATAAAAAGGTGGGGGCGCTAAGTCCCCCGGGTGGTTTTTCATTTATAAAATATCATCCTCTCCAACATGGTCAGTAACAAAATCATCATCAAAAGCGTCGGTATTGTCGCCACCTCCTACACGTTCACCGTCCTTGATCTTTTGAACAGCCTTCAGGCGAGCACATACACCTTTTGACCCTTCACTATAAGCCAGGAATGTTAGCACAGCCCTACCATAGCAACCACCGTAGAAAATCTCAGGATCAGTTATTGGCTTCTTATAGGCATCTACTACACCGGGCTTAAATTTGCTCCGGGCATTCAGGAAATATTTTCCTTTGAAATTCGCGTCGTCGGGAAATTCTGCATCGCCATCTTTCAACGGTTGCTTAAAGGTGCCTTTTAACTTTCCGGCATCCTTTGCAGCTGTTATCTTATCCAGAATAGCCTCAACGGTTGCCGTATCCGTCTTGTCGATGACTACCATTGTGCTATACTTTTTTTCCTGACCTTCCTTGAAAGCACGGGGTGTAATAACATTGGGGTAAATGAATCGTACCAAGCCTGTTACAATTTTTTCGGTTTCTTTTACATTACTCATGGTTATACATTTTTTTTGTTAATTGAAATACTCAGCAGCTTGCGCATTCTCGTCATACAAAGGGCGTTTATCGCTGAGCGGTGCCAAAGTGGGTTTGCCCTTCGGTTTGAATACAAAAGAGGCGGCATGTTCGCGGAATGCTTCGGCACCTATTTTCTTTTCAAGGTTGGTAATGGACAATAGAGAGCGCGGCGCAACCTCATCAGCATTAAAGCCGCCAGTGGTGAGGCTGCTTATGATTGCCTGCTCATCCCTATACTTCCTGTTGCTTTTGGCTGCCACCAGTTTGTATCCGGGCCAAGTCTTCCCGTGGTTTTGTGCCTGATCCAGGGCATAGGATTCTACAGCCGTAAGCCACTTTTTCAGCTCATCTGAGCGGTCCAATATGTCGGCAATAGAGTCAGGACTGAGAAGGTGGGCAGGAGTATCGGTGTGTTTTTCGACTTCCAGGTTCTTAGCAGCATTTGCAGCACATGCCCCGCGAGCTTTGCAAAATCGGCAGTGTTCACCCGGCGCATAGTCTCCTGATCCTTCGAAGGCCAGGGTGGCGCGGGGTTTCAGTTCCATGTCTGCCCATTGGTTCAGCTCCACAATGGATAACGATTCAGTGGTTATGTTCTCTAGTCGTGGCTGGTAAATGGTAAGCTCGACAGTATTTATATCATAAAGAAAGTCGCAATCCCTGACCGCACCCAAGGCATATAACCGCAACTGTTTATTTTCAATGGCGGAGACCTTTACACCTTTGCCATATTTGAGGTCAATGATCCGTAAGATGCCATCTGCAATAATGCGCACGTCGATGGTTCCAAATCCTTCAGGTACGAACTCGCTGAGATCCACCCGCGTCTCCAAGAAAATTTGGGCGTCCGACGTTCTTGCCAATGCCGTGTTATACTGCTCAATAACATAATCAGCGTATTCATCTATATATTCGGACATAGAGGCGTCATACAGCTCATTAGCTTTTAACTCCGATAGCTTCTTTTCAAAGACGTACCGTTTAATCTTTTTAAGGCGAAACATTAGGATCAGCTCCGCCAGCTTGTGGGCCAAGGTTCCTTCCTCTGCTGCTTCGCTCGTACTGTCCGGGAATGTCCTTTCCAACCGGGCAGAAGGTGTACAGGCCAGCCAGCGGGACGCAGCTGACGGCGACAATAATGCGTGAGTCATTTAATCGTTTCTTTTATTGAATACTTCTAACAAAAAGTTTACACCAACACATAGGAACAAGAAAATAAGAAGTGCAAAAGCATTATCTATCATGCTATAGCTTTTACTTTGTTAATAAATTCAGCGTAGTGAGATGGGTCCAGCTTTGTTACGCTTGTGGCATTGTATGTGCGTAGTAGTTCGCGGATGACGCCTTTGTTTTCATCCTTGGCGGTTGTTTTCTCCTGAACCGCTACACGAACTGCCTCGATAGTAATAACAGGTATTTCAGCAGATGCAGAGGCAACAACTGCGACCGGAGGGATGGTACTTTCAACAGGTTTGTTACTCTCAGGGAAAGGGAGGGTTCCTTGCATTGGTTCTCCCGACATAGTTTTCTTGTTACCGTCAGGAAACAGCGCATAAAGGGCCTTTACCTTTTCCTTAAATTCTTCGGGTGTACTTGCATTGATCGTAATTGTGAACATTGTATTTTATTTAAAAAGTTTATTGGTTATGTTAGGGCATAGCTTGCCCACCTCAAAACCTGATGTGATTTTGAGCCTGTAAAAAAATCGATGATTTAGTTCATGGAAGGTTCCACGGGAGAGGGGAGGTCCCTAGCTGATAGTATTGCACTGAGAAAACCAGCAATCAAAAAAACCGGGAGTATTGGCAGGAGAAATAAGCCCAAGATTATTAGGGACAGAATTATTATTATGCCTGCTACAATGCTGCCGATTATTATGACAGCCTTGGTTAAAAAATTTTCCATCGTCATAGAGTTTAATAATTGTCAGTTTTATTTTTATGAAGTCCGTTCTCAATCTCCCCTTTCAATTCATTTGCGCATAGGAATGAGAAGGCCACTACCAGCATGGCAAAAAGTTGCATAGTCAAGATTGTTAGTGCTATTTTTTAAGCATCCGCGCCCGTTGTTTCGCGCTGATCTCTGCTAATTGTTGTGGTGTTAATGCTGACTGTCGTTTGGACTTCGTGGAAACGATGCCCGCTTGTTCGATCAGTCGTCTTGTGTGTGTGCATTTGTCCAGTAAGCCCCCTGCCCACGCCTCCAACTCAGCAACCGCATCCAATAGGGCCTTTTGTTCATCGGGGAGCATAAGTATCTTAGGCTACATTTTGCTTTTTGAAATAAGTATATATGGCATCTACATTTTGTTCCAAGCCCGCACCCGCATCCAAAATATTATGGATTGTCTGTTTGCTCAATTTTGCTTCTCGGGAGAGATGTGCCTTACATCCGTAGGGGGCTAATGCTTTCTTCCATTGGGCAAGCACAGTCTTAGGGATTACTTTTGATCTTCTTGTTGTCATTTCCTTTCGATTTAGGTAGTGCAAACCTATGCGATAATTTTACAAAATGCAATATTTTTTATCGCTTAATGCGATAATTATAACATTTTCACTTTTCAACCCCAACTATTGAAAAATCCCAAATCAGCGACCTTGTAAAATATTATATAAAGCAAATTTTTAAAGCGATTATAGGCTGAAATGTGCTATACGACCGTATTTGCAACCAAACAATAGTCAAACAAAAGAATAATTCAGCTTGACTATTGTTTGGCAATTTATTTAATCTATATTTGCGATAATTATAACATACATATCGCATTACTATGGATAATATTCCAAAAGAACAATTAAGAGAATGGATAACAAGTGTGCAGGAAGATTATAAGAGGAGGAATAAGAAAAAGTTAGCCCAAATCACCATCTCAAAGGAACTGGGCTACAATGCCAATCACATATCCCGCATACTTGCAGAAGACGGGGTAATAAGTGAAGACTTTGTTTTGAAATTCAATAGCAAATATGGAGATATTTTAAAAATAAACCACCACGGTTCACCCCACCATCCCCCTATGGACATTCAAAAGATTTCAGCACAACCTATGCAATTAGACAACAACTTAAAAGTGTTACCCAATCGCTTACCGTACCCTTTCGATGACGCGGAATATCTATATCGATTCACAGGCGATAGTATGTACCCGAAAATTCCAAGTGGAGCTGAATTAGCAGTTAAGAAGATTGCTGACACCAGTGTAATTATATCCGGTGAGATTTATCTAATCTATTTAAAAAATGGATTGTCTACTGTCAGGTATATTAATTTGATCGATGACAACCAGGACGAACTCATATTAGCACCCTATAATGAACGGGCAAAGAATACTAAAGTTAGCCGGAAAGACATAGCCCATTTATTCAAAATTCAATTCATTTTGACAAGGGTGTAAGCCTTACAGGTTCAGGAAAAAGACTTAATTTTACTTGCCCCACTTGGACCCCCAAT
>Ga0105237_10006130_pt1 | contig 13439 bp, 10 predicted proteins | sample KBSC24metaG_FD_81520 | JGI IMG/M metagenome (GOLD analysis project Ga0105237, IMG submission 81520) | Corn rhizosphere microbial communities from Kellogg Biological Station, Michigan, USA - KBS C2-4 metaG | ecosystem: Host-associated > Plants > Roots > Rhizosphere > Soil | place: Michigan, USA...
AACCATGCACGTCCCATGCGGTTTGCCCGATCCAGTTGCCATAGTCTCTGAGCGCTTTCAGGTCCAGCATGTCGGCTCTCTGTGGTTGCGTCCCAGCGACTGGATTTCTCTTGGGTGATGGTTTGAGTCCATTTGGCCAGGATTGGTTCAATAGGCCGGACCGCCAGCGCACCGGGACTTTCCCCGCGCTCGATCCCGTCGTCAGGTCCTCCGGAAGATTGAAAGACCCGAGGGTGCGGGCTTTTGGTAACGGACTTTGACCTGGGCGGTGATAGCCATGGCCAAGCGTACCCGCGTCATGCGTTCGGATGATGCCCTCGGAATTGACCGATCGTAGTGTCGGCCGCCATTCTCGTCGCGCCGGCGGCATCGCGGCCTTATTCCGCCGTCCCCCGGGCCATCAGCAGATTCGTCTTGAACCAAACTTCCGGACGGGTCACCAACTGTCTAGTATATTCAATCGCTTTAGGGGCGAAAGATCGGTTATCAGAGGCCCAGAGGCTCACGATGGCGGAACTGGCAATCTCGGCAGCTCTCGAAGATGACGGAACGGTGGCGATAACGCCCTCGGCGGTCGAGAGCCTGTCTCCGGCGATGTCGCCGCCCGAACCGGAGGCCGCAGCCACCGATCCGGCGCCAGTCGATCATTCCAGCTTGGCAGCGGTGGAAACCAGGGCGGCATGGCCATCTCCGATCGTCGACCCCGCGGTCGCCGGGCTGTGCGTTCCGCTCGCCAAAGCCGATCCCTGCGGGCCCGATCTCGACCTGGCGGGCGATCCCGATTACCTGAACTTCTTCGCCCAGACCGAGGGACTGCTGCCCAGTTCGTTCTTCTCGATCGAGGACGGGCGGCCGTTCGACCGCGCCAGCGTCGATCTGACGCGTCAGATCGAAGCGATCAAGCCGCTGTGGGAGCGCTCCCGCGACCTGCGCCTGCTCGTCATCCGGGCGCGGCTGATGATCCTGGATCGGGATCTCGGTGGGTTCGCGGTGAGCCTTGCGGCGATTGCGGAATGGCTCGACCATTTTTGGGACGAACTCCACCCGCGCGCCGTCGACGGGGATCTCGGCGCGCGCGTCGCTGCGCTGGGCTCGCTTGACCTGCCGACCGTCGTTTTCCCCCTGCAATATGCGCCCTTGTGCGAGGGACGCCGCATTGGCACGACGACCTATCGGTCGTGGATGATTGCATCCGGCGAAGTCAAGCCGCGGGCCGGCGAGCAGAAGCATCCATCGACCGCGCTCACGGAAGCAATTGCGGATGCACCACCGGAGGTCCTGGCGGCAACGCGCAAGCATATGGCGTTGCTCAAGGCCTCGCTCGTTCGAATCCGGGATATCTTCGCGAAGCGAGGCGCTTCGGCCGGCCTGGAGAGCTTGCCGGCGCTCGCAGACAAGATTCAGGGGTTCGTTGATCCCCGTGCGTCGCTGGACAAGGAGGCCGTGACCGGTGGCGCCGAAAACGATGACGTTTCGGCCACCGCAAGGGAACGGACCACCGCGGGAGCCCTCAGCGATGCGCCGGCCTCGCTCGCCGACGCGCAACAAGCCCTGGCCGCAATTGCCGCCTACTATAGCCGCTCCGAACCCTCGAGCCCGACACTGCCTCTGGTGCGCCAGGCCCACCAGCTGATCGGCAAGTCGTTTTTCGAAGTCATGAGCATCCTGGTGCCGACCCAGATGGAAAAGGCGGCATTTCAGATCGGCGCCGACCAGTTTTTCGAATTGCCCGTCGGCAAGCTTTCAAAGCTGTCGGACGCCGCGCCGCCGCCACCCGACGGCGCTGACGCGGCAAAGCTGACGGCGCCGTCCGACGGGGGCGGATCGATTCAATACCACATCAAATCCCGCGCGCAGGCGATCGCGCTGCTCGACCAGGTCCAGAGATTCTTCCGCAACGCCGAGCCCTCCAGCCCGGTGCCGATGCTGTGCGATCGTGCGCGGGCCCTGGCCGAGCGAGACTTCATGGGCGTGCTGAGAGAGGTGCTTCCGAAGTCGTCATTGAAGAATTTCGGCGGAGACAAATAAGTCGCCAACCGCCGATGAACCAATAATGAACAAGGGTACACAAAATTGAACATGATGACGTGATTGCGCGCCGGCCTCGACGTTCCTGATCGAGATGAACGTGGCTCGATGAATCGACGGGAGCCCACGCAGTCCAGAATCAAATTAGCTCGCATTGTAATTGTTAAGGCCGGCGGTCGGCCAAGGCCCGGAGATAGTCAGGGTTAAACACATGACCGAGATAGAAAGGGAAAGACACATGGCACGAGAAAGCGGTCAGAAATTCATTCGCAGGAATCGTCCTCCTCGGGTTCACATCACCTACGAAAATCCGGCCAATGCCGAGGAAAAAGTCGAGATTCCGTTCGTCATGGGCGTGCTCGCCGATCTCTCCGGCAACGCGTCCAGCGTCGAGAAGCCCGAGATCGTCAATCGCAAGTTCCTCGAATTCGATATGGACAATCTGGATGCGCGAATGGAAGCCATCGAGCCGGGCATCAACTTCCGGGTCGACAACAAGCTGAGCGAGGACTCCGGAGAACGGATGGCCGTCGAGCTGCACTTCAGAAAGATGGCGGATTTCGAACCCGCCGCGGTTGCCCGCCAGATTCCGGCAGTTGCACGGCTGCTCGAAGCCCGCACGCAACTGGCCAATCTGCAACGCTATGTCGACGGCAAGGCCGCCGCGGAGGGTCAGTTGCGCAAGCTGCTGGCCGACCCGCAACTGATGCAGGCGTTGAAGGACCGCACCGTCGCGCCAGGCGGCGACAGCGAGAAGTAATCAGCAACCTCACCCATCAGCCCATTAGAGAGCTTGTCATGGCAACCGAAACAGTCCAGCAGCAGGTCGCGCAAACCCAAACCCGAGATGCCGACGAGTTTGCCGCGCTCCTGAAACAAAGCTTCAAGCCGCGCACCGAGCGCGCGGCCACGGAAATCGACAACGCCGTCAAGACGTTGGTCGAACAGGCCCTCGCGGACACCAGCCTGATCAAATCCGACGTGCTCGACACGATCGGGGAGATGATCGCGCAGCTGGACAAGAAGCTGTCGGCGCAGATGAACGAAATCATGCACGCGCCGGAATTTCAGCAGATCGAGGGCGCCTGGCGCGGGCTGAAATACCTGGTGTTCCAGTCCGAGACCGACGCGACCCTCAAGATCCGGGTGATGAACGTCTCGAAGACCGAGCTCTATCGCCACCTGCGGCTCTATCCGAACGCCGCCTGGGACCAGAGCCCGCTGTTCAAGAAGGTCTATGAAGAGGAATTCGGCCAGCTCGGCGGGCAACCCTATGGCTGCCTGATCGGCGACTACAGCTTCAGCCATCTGCCGACGGATGTGCAGTTGTTGCGCGACCTCAGCAAGATCGCCGGCGCGGCGCACGCGCCGTTCTTTGCCGCCGCGGACTCGACCCTGATGGGCATGGATTCGTGGACCGAGCTGATGAATCCGCGGGATCTCAGCAAGCTGTTCGATACGCCGGAATACGCCGCGTGGCGATCGCTGCGCGATTCCGACGACGCGCGCTATGTCGGCCTCTGCATGCCGCGCGTGCTCTCTCGCCTGCCCTACGGAGCCAAGACCGAACCGGTGGAAGACTTCGGCTTCGAAGAGGACACCGACGGCCACAAGGGCGAAAAGTATGCCTGGATGAACGCGGCCTACGCGATGGCAGCCAATATCAACCGGGCGTTCAAGGAATACGGCTGGTGCGCGCGCATCCGCGGCGTCCAGTCGGGTGGCGAGGTGGAGGAATTGCCGACCCATACCTTCCCGACCGATGATGGCGGCGTCGACCTGAAGTGCCCGACCGAAATCGCCATCAGCGACCGACGCGAGGCCGAGCTGGCGAAATCCGGGCTGATTCCGCTGATCCACCGCAAGAACACCGACCGCGCCACCTTCATCGGCGCGCAGTCGCTGTTCAAGCCGAAGGCCTATCAGAACAACCCGGATGCGACGGCGTCGAGCAACCTGTCGTCGCGCCTGCCCTACATGTTCGCCTGCTGCCGGTTCGCGCACTACCTCAAAGTGATGGTGCGCGACAAGGTCGGTTCGTATTACGAAAAGGAGCAGCTGCAACGCTGGCTGAACAACTGGATCAGCGAGTACGTCGACGGTGATTCCAAGAACTCGTCCGAAGCGACCAAGTGCCGCCGGCCCCTTGCCGCCGCGGCAATCTCGGTCGTGGAGAATGAAGAGAACCCCGGCTACTACGCCGCGACCTTCGATCTTCGGCCCCACTTCCAACTCGAGGGCATGGACATCGGATTGCGGCTTGTCTCGCGATTGCCGGTCGCAAAAACCTAGCTGTTGTTTTGAACCCCGATCCGAGAGCTCGCAACCAACAAGCACGGCTCGACTGACAACAGAGCTGAAACCGCAACTCAACAATTCAAGCACTCTGGAGAAATCAAATGGCCGACATTTATGCATTCTTGGAGCTCGAAGGCATCCCGGGAGAGGCCCAGGATTCCGAGTACAAGGACAAGATCGAACTGCAGTCCTTCGCCTGGGGCGCCAGCAACAACAGCTCCTACACGTCAGGCACCGGGTCGGGTATCGGCAAGGGTCAGGTCCAGGACATCTCGATCAGCAAGTTCACCTGCAAGGCTTCGCTGAAGTTGATGGAGCGGGCGGTGAGCGGCAAGCCGATCCCGACGGGAAAACTCACGCTGCTCAAGCTGTCCGGCGATACCAAGGTCGCCTATCTCGAAGCCGAACTGGAGAACGTGGTCTGCACCTCGTTCCACATTTCCGCCAGCGGCGGCGGCCAGCTTCCGATGGAATCGGCCACGCTGCACTTCGTGAAGGTCAAGTCGACCTACAAGCCGCAGGCCAACGAAGGCGATGCGACCGGACCCATCGAGTTCGGATGGGACCTGCAGAAGAACGAGGCGGCGTAACGGACCCGTGCCGCTTCCCCATGACGGGTGGATGGATGCCCTTCCACCCGTCGAGGTTTCGAAACCCCTCGAAATCCCTCATCGTGCTGGGCACCGCCCCCGGGGCCGCCACTCGCAGACCGAGAAACCCTCATGGCCCATTCGAACCGGCAATCGCGTCTCAGTCCGCCTCTGATGCACGTTTTCCGGGCCGCCCATGAGGCCAAGGACGCCAAACGGATCATCGACCAGCGCAACGAGGCCGGCGAGCGTATCATCGCCAGCCGCCGATTGCGCGCGCGCCAGGTGATCACCGAGAGCATGCTCCGCCGCGAAGTTTCACGCGACCTGGATGCGCTCCTGAACACGGTGGCACTGGAGGCGACGGTCGACATGGACGATGCGCCCCATGTCAGGAAGTCGATCTTGAACTACGGGCTTCCGGATCTCTCGACCCGCACGATCGACGAGACCGGCGTCAACGAGATCCCCGATGAAATTCGGGCCGCCATCGTCAACTATGAACCGAGACTGGCGGCTGGATCACTGCGCATCGAACGTGACAACACCGTCGACCCGGTCGAACTCAAGGTCCGCTTTCTGGTCCGCGCCGAGCTGGTGTGCCATCCGGTTCACGTTCCGGTCGAGTTCATCGCCGACATTGTCGAAACCGGAAAGATCATCGTCAATCGATTGTGAGTGCGCATGAATCGGGAATTCCTCGATCTCTACAACACCGAACTTCAACTGCTCAACGAGCAGGCGCGCCAATTCGCTGAGGAATATCCGGGGATCGCAGAGCGCCTCGGCGGCATCCTGGAAGACCGCGTCGATCCACTGGTCGGCGGACTGCTGGAAGGAGCGGCTTTTCTCGCGGCCCGGGTCCAGCTCAAGCTCAGGCACGAATTCCCCGAATTCACGGAAAATCTGCTGGAGCAGCTCGTCCCGCATTATCTGGCGCCGACGCCTTCGATGATGCTCATCAAGGTGAACCCGATCTTCGGCGATCCGGCGCTGCGCGACGGGCGCAGGATCGCGCGCGGTTCCTATCTCGATGCCAGCTACCGCCAGTCGGATCGCCAGATCGCATGCCGCTACCGCCTCTGCGGCGACATCATGGTATGGCCGTTCGAACTCGCCGGCGCGGAGTATTATTCGTCTCCGGCTCCGATGCAGGCGCTCGGAATTCCCGTTGGCGGCGAGGTGCTGGCGGGCATGCGGATCACCCTGATGCACCGCTCGACGGCACGCGCCGAGGACGAGCCGTCGGAAGCCGACGCGCAGAAGAAGCCGGAACTGATGATCGCCGGCTGCCGAACCTCCGATCTGCCGCTGTATCTCGTCGGTGCGGAGGCGGAAGCGGTTGCGCTGTACGAACAGCTCTTTGCCCATTGCCGGGGAATCTATCTCCGCCACCTCGACCCATTCGGCGACCCGGTCGTCACCCCTGTCCCGCTCGGCTATCTGCAGCAGATCGGCTTCGAACGCGACGATGCGCTGTTTCCCACCGATCATCGGGTGTTCGAGGGCTTCGATCTTCTGCGCGAATATTTCGCCTTTCCACGCAAATATCTCGGCTGCCGTATCACCGGCATCGATGAGTTCCTGCCGCGCATCAAGGCGAGGACCGTCGATCTCGTGTTTGCCTTCGACGAACTGAACGCGCGGCTCGCCGCCGCGGTCCGGCCGCAGGCGCTGGCGCTCTATGCGGCACCGGCGATCAATCTGTTCGAGAAGACGGCCGACCGCATCCAGCTGAAGTCCAGCCAGCACGAATACCACGTCGTCCCCGATCGCAGCCACTATCTGGACTATGAACCGCATCGCGTGCTCGACGTGTACGCCCACTATTCCGCCGGCCGCGAGAAAGTCCCGGTGAAGCCGCTCTATTCGGCGTCGCTCGATGACACGCCGACGGCGTCCGAGACGTGCTTTTCGGTCCGCCGCCTGCCGCGACGCCGCACCGTCGAGGAGAAGCGCAGTGGCGTGTCGTCGGACTATACCGGCACCGACATGTTCATTTCGCTGAGCGAACTTGGGGGCATCGACGACCCGGAGGCGATTGCCGAACTGAGCGTGCGGGCCTTGTGCTCGAATCGGCACTTGACCGAGCATCTGCCCATCGGGGTCGGCGGCGCCGATTTCCGGCTGCTGGATGATTTCACGCTGGATCTCGTCTGCGTTGCCGGGCCAACAGCGCCGCGTGAGCCCGTCGTGCGCCAGTTGCGCAGCCGCAGTGAGACGGCGCACACCGGCACCGTGACCTGGAGGCTCGTGAACCTGCTCTCGACCAACCATCTCGGACTGATCGATCGCGGCGTCGGACGCAGCCCGGACGCGATCCGCGAGACCCTGTCGCTTTTTGCCGAGATGAGCGATAGCGCCACCGAGCGCCGCATCCGGGGCATCCGTCACCTCGATAGCCGGCCGATCGTGCGGCGGATTCGCCAGCGCAGCGGCGTCGGGGTCGCGCGCGGTGTCGAGGTTACCGTCACCATCGACGAGAAGGCGTTCGAAGGCACCGGCGCATTTCTGCTGGGCGCCGTGCTCGATCGATTCTTCGCCGAGTATTCCGGCTTCAATCATTTCACCCAGACCGTGATCCGCTCCGTCGATCGAGGCGAGATCATGCGATGGCCGCCCCGCATGGGAATGCGCAGGCCATTATGAGCGAAAGCAATCAAATAGCGCCGAGCTGGTTGCGCAATCTCGAGGCGGAGCCGTGGCGCTTCGACTATTTTACCGTGCTGAGGCATCTCGAACGCGTGCTCGAGGACCTGCCTCGCATCGGCGACAGCGCCACCCTGCGCGAAGAACTCGTCCTGCTCGGACAGGACCCGTTCATGGAGTTTCCGGCTTCGAACCTCGCACGGGTCGAGCAATCCGACGACAGGCCGCTCCGGGTCTTCGTCAAATACATGGGCATGCTGGGTCCCCAGGGGGCGTTGCCGCTGGCGACGACCGAGGAGGCCTATCACTACGTCCTCGCCAATGACGACGCCTTCCCGCGCTTCCTGGACGTTTTCAATCACCGCTTTCTCCAACTGTTCTTCCGTGCCTGGGCCAATTCGCGCCCGATCGTGCAACACGATCGTCCGAAGCAGGATCGCTTTTTCGCCTATATCGGCTCGGGGATCGGCCTCGGCTCTGAACCATACAGGAATCTCGACAGCATCCCGGATGCCGCCAAGCTCGGCTTTGCCGGCCTATTGGGCGCCCAGGCCAAATCCGCATCGCGTCTCGCCGGCGCCCTGTGCGGCCTGTTCGAGGCTCGGGCCGAGGTGGACGAGTTCGTCGGAACACGGCTCATGCTCGACGCCCAGGACCATACGATCCTGGGCAAGAGCAACAACGTGCTTGGCGAAGACGCCATGCTCGGCCGCGGCGTCTACAGCGTAGAGGACAAGATCAGGATCCGGATCTTCACCGAGACGCTCGCTCAATATGTCCGGTTTCTGCCCAGCGGTGATTTGTGCGAGCCGCTCGCGGATCTCGTCTATTTCTACACCGGCGCCCAGCTCGACTGGGATGCCGAGCTCGCCATTCCGCCAGGCGCCGTCGAGCCCATCCGTCTCGGCCAATTCGGCCAACTGGGCTGGACCAGCTGGATGGCACCCGACTGGACCACGAAAGAACAATACCGGCGCGACGCCAGATTCCATCCTGCAGAGCGCATGGAGCGGAAGCGACGGCAGAAGCTGGCCGGCAGCGAAGGAGGCACCAATGGCCGACATCAACCTTGAGGCAGTAGCCGGCAAGCTCAACCGCATCGGCTACGAAGCCTTGTTCAAGGCCCTGCGCCAGGCCAAGGGCGCCGGCAATCGCAATGTCGAACTCGCGCACTGGCTCATCCACATCCTGCAGGACGAGCGCACCGACATCGGACTGACCGCCGATCATTTCAAACTTGATCGCAACAAGCTCCTCATGGACATCAACGCGGCGATCAGCGGATTGCGCAAGAACGAAACCGACATGCCGACCGTTTCCAACACGGTGATGGACCTGCTCGACCGCGGTTGGCACTACGCTACGCTGTTCTTCGGAGAGACGCAGATACGAACCGGCCATGCCCTGGTCGGAGCGATGCAGTCGCGCGAACTCGATCGCGCACTCAAGAACATATCATCCGAGTTCAACAAGATGTCGATCGACGTCTTGACCAGCGAGTATCGCAAGATCTGGGCGACCTCCGAGGAGGAAACCCTGCGTCCGATGGATGGTTCGGGGTTGGGGACCGTCGCGAGCGCGGCACAACAGCCGGGTGGCGCCAAGGGTACGACACCGCTCGATCGCTTTTCGCAGGATCTGACCGCGAAGGCGCGATCCGGCGAGATGGATCCGATCCTCGGCCGCGACGAAGAGATCCGTCAATTGATCGATGTTCTGATGCGGCGGCGGCAGAACAATCCCATCCTCACCGGTGAGGCCGGCGTCGGCAAGACCGCGGTCGTCGAAGGCTTTGCCCAGCGCATCGCATCAGGCGACGTTCCGCCGCCGCTGAAAAACGTGCGGCTGTGCGCACTCGACATTGGCCTGATGCAGGCGGGCGCCTCGATGAAGGGCGAATTCGAGCAGCGGCTGCGCTCGGTGATCGACGAGGTGCAAAGCTCGCCGACACCGATCATACTGTTCATCGACGAAGCCCACACCCTGATCGGCGCCGGCGGCTCCGCCGGCACCGGCGACGCTGCCAATCTGCTCAAGCCGCCGCTCGCCCGCGGCACGTTGCGCACCATCGCCGCGACCACCTGGGGCGAGTACCGCCAGTACATCGAGAAGGACCCGGCGCTGACCCGGCGCTTTCAGCCTATCCAGATCGACGAGCCCGACGTCGAGACCTGTTGCATCATGCTGCGCGGGCTGCTCGGGCCGATGGAGAAGCATCACGGCGTGCGGATTTCCGACGCAGCGATCGTGGCTGCCGTCAATCTGTCGCACCGCTATATCCCGGCGCGACAATTGCCGGACAAGGCTGTGAGCCTGCTCGACACCGCCGCCGCCCGGGTCGCGATCAGCCAGAGCGCGACGCCGGCCCTGATCGAGGATGCGCGCGTCGCCATCACCGCGCGCGAGGCAGAGCGGGCGGCGCTGGTCAGCGACAGCGATCTGGGGGTGGACGACGCCGATCGGATGACCGCCCTCGATCAGGATATCGCCGCACTCAAGGACAAACTCACGGGCCTGGAATCCGAATGGGCCACGGAGCAAGCGCTCGTCAACGATATCCGGAGCATCAGAAAGATACTGGCGGAGCCGAAGCCGGGCGACGAGACCGCCGCAACGCGCGCCGAATTGCGCGGCAAGTTCGACGCATTGGAGGGCATCATCCCGGAAAAGCGCATGATGTATGCGCATGTCGACGAGCAATCCGTTGCGTCCGTCGTATCGGACTGGACCGGCATCCCGGTCGGCCGCATGGTGCGCGACGAAATCGAAACCGTTCTGAAACTGCCGGAAATCCTCAATCGCCGTGTCGTCGGCCAGTCCCACGGACTGGCGATGATCGCCAAGCGGATCGAGACCAGCCGGGCAAGGCTCGACAATCCATCTAAGCCGATCGGCGTCTTCATGCTGGCCGGCCCCTCCGGCGTCGGCAAGACCGAGACGGCGCTGGCGCTGGCCGAGGCGCTCTATGGCGGCGAACAGAATATGATCACCATCAACATGTCGGAGTTTCAGGAGGCGCATACGGTCTCCTCGCTCAAGGGAGCGCCTCCCGGCTATGTCGGCTACGGCGAAGGCGGCCGGCTCACCGAGGCGGTACGGCGCAAACCCTACAGCGTGATCCTGCTCGACGAGGTCGAGAAGGCCCATCCTGACGTGCACGAGATCTTCTTCCAGGTCTTCGACAAGGGCATCATGGAAGACGGCAACGGTCGGCGGATCGATTTCAAGAACACCCTGATCATCCTGACCACCAATGTCGGCACCGACCTGATCATGGAGCTGTCGCGCGACCCGAAATATCGCGACGACCCGGACCAGTTGGCGCAGAGGCTGCGGCCGGAACTGCTCGAGGTGTTTCCCCCGGCGCTGCTCGGACGGCTCGTGACCATCCCCTATTTCCCGTTGTCCGGCCCGATGCTCGACGGCATCGTGCGGCTCCAGCTCGGGCGCATCGTTCGACGCATTCGCGACAATCACGGCGCCACGCTGGTCTACACCGACGCCGTGGTCGATCATATCATTTCGAAGTGCAACGATCCGGATTCCGGCGGCCGCATGGTCGACAACATCATCACCAACACGCTGCTGCCGGCGCTGTCCCGGGAGTTTCTCAAGAAGTCGCTGGCCAAGGAAGAGATCACCCAGGCGAGTGTCACGGTCGAGAACAATAATTTCGCCTATGAATGGAAATGACCGGCGCCGACCGCGCGCTGGCCCGACGGACGGAGAGACCGTGACGATGGGGCCAGATCCGGCGAACGATGCGTCGCCCGTGCCTGGAGAGTGACATGATCACCATACCCGTGGACGCCCACCTGCTGACGCTGACGATCACAACGTACAAGATCGTGGAGCGACCGGTCCGGGTCGGCCGTGAAACCCGGATGCAGCGCGAGCGCATCGAGGCCAAGGACGAATTTCCAACCAGGCGCAGCGCGGCATCCCTGCGGTTGTCGTTCATGGAGGCGAACAAGAGCTTCGCCGCTGCCGGCATCGAGTTTCAGCTGCGCAATGTGAGCTCCGAGTCGGCCGAGGCACCCAAGGGATCCGACGCGCTCGACGACGAAGGCTTCCTGATGCTGGCCAAGCAATTTCCGATGAGCGATGCCGTCAGCCTGCTGCTGGTGCGTCGCTTCGGAGGAAAGGAAGGCGGCGCGTCGAAGAAGGAACTCGGCGTCTGCGCCGTCGGCGACGTCGCTTCCGCCGCGGCGCTTGCCCACGAGTTCGGACACCTGCTCGAACTCGAGCACCAGGGCGACATCCGGGATCTGATGAATCCCAGTCTGTCGCCCGACGGCACGCCTCTGACGGCGCCCGAGATGGAGACTGCGCGCAGGTCGAAGCTCGCCACGCGATTTGGCGCGCGTCCAACCTAGCAAGACCCCGGCCGGCAGCTGCATCATGGCGTCCGGCCGACCGGCCGACGCGGGTATCTCAGCACTGCGGTAGCTCGGCATCGCAAGAGCCGGGCCGGCGCCGAGGTGATTCGAGCCCAGCCCCCCGGCAAGATTCCCTAAAATTTCGGTAAGGGCGCCGCGGAGGAGCGCCGGTAACGAATTGGCAACCAATCAAAGTTACCAAATGCTCAATGGTTCTGGAGAAACTCGACATGACCGAACAGCAAGCCCAGCAGAGCGGCCATGAAACCAATTCCCGCGATGCCCAGGTCGATCGGTTGACGGCGTCGAGCCAAGCCGGGCGCAACGTCGACTCTCCTGAGATCGTGCCTGACCAGGACGAAGCCGCCAAGCCCGACGACAAGGCTCTTGAGCTTGAGGCAGGGACAGCCAAAGCCGCGATGCCGAAGGCCGGGCCGTTCACGGTCCAAAACTTCAACGAAGACTTCAACGTCCAAAACGCCTTCAAGGTCGAAGCCGTCAAGGTCGATGCGCCGAGGCCTGACATGCCGAAAGGCGAGGCACCCCAAGTGGATGGGTCCAAAGCTGACGCGCTCGAGAACACGCCCATCCCGGACACGCCCAAGACCGACGCCGCCAGCGCGGGGGCGACGCGCCTGCCGCGCGAATTGCTGATCATGTCGCGGGGCGAGCATGCCTGGGAGCGCGGCGAGGATGAGGCCGAGAGCGGCAGCCCGGTCCCGGAACCGGAGATCGAAGGGCCCGGCCACGGACGACGTTTCGCCGCGATGGGTGCGATGCTGTTGCTGGCCGTGATTGCCGGCGCCGCAGGTGGCGCCCTTGCGACCGTCGCGCTGTCGCATCCCACCGAGTCGGCCGTCGCGGCCGCGCCCAATCTGGCGGCGCTGGAAACATCGGTGGGACGCATCGATGCCGACATCACGGCGCTGAAGGCAGGGCTGGAGCGAAATTCGACCGCAGGCCTCGCCTCGGTCAACAAGACCGGCGACCGGCTCGAGCGCATCGAGAAGGGGCAGGCCGAGGCGGCGGCCAAGCTCGCAAAGCTCGGCGATGCCGTCGACAAGCTGCGCGCAGCGGGTTCGACTTCGATCACCCCGGTCGCGGCCGCGACGCCGAAGGACGTCACCGGCACGGTGACGACGCCCGCCGGCGCCCAGGCGCTGCCCGCACCGCAATTACACGCGCCACCGGCCACGACCGCGGCAAGCAATGCACCCACAAGTGGGGTCGGCCGACTGCCGACCGTCGAGAGCTGGGTGCTGCGCGATGTCAGCCGTGGCATGGCGCTGATCGAAGGCCACGGCGGCCTGTACGAAGTCTTTGCCGGCGATCCCGTGCCGGGCCTCGGCCGGGTCGACGCGATCCGCAAGCAGGACGGCCGCTGGGTGGTCGTCACCTCGAAGGGCCTGATCGTCGCGCGCTGATGCGCGGGGGTAAGCTGCGCGGATCGGATCGGCTCAACGTCTCCGATGATTGCACCACCTCTCCCCGCCGG
>Ga0105237_10006132_pt1 | contig 13436 bp, 11 predicted proteins | sample KBSC24metaG_FD_81520 | JGI IMG/M metagenome (GOLD analysis project Ga0105237, IMG submission 81520) | Corn rhizosphere microbial communities from Kellogg Biological Station, Michigan, USA - KBS C2-4 metaG | ecosystem: Host-associated > Plants > Roots > Rhizosphere > Soil | place: Michigan, USA...
ATGATGACGATCGAGACGGCGATCCAGCCTTTGCCGGTGATCGAATGCGCCACGCCCGCGCCTGCGATGCAGAGCCAGGCGAGCAAAAACGCGTGACTCAAGTTATAGGAAGTACCGAGGTCGACGGAGAAGAGGCGCTTGAGGATGGAGGCTCCGTAGTGCTGGAAGGTGTAGTAGCCGCCGTAGTCGTAGGGCGGGAGCCAGCAATCACGCGGAGGCAGGGTGGTGCTGAGGCAGTAATTCAATATGCGGGTCATATTGAAGATGCCTTCGGTGTAGTTGGGGATGATCGGCGAGAGACACTTCAGGAGATAGACGAAGGCGAAGACGAGCACGAAGAGAACCGTGGGCAGCCGTAGTCCTACCCACGAATATCCCGGTTTCACCATCGCCCAGAAAAGACCTCCCAAGGTAAAAGGAAGGAGCCACCCCATGTTTTCCAGGGGAATGAAATGCTCGATGAAATTGAGTCCCGTCACTAACGCCAACGGCGGCGCGATGAAGCACATCCAAGGCGATTCCCGCGGGAAAAACCGGCGGAAAAGCACGGCAGCGCCGATGACGTGAAAGCAGACCAGGAATCCGAGAAAGGCGGCGCGGAGAAGAAGCATGGGATTTTAATCGTGGAAAGCCGTCTGGACGATCCTATCTAAACCGGGAAGGGCGGTAAAATGCAATGGAAAGCAGGTGGTGGAAGGGAAGAAATCGGCGGAAGAAGTTTTCATCGCGGGTCGGAGTCCATGCTTGAGGCATTGTCGGTCTTCAATGGGGAATCCTCCATTTCCGACTGGCGGATGAAGAGACCGGCGTTGTTGGGACCATCCATCTTGCAGTCGACGTAGAAGAACTCGGGAGCGAACTGGTCCTTGAACTGCTGAAGTAGCTGATTGGAAATCTCGTCTTCAGGCCAGATGAGTACCGCGTCGATATTGTAGCCGCGAAGAAAAGGTAACGGGTCGATTTTGCCTTCGTAGAATTTTTTCGTCTGCTCCCGCCGGAAATCGGCCTCCGCTCCTCGTCCGTAGTGGAATTCGTTGAAGGTGTAGGCGACGAAGCATTTGTTTTCCGAAAATCCGACCACGGCTGCCGCCTGGCTGTAGTTCCAATAAGCCAATCCCGGAAGAATGGTGACGCCGGGCAGGCTACGCATGACTTGAAGAAGCCGCTTTTTCTGAACGTCTGCCTGCACCCAGCCCTCGCCTTGAAGTCGACAGAGAATGTTGTCCGACGAGAAGATCCCGTTATAGAAATTCCACCAGACCGCTTGCAGGCAGAAGAGACCGTTGACGATGAGGACAAAACTCACGATGCGAAGAACGGGATTTTTCTTCGCGAAGATCATCGGCAAAAGCGTGACCAGCCCCGCCCCGTAAATACCCGCCCACATTTTCTCGGTGGTGAGCTTGCGGTCGCCGAAAGTGAGAAATTCCACCGCAATGAGGAGAAGGGGCAGGGCCACCACCACCCAGCGCCCCCGCAGATCGAGCCACGACCAGGCCACAGTCAGGAAAAGCCATGGCAGCCAGATCGGCCACCATTGCACGGCATAGATCCAGAGCGGCGAGTGCTCCTCGGGCCGGGTCCAGTGAAATCCATCCGGGGTGGAGATGCCGGTGACAGCGTAGACGAAGGGCCAGAGCAGGATGATCGCCACGCCGATCGTGATGATCACGAACCTCGGATTGTAAGGCCGCCTTCCGGCAAGCAGCGCTAGAATCAAGCCGCCACCGCAAAGAAAACCGACGACCAGGAAAAACCATGCCGAGGTGATGATGGTGACAAGCGGCAGGACAACCACGCAGATCCAGGGCCAATCGGAACGTTCCCGCTTGAAGACCTCGCTCAGGGCCAGCATCGAAGCGATGTTTATGAAATTGCCCCCGAGGGTCGCGTGAAATTCCGGCCAATAGAGATTGATCAGCGGGGGCTGCAGGTCGAGGTCGACGTGGTTCTTGTCGCGCGAGAGCAGCCAGTAGAAGGGGTTCCGGTCCGGCTTGTCCCAGTCGATGTTGAGATTGGTGGATATGACATAGGCGCCACCGTCGTGGGGACCGTAGAAGATCAGGTAGGGCAGGCTTCCCGTCGCGCAGGCGATGACAATCACCATGGTCATCACGCTGATCCACATTTTCCCGCTGATGGAATAAGCCACCCCCGCGCAGGCCAGACATACCCACGCCAGGGTGAAAGCGTAACCAAGATTGTAGGCCGTTCCCAGGTCCACCGAAAAGAGACGTTTGATGATCGCTGCCCCGTAATGCTGGAAGCTGTAGTAGGCGCCGTAATCGTAGGGCGGAAGCCAGGAATCCTTGGGCGGAAGCGTGCCGCCCAGGCAGTAATTCAATACGCGCGTCATATTGAAAATGCCCTCGTTGGCGTTGGAGATGTCGGGCCAAACGCACCGAATGCAATAGGTAAAGGTGAAAACCACCACGAAGAGGATGCTGGGGAACCGCAAGCCCTCCCACGAATAGCCGGGCGTGAAGATGACCCAGACGAGCCCTCCCATCGTCAGCGGCAACAGCCAGCCGAGATTAGAGAGCGAGATGTAGTGCTCGACAAAATTCAGGACGGACAGGAGTGCGAGCACCGGTACGATGAATCCGATCCAGGGCGATTCACGTGGAAACAGCCGTCGGAAAAGCACCGCCGCCCCGATGACGTGAAAACAGAGTAAAAATTCGAGAAAAGCGGCGCGGATCAGGAGCATAAGTCGGTCGCAGGCCGGGACGGCCTCAAGAGTGATCCACCCGTCATCGTTTTGTCAATCAGGCGAATCATCCCATTAGGACGTGGCTCCCAGGCGGGCAAGAGCGGCCTTAGCGTGGGAATCGTCCCCCGCTTTCCGATACCAGTCGATGGCCTTTTGCGTATCAAGGGGCATGCCGCCCAGTCCTTTTTCGTAGGCATAACCGAGACTGTAGCAGGCGTGCGGCTCTCCCTGCTCGGCAGCTTTCTTCAACCAGTCGATGGCCTGGGCGGAATCTTTTTCAACGCCGATGCCGTTGGAGTAAAGCCGGGCCAGCATGTTTTCCGCTTCGGCGTTGCCCTGGTCGGCGGCCTTGCGCAGCCATTTCGCACCCTCGACGGGATCCTTGGGATAACCTTCCGTGCCGGTCATATACCAGCCCGCCACGTAAATCTGATCCTTCGCATCGCCTTTTTCCGCCGCTTCCCGAAGCAGGCGGTTACCGAGCTGCGGATCGGCCTTGGCTACGTCATCGTAGGTGCGCACCGGCGGCTTGTGAGCCTCCTGGATAACCTGCCAGATGCCCAGACCGAGGTTCAAACTATTGATGAAGATGATCAGGGCATAGCAGATAAGGCTATTGCGAAGGGTCGCGGTTACAGAACGGTTAGGCCCCGGTTCCAACACGGCGAGGGCGGGATCCTCCGGCTGGTAATGGACCGTGACGGGCTGACTTAGCCCGTAGCGCTGGAGGGTCGGCTCCGTTTCGCTCGCGGGCACCAGATCGGCGAATGAGACTTTGCTGGAGGTGTAGGCTTTCCCGCCCACCTCGTAGCTGAATGAAACGCGCGGCTGGGTGCGCCAGCCCAGCTTGGTCCGCTCCGCCACCGTTACCACTCCCGGTGCGGTGGGCCAGATGACACTAGCCCGGGCGAAGCGAAGTTTTTTATACGCCTGCCAGATCAGGAACGGGAAGAAAATCAGGACGATCAGCAGAAGCATCCTTAAAGCTAGCCGGATCGATCATCAAAAGTCGACGTCCCGAGGAAGATAACTTTTCCTGCTCTTCGCAGCCAAGCCAAATGCCCGAGGTGGGAGTCGAACCCACACGAAGGTTTCCCCTCTCAGGATTTTAAGTCCTGTATGTCTGCCATTCCATCACTCGGGCGATCATTGAATCTAAACGGCTTATAACTTTAAGCATGGTCGGAAATTGATGTTGTGCCACTTTTATGGAATGTCGCCTCTGAAAGCGGCCAAAAACATCACAAAAAAGGGGTTAAAAATGCGACTATGACGAGGCACGGTACCAGAAGGCATTCGACGCGCGCAAGCAACCCATTCGCGCCCTCTGGCAACGCAACGGCACGCTTGAGCAGCCTCCGCCGATATTGGCTTTGCCGCTACTTCTAGTTTCCTTCAACAGAATCAAGGACGAGGCTTAAAGCCCAAGATCATTCGTTCGACGAATTCACCGGCCAGATAATCCAATGACACGCCCTTGAATTTGCCGTCGGTGGAAATGGAGACAATTCCTAATAGAGCTGAGAAGACGACAATGGCAAGACGCCCCGGATCACCAGGAACAACCTCGCCTGAGGCCTGAGCTTCCGCAAAGGCGGCAGGAACACGGGAAAAGGTCTTTTCGCTGGCTTCGAGCAATTCACGAGGGGCGTCGGGCCGGTGCTTGGCCTCGAACATTAGGTTGAGCAAGGCAGGATGCTTGAGGGCGAAGCTGACATAGGCGCGAGCCAGCTTAGTCAGGCGAGCCTTGAAGCTTTGCCCGCGTTGCTGGGAGGCTCGGACGAAGGTTTCATCGAATCGCTCGAAGCCGCGCAGGGCCAGGGCATCGAGGAGTGCCTGTTTGTCGGCGAAGTGGCGACGCGGCGAGGTATGGCTGACACCCAGCTCACGACTAAGCTCCCGTAGCGAGATGCTCTGGACTCCACCGTTCTCCAAGGCTTTCTCCGCCGCTTTCAACAAAGCTTCGCGCAAATTTCCATGATGATAGGGACGGGGAGACGCTTTCACTTTCAAGAGCTTACATGGTCTGGGATTAAATTGCAGCATGTTTCCATTGACAACATAGTGCTCAATGTATACATTGTAAACATTCACTATGAAACTCACTGATAATACCATTCTCATCACCGGCGGCGGCTCCGGCATTGGTCGGGGACTTGCCGAAGCCTTTCACGCCCTGGGCAATCAGGTCATCATCGCGGGACGTCGCGAAAGCGTCCTGCATGAAGTCGCGGATGCCAATCCCGGCATGGCCTCCGTTACGCTCGACATCGCCAGTCCGGCCGCCATTCGGTCATTCGTCGAGGAGATAACCGAGCTTCATCCCACGCTCAATGTCCTGATCAACAATGCAGGCATCTCCCAGCTGGAAAACTTAAAAGCCAAGGCGGATGATTCTGCGAAGGCAGAGGAGATGATCACGACCAATTTGCTTGGGCCGATCCGTCTGACGACGGCACTTCTGCCCCATCTGCAAAAGCAATCGCGAGCAACAATTATCAACGTTACTTCCGGTTTGGCATTCGTCCCATTTCCACAGGCGCCTACCTATTCGGCAACGAAAGCAGCCCTGCATTCCTATACGGAATCGTTGCGCTTCCAGTTCAAAGATATGCCGGTTGAGTTCCTGGAGATCATTCCGCCGTACGTGCAGACCGAGTTGGGCGGACCGGCCCAGGCTGCCGATCCCCGGGCGATGCCGTTGAAGGACTACATCGCGGAGACGATGCAGATTTTGAAGAGCCAGCCGGAAGCCCGGGAAATTTGTGTGGAGAGGGCAAAGCCGCTCCGTTTCGCCGAGGCGACCGGGACGTTCGACAAGATGCTCCAGATGCTGGGGCAGATGACCATTGATCCGTCACATCCTTAATTTTGGACGAAACATCCCATGCAAAGTAGACTGTCAATAATGACCACTCCTCTTCCTCAAGTAGAAGAGGAGCGCTCCACTCCACCGGACTTCACGCTGAGGGAGATGGCCGTGTTCGGCTCCATCGTGTCGGTGATTCTGCTGTCGGCGAACGCTCTAGTCTGCGCGACATGGAGTTACTTTTTCGGCCTGCCCGGATGGATCGCCTGGCAGATCATTCCCGGTGCACTAGCCATTGTCTTCATCCCCGCCACCATTCTCCGCTTCCGTTCAACCCATCCGGCATTGCGGGTTATTTACGCCCTTTCTGCCTCGTGGCTTGGCGCCTTAAACTTCGCGTTCTTTGCGGCGCTGGCTTGCTGGATGGTGCAGGCTATCGCTTGGATGATGGCTTGGCCTTTGCCGCGCCCCTCCGTCGCGATAGTCCTGTTTGGTTTGGCACTGGTAACGACAATTTACGGACTGATCAATGCCGCGCGGCTTCGCATCACTCGGGTTACGGTAAAACTGCCTAACTTACCGGAAGCATGGCAGGGATGCGTAGCAGCTCTGGTCACCGATCTGCATCTGGGGCCTTTGTCTGGCCCCGATTTTCTCCGGCGTGTTCTCACACGACTTCGCACCATGCAGCCGGATGCCGTCTTTATCAGTGGCGACATGTTCGATGGTTCGACGCTTGGCTTGGACCAGCTTGTTGCCCCTTGGAGGGAGTTCTCCACGCCGAAGGGAATCTTTTACGTGACCGGCAACCACGATGAGTTTGCTGAAAGAAGCCTCTACTTGGAGCCGGTCAGACGTGTCGGCATTCACGTCTTAAACAACGAAAAGGTTTCACTCGATGGCCTGCAAATCGTCGGAGTTCACGATTCGGAAGCAAGTAATCCCCTTGAACTGCGCGCCATCCTGCAACAAGCCCACATCGATCGACAGCAGCCCAGTATTCTTCTCGCCCATCGCCCGATCAACCTATCCATCGCCGAGCAGGAAGGCATCTCTCTCCAGCTTTCAGGCCATACCCACCATGGCCAAATCTGGCCCTGGAACCTGGTCGTCGCCCGCATTTATGGCCGCTTCGCCTATGGGCTCGGTCGATTGGGCAAAATGTTGGTTTACACGAGCAGCGGAACCGGCACGTGGGGACCTCCTCTCCGTGTTGGAACCAAGTCTGAAATCGTCCTTATTCAGTTTGAAAGGGAGACGGCTTAAGCCCCGCCATGGACGATCTTGTCGCGGCCCTCTTGTGCGTGCCCTTTCTCATTGCCCCACTGATCACGTTGATCATGATTATCGCGAGCAAGATCGAGGCTTCGCACCTCTTTTCTTGTCTCCACTTCCATAACCGACAATAAGTTTTCCATCAGAGTCAGGTTACTAAACACCCGCGCCATCGTTACCGATGGATTCAGTTGGGCAACTCTCCTTCGCCTCTTGGGCCCAATGGATCAAGCTGCCGGTGCGTGAGAACGACCATGCTGTTCGCACGCCAAGCGGCCTCCCCAAGGAGCTTCCCAGCACGCTTTTCATTCGGAACGTCAACGGTATCGCGGCGTGGAGGCATTTCCTCATCGAGTGCCCTTTAAACAACACTCTTCTTGCTTATAAGAAAGATGAGCGGGTGACGAGACTCGAACTCGCGACATCAACCTTGGCAAGGTTGCACTCTACCAACTGAGTTACACCCGCGTTACTAGCGGAAGGGAAAACTAACGGAAGGGTGAGGAGGGTTCAAGCCCTTTATCGTGGCATGGAAATCTACCTCCGATGAGGGCGGAAGACCTGAACAAGTAAGAGGACCCTGATTCTGGCGCAAGATTCTGGGAGTCGTGAACAAGAATTCGCTGAAAGCTTTGCCGGGCTTCCTCGAAAAGAAATTGATCCAAACAACCTTCGCCGAGCAACAACAGCAGGGGAACGTTATCGGGTGAAACCGAAACGGCTTGGCGAAGGGTCTCCAGGTTCGAACTCATAAAGAGAAACGCTTCCTAACTTATAGGGAGCCTCTGACAGGAGTAACGTCGATTTTTGACCCTGACTGATCCGGGTGAGCGCTTGCCTCGTCCGAACCGGGCCGGTAAAACTGGCCTCCCTCTTCTATGCCTACTCATCCGGTCTTCTTCACCATCCATTCCCTCCATTGTGATTTCCAGAAAGGACCATGCGTGGCCGATAGTGCCACGCCGCTGCTTTCCTGGCGGCTCGAATCGAAGCAGCGGGGAATTTTTCTCGCCGCCTGGCAGATTCTCGCCGCTTCCACGCCGGAAAAAATCGAAGCGGACGAGGGCGACCTGTGGGACTCAGGTAAAGTTACCGAGGAAGGCGCCTCGTCGGTGCTCTATACCGGAAAGGCGCTCGATTCCCGCGCCCGCGTTTTCTGGAAGGTGCGGGCCTGGGACCGAAGTGGGGCGGTCTCGCCCTGGTCGGAAGCGGCCTCTTTTTCCGTGGGCCTGCTGAAACCAGAGGATTGGCGCGCGCGCTGGATCGCGGAACGCGGCGGGGAACCGAAGGAGGTCGCACCCTTCTTCCGACACAGCGAACGGCATAACGCGAAGCCCGCTCCGCCCGAGGACGAACCCGCGGTCTATCTGCGGAAGGAAATCGCGGTGCCGAAAGAAATCGTTTCGGCTGATCTCTATCTCTGCGGTGTGGGCTACGTCGAATTTTTCATTGATGGCCGCAAGGTCGGCGACCAGGTGCTCGATCCTCCCTTCACCGCGTTCCACAAGCATCTTCTTTACCGGGTGTTCGACGTGGCTGCTCTCCTGCCCGTGGGAAACCATGCGCTTTGCGCCATGCTCGGCAATGGCTTTTATAATATTCCCACGCCCGACTTCATGGATTCCGAAAAGGCGCCATGGCGCACACCACCGAAGTTCGTCGCGCAGCTGGAAGTTACTTACCGCGACGGTTCGCGCGAGACATTCCTCACCGACCGCACTTGGAAAGTCGGTAGTGGACCAATCGTTTTCAACTGCGTGAAAGGTGGCGAAAGCCTCGATCTGCGTCGGGACAATCCAGCGTGGTGCCTGCCAGGATACGATGTATCCAAGGATCCCGCCGCGCTGGAAGTCTCGGCACCCGTAGCCCGGCCCAACGCCGCCGCAGTTCCCCCCATCCGGATCAAGGAGACCGTTGCGGCCCAAGCGATCACGGAGCCACAGCCCGGCGTCTATCTCGTCGATTTCGGGCGCAATCTCGCGGGATGGGTGCGGTACACGACGCGCGGTCCGGCGGGCACGTCGATCACGGTCAATTACAGCGAATCGCTGCATCCCGACGGCACGGGACGGCTCGACGCTGCGGCCAACTCCTCCCACACCTTCGGCCGGTTCCAGCACCAGGAATGCATCCTGGCGGGCCAGGGCGATGAGGTGATCGAGCCACGTTTCACCTATTACGCCTTTCGCTACGTGGAAATCCACGGCGCGACACAGCGCCCGCAACTGAAGGATCTCACCGCTTTCCGGATGCACACCGATCTGCGCCGGACGGGCACCTTCGCGTGCTCGCATCCGCAGTTGAACCGACTTCACGACGCGTCCCGGCGCACGCTGGAGGATTGCACGTTCGGCAATCTCTGCTCCGAACCCGCGCGGGAAAAAAACGGTTACAATGGCGATACGCTCTTCGTGATGGACTCCTACGTGTCGATGTTCGACACCCCCACGATGTTCCGCAAGCACGTGCGCGATGTCATGGATGGGCAGGAACCAAACGGCCATATCGCAGCGACCTTTCCGAACAACGGCTGGGGCAAGCTCGACGACAAGGGGGTCCGTATCTACGTCGACGATCCGTGGTGGGGCGAGTCGCTTGCCGAAAGCGCGCGCATCCTCGACAGTTTCTACGGTGACCGGGTGACGCTGCATGCCTCGTACGAGGCGTGCAAGCGTTACGCCGAGTATGTCACCGGCACCGCTGAGAATCACATCGTCCGCTGGTCGCTCGGCGACTGGGTGGACGCCGAGTGGAAATGGCCGGACGGCCCGGGGCTCACCCCGGTCGCGCTGACTTCCACACTCGGTTACTACCGGATCATGCGGGTGCTGGCGCGACAGGCCCGCTTTCTCGGGCTCAAGTCCGAGGCAGCGCGGCATGAAGCCCTCGCGAAGGAAATCGCCGCCGCGTTCCAGCGCGAGTTTTTCGATTCCAAGCGGCGGCGTTACCTCGACGGCTCACAGACCGCGCCCGCCCTCGCCCTTTTCAGCGGCGTCGTGCCGGACGACGACAAGGCGTCGGTGGAGAAGAGCCTGCTCGACGAGCTCCGCGCCAAGTCGGGCCACCTGACCTGCGGCTTCATCGGCACGCTGCCCATGCTCTACTGGCTCAACGATTACGGCCACGCGGAGGAGGCCTTCGAGGCGGTGACGAAGCCTGAGGGAAGCGGCTGGTTCTGGTTGCTCGACAGCGAGTACCCGACCCTCGGCGAGACGATCCATCCCGACCGCGCAAGCATGGGCAGCCATCATCACCAGTTCACGGCCAATGTCGGTGGTTATCTTTATCGCTGTCTTGCGGGATTCCGGGCCGATCCGGAACAGCCGGGCTTTCGCCATTTCTTCATCCGCCCACCCGCCCTGCGCGGATTGACGGAAACGCGCGCGTCCGTGGAGACAGTGCGCGGCCCCGTCGAGATCCATTGGACGCGGCGCGACGCGGACTACCAGGTGAAGGTGACTGTCCCCGCCAATTCGACTGCGACACTGGAGCTTCCGGCGGCGCAGCCGGGCTCGGTTACGGAAAGCGGACGTCCCGTCGCCGAGGCCGAAGGCGTGGCCATTCTTCCCTCGCAGGACGGGTTGATCCGGTTTCGGATCGGTTCGGGCAACTACGCCTTTTCCCTGAGTCTGGCGGACTTCGCTTAAGAGAAATTTCCCGCGGGCAAAAAAAAGCCGCCGTGAACCGGTTTGACCCGGTCCAGCGGCGGCGATTTTTAACCGGGTTGGTTAGTAGCGGTTGCGAGAACCACCGTTGCCACCCGAGCGATTGCCGCCCGAGAATTCGCGACGGGGACCGCGCGCTTCCATCGGCTTGGCTTCGTTCACGGTCAGGTCGCGACCGTCATGGTTCTTGCCATGGAGAGCCTCGATGGCGCGCTGGCCTTCTTCGGCGCTGCTCATGGTGACAAAACCGAAACCGCGGGGGCGGTTGGTTTCGCGATCCATGATCAGGCTGGTTTCAGTGACGGTGCCGTGCTGGGCGAAGAGCTGGTTCAGGTCCTGCTCGGTGGTTTGGAAGGAAAGATTTCCCACGTATAATTTCATGATGTTTTTCTTTGTGTTGAGGTTGCGACCTCACGCGCGACTAATGAAGAGCGTGGAAAAACACGCATGGGATACCGTTGGGAGCGAACAGGAAACTGCCTGAGACACTACTACTTGGCTTCAGAGGGAAGCGATGTGATCGATGGGATGACCCTCGCACCCATTTCCGGGATGTAAAGCTATATATTGGGGACGAGAGCTCAGGAGAGCCGTTCGTAGGGCTTCCAGCGCGAGGCGGCAGTCACGGCGGGCTGACCGGGTTTGGGCGATCCGGAAATCCAGCCCGCGCCCGTGGCGAGAACCGTGGACCAGATTTCTTCCACGTCCTGATAGGTGAGGAGGGCGGCGGGCGGACGATCGCGAACGGTTTCGCGCAATTCCGCCACGGTGCGGCCGATGGAAGTCACGATCGCTTCGTTGATCGCGCGGCCCAGTTCGGCCGTGGCTTCGCCCGCGTCATCACCCAGCGCCAAACGGCCGCCGGAGCCTGGCTCGTATTGGCGGTTCAGGAGCTTCAGGTCGACGAGATCGGGGCGGATGGCCATGAGCTGGGAAAGCTCGTAACGGCCCGCGTGATCGCCCACATATTGGCCCTCGACCCATTCGGGATCGGACTTCACCACCACGGGCAGTCCGGTCTTCGCGCTGAAGGAGGCGGCGACGCGGCGCAAGTCCTCCTGGCTGCCGCCCGAATGGCCGCTGACCGCGACGACGGCCTTGAAACCGGTATTGGCGAAAGCGCGCAGCTGATAGAGAAACAGGTGGGCCATCATCTCGGGCGGCAGAGCGGCCATGAACGGGTTCTCCTCGCCGACGACCTCCTCGAGCCACGGCGCGTGGAAGCCGCACTCATGAATGTGATAACCCTGTGAGGGAGCAACGATGCCGCCGAAACGGCGCGCGGCCTCTTCGCAATAGTAATCGGCCTTCAGCAGGTCAAGACCGAGCGCGGCGACGTGGCCGTGCGGCTCGCAGAGGCCGAGGGGCAGGTAGACGATGGGGCAGGCGGCGAGGCGTTCGCGGAACGGATCGGGCCGCAGCTCAGCCCAGCGGACGGAAACCTCGCTCATCGCCTTAAAGAACCTTCTGGCCGTAGAAATTCCGGATCCAGCGATGGTGACGCCGGATCTCGTCGAAGACCGCGTCGGAAAGCGGCGGCTCGGCGACGGCTCGGATGTTCTGCTCCGCAAACTGCTTGATGTGCATGGAGCAGACGGCGGTGGTGACGCCGGGATCATGGAGGACGAACTTGAGCGCGAGTGCGGCGAGACTGCTCGCGTGTTCGGGCACGAACTTGCGGAGCGCGTCGACTTTTTTGATGTAAGTCTCGCGCGGACCGCAGTCGAAATACTTCGCGCGGTAATCGCCCTCGCTGAAAGTGGTGTCCATCTTCAGCGTGCCCGTGAGGCCGCCCTCGTCGAGCACGCACCGGGCGATGACGGCGACGCCATGCTGACGGCAGAGCGGGATGAGGCTGTCGAGCGGCGTGGGATCGAAGATGTTGAAGACGGTCTGCACGCTGTGGATGCGGCCGCTGAGGACGAGCGGCAGGCCGACGTCGTGGCGCTGGTCGGGCAGTGAGACGCCGATGGAGCGGATCTTGCCCGCGGCGTGAAGGGCGTTGAGCTCGTCGAGCCAGTAGCCCTCGACGCCCCAGTTGGGCCAGTAGAGATGCATCTGGAGCAGGTCGATGACGTCGACGCCCAACGTGCGAAGCGAGGTCTCGACTTCGCTGGTAATGTGGCCGCGCGGGAAGCAGACTTCCACCGGCTGCGGGATGGCCCACTGGACGACGGGCCCGATGGTGCGGGCCTTGGTGGCGAGGAAGGGCTTTTTACCGCTCCAGGCCTTGAGCGCCTTGGCGACAATCGCCTCCGAGTCACCGTAGAGCCGGGCGGTGTCGAGGAAGTTGATGCCCTGGCCCCAGCAGGAATGGATGGCTTCGATGGCCTCCTTTTCGTCGAAGGCGCCGAAGACACCGCCGAGCCCGAAGGCGCCGAAGCCGAGGCGGGAGACTTCCTCCTTAAGATAGGGGAAGACGGAATAGGAGGTTGAGGACATATACTTAATTAAAAACCTGTCATCCCGAGCTTGTCGAGGGATCAGACGCGCCTTTTTTATCCTATGGGCTGAAGTGAACACAAAAGCTGCCTCAGCTCAAGTTCTCCGACTTGGTGGCTATTTCTTGCGCGTCTGATCCCTCGACAAGCTCGGGATGACCTAGAAAGCGATCAAAATTCGTCGAAGGCGATTTGCGTCGGTTCCACACCGAGGTCGGCGAGCATCTTGGTGCAGGCCTTGATCATCATCGGGGGACCGCAGAGATAGAACTCGACCGCCTTGAGGTTCTCGTGATTCTTCAGGTAGGCGTCGAGCACGACTTCGTGGATGAAGCCGACGTGGCTCTTCCAGTCGTCTTCCGGTTGCGGCGCGGAGAGGGCGAGGTTGAAATGGAAATTGGGATGATCCTGCGCCAGCTTCTCGAAGTAATCCTGATAGAAGATTTCCTGCTTCGAGCGGGCGCCGTACCAGTAGCTGACCTTGCGCGCGGTCTTCTGCGTCTCGAAGAGATGCGACAGGTGCGAACGGAGGG
>Ga0105237_10006133_pt1 | contig 13436 bp, 10 predicted proteins | sample KBSC24metaG_FD_81520 | JGI IMG/M metagenome (GOLD analysis project Ga0105237, IMG submission 81520) | Corn rhizosphere microbial communities from Kellogg Biological Station, Michigan, USA - KBS C2-4 metaG | ecosystem: Host-associated > Plants > Roots > Rhizosphere > Soil | place: Michigan, USA...
AAACAAGTTCGGTCCTAGGGTAACTAGCCTTTCCGAGCGGCAGCAAATGAGCCTTTTTAATCGAGGAGATTAGAAAACGTCACCGTCCGCGCCGGGACGGCACGGTTGAAGATTGTTGTAAGAACGAATCCCGATCTGCGGATGAGTTCGAGGACGTAAGAGGAGCCTGAGGCACTGTGCCCGCATGCGATTTGCATTGCTTTCGCAATGTGCCGCCAGGGCTAGGCGGACATCTGCTACGACAGCAGCTTGTATACGGCTATCCCAATGAACGTTCCAATGACCTTGCCGAGAATGCCAGCGGCAAGTCCGGGCGTGACCAGGTCACGCCAGCCCCGAGCAGAGGCGATGGCGGCCGTGGGCGCGGCGCCTACGATGTTGGCCGCGGAGGCGATGACGGCAGTAGGGAGATCAATGCGGAACAGCTTGGCGAGCAGGAAGAACACGACGAAATGGAAGACGATAATGCTCAAGCCATAGAAGAACAGTATCAGGGCTTTGTCGAGAAACGCCGTGGCGTCGGTGCTGGCGCCGGCAGCGGCGAAGTAGAGAAACATGACCAGCATGCCGAGTTCGAAATCGCCGTCGAGACGCCCCACCCAGCGCGGCGCGATGTTGGCTACGGTCAGAGCCATCAGACTGACCAGAAAGATATGGTAGTTGGCGATGCCAAAATAGTGAGAGATGGCCTCGGCTATCGCGCAGATCGTCGCGCTGAGTGCGCAGGCGCTAGCGACATGCAGCAGGTTGAAGCTTGGCAGCGATGCGGCGTTGCTGAGTTCGTCGGCGAGAGACTGAGCTGCATCGAGACGCTGTGGAAACCAGCGCCGCATGAAGCCCCAAGATGGGAGCGTCGCCAGGACCGCAAGCCCGAGAATGCTGACTGGAGCCGAAGCGCTCAGGACTATGCTGAATTGATCGGCGCTGAGCCCGGCAGCCTCGGCGACCGATGCGAGGCTGACCATGCCGCCGATCCAGGCCCCGGTATACACGCCGGCGACATTCGCTCCCGGCGCGCCGACGAACGCGAAGAATCCGAGTATCGCGCCCAGCGCGACGGTGACGCTGCCGATCAGGAACATGGGCAGGATCAATCGACCTTCTTTGAGGATCTTGCGCATGTCTGCTTTGAACAGGAGTAGAGGAATACCGAAAGGCATGCCAAAACGGAAGATGAAGTCGTAGGTCGGCGCATTGCGCGGAATCAGCGCGAGGTTGGATAGCAGCAGGCCGCCGACGATCACGCACACCGTACCCGAGATGCGACGTAGCACCGGATGAGCCTCGACCCAGAATCCGACTCCGACCAGTGCGAATAGGACCGCAATCAGTGCAGTTACGTCTTGCGGATCGATCAGGCTGTTTGGCATGAAGACGTGCTCGCGGGTCGTTGGCCGAAAGGTATAGAGGGAATCGGGCAAAAGAACTCTCGATCTTGCCAACGGTTAGTCGAGTGCGTACAGCAAGGGAGAGGGCGAGAGAATGGCCTGCTTCGCAGGCATTATGCAAGGCGAACGTGTACGCAGGTGCGCGTTAGGCGAGGACATTATTCGATGGTCCGATTAGAAAAATTCATGCGCCTAGAAGTAACGTTGCGCGCATGCTGCACGCCGATACGTCCGGGTTCCGACCTGCTCAAAACTCTGGCTTACGCGCGCGGATATCCGCGCGGAGGTACGTGGCCGGCGGATTCGCATGCTGCGGATTGTGGGTGGCAGACTCGGATCGCTGTGGCTGGATCCGCCGGAGATCTATCTTTGAGAAGGACTATCGCCGATTCGAATTGCTTGGGATGAGGCATTTGTGCTGTGCGGAACTAGTGAATTTATCTCATGCCCTGCATAAATAATTTGTCTAATCGGGTGCATGAGATTCTTTCAATTGCAGCGCTATCAATGAGCTCAGCAGAATCATTGGCGCATGAAGTCAGAGCCAATGCAGCTCGGCCTCGTTCCGCTGGGAAGTGATGCGACCTGGCGCTCACGCAATTGGGAGGTGATTGTGAAGTCCAGAATTTTGGTATCGGCGATTGTCGGTGCTCTCGGTGTCATGACGAGCAACCTCGCGATGGCGCAGGCCAATCCAGATGGCGCTGCTGCAGAGTTGCAACAGAACAACTCCGGGACACCTGTCCGCAACAATCAAGGCAAGCCGGTCGATCAATCCAAGTCGGGAGTGGCGCAACTCGAAGTCATCAAGGTTAGCGCGGAGCATCGTGATCAGACGATCAACGAATTGCCGAGTAGCATCAGCGTTTTGTCGAGTGCGCAGCTCGAAAGCACGAACGCTGTGAGTGCAGCGGACTATCTCAAGGTCATTCCGAACGTCAGTTTCAACGAAGGCGGACGCAACGGCTTGCGCCAGGTGAGCATTTCGATACGCGGCCTGTCCGATCTCAAGACGCGCGAAAAGACCAGCGTACAAAGTGCGTTCGCGACTTACATCGACGAAGTGAGCCTCGGGAATCTCGCCGCCGGCCAGCCGAATCCGAACGTCTACGACGTGGACACGGTGGAAGTTCTGCGCGGGCCGCAGGGCGTCTATTTCGGACGCAATGCCGAAGCCGGCGCGATCAACATCCGCACCAGGAAGCCCGAACCCAATCTCGGCGGCGGTTTCGAGATCGGCTACGGCAGCTATCAGAGCTACGAGCTTGCCGGCTACGCCAACGTACCGGTCAGTGACACGCTGCTGACCCGGTTGTCGGTGCAGTATGAGGACAGCAACAGCTGGTTGAAGAACGTCGGCGCCGCCGGCGGCAACGGCAGCAACGACTACGTCAACCTGCGCGCACAGGCGCGCTGGAAGCCGACAGACTCGACCACTGTGGATCTGCAATTCAGTCGCGCCAAGGACAACGAAGGCCCGGATCTCAAGCTGTCCACCTGCCTTGCCAACAACAGCAAGTTTTTTTCCGATCCGTTCAATCCGGCGGCGCTCAACGTCGGTTGTCATTTACCGAAATCGTTGCGCTGGATACTCGACGCGCAGATCGCCAAGGGCGCGATACCGCCGCCCGCTGGGCAGATCGACTATGGCAACGACCGTCTCATTTCGCAGAATCAGGCCACTTACACGAACAATCTAGTCATGTATTCGATCGCCAAGGTCGAACACTATCTCAACGATGACTGGCGCTTCGCTTCGGTGACCGGCTACGTCGAATCGAGCAGCAAGCAGTACCTCGATCTCGACAAGACCAACCTCGATGACTTCGACCGTTCGGGGAACTTCACCACGGCGGGTTGGAGCCAGGAATTCCGCCTGCAGACCTTCGGCGAAAGAAAAGTCGACTGGACATTCGGCCTCTACGGCTATGGCCAGAATTTCAACGCGGCCAACGCGATCATCCAGAAGACGTTCGATATCCACTTCCCGTGGTTTCCGGGCGACCATCCCAACGAGAACAATATCCACAACAAGCAAACCGGAACCGCGCTGTTCGGCAATGGCGATTGGCACATGACCGATCAGCTTTCGCTGACGTTCGGCTTGCGCTACTCGCACGACAACTACTCGACGCGCTGGTACAACGTCTACGCCGCATGCGCCAAGCGCGTCGTCGACACGCCGTTGAATTCGGGTTGCCTGATGCCGACGGGCTCGCCGACCGTCATTCTGGGACCCGACGGAAAGCTGTACGAATCGGGCGGCCGCATTGCGCAGACGGTCAATACCACCGGTAGTACATCGAGCAGTGATCTGTCCGGCCAGATCGCACTCAACTGGCGGCCTACGGAAGAGTCGAACTATTACGTGTCCGTTTCCAAGGGCTACAAGCCGGCCGGTTCGGTGGCTTCCCCGGGCGCGCCTGGAGGCGTTTCTTCGATCAGCGTGTTCGGCAAGGAAACGCTGTGGAACTATGAGATCGGTGGCAACCAGTACTTCCTCGATCGCCGCGCGCTGCTGAGCTATTCGCTGTTCCGGATGGATTGGAAAGACATGCAGGTCGACGTGAATCAGGATTTCTGCCTGCAGCCCGACGGCTCCTACAAGCCGTATACCGGCGGCCCCATCGGAGACTGCCTCGTGACACCGCTCGACCGCACCGTGAACGCGAAGAAAGCATCCTCGAAGGGATTCGAGTTGTCCGGACTGTTCCGCGTCAACGACAACCTGACTCTCGGCACGTCGATCGGATACGCGGACGCGCGCTTCAAGGAATTCGTTAACCCGCTGAGCTTGTCGAGCAAGGACGCTGACTTGTCTGGACTACGCCTGCCGTACGCGCCGAAGTGGACCATTTCCGCGCATGCCGACTACACGTTTGCGGTGGCGGACAAGGAGGCGAGCGTCGGTGCGACCTGGAGCTATCGCAGCCAGACCGCGCCGGGTACCAGCGAGGCAACGCCGAACCCCAATATCGAGAACTTTCCTTGGTACGTGCCGCAGTTCCACACACTCGATCTGCGCGCGAGCCTGAAGTTGACGGAGAAGAGTCAGCTTCTGTTTACCGTGCAGAACGCGCTCAACAGCGATTACTTCACCGGCTACGACCCGTTCTCGGTCGCCGGCGTCACCATCGACTATCACCCACGCACCTATTTCTTGCGCTGGACGACAAAGCTGTAATTTCGTTGTATCGGAATCTTGGGGGTGTTTCGGGCGGGGATGGATCCCCGCTTTTTTTTCCGCAGCGACGACGCTGAAGAGACGGTCTTCTTTTCGTCCTCACAAAAAATCCAGCATGATTCAATCGAGTCGCACTTCTTCCCCCGGTACTGCTTTCGGCGATCCGATCGCGAAGACCGATCGGGCTCTATCGGCGATCGAGCGATACGAACCGACGGTCGGTGCTTTCGTCACTTGGGATGCGCAATCCGCCAGAGAGCGTGCGCGAACGGCGACCGGCCCGCTCGCCGGGCTGACTGTAGGAGTCAAGGACATCATCGACACCTGCAACTTTCCTACCGAGTACGGCTCTGCGATTTACGCCAATCATCGCCCACATGCAGATGCTCCCTGTGTCACGTTGCTGGAAGCGGCAGGCGCGGTTGTCATGGGCAAAACCGTGACGACGGAGTTTGCGTTTTTCCGTCCGGGCAAAACGCGGAATCCGCACAATCCGGCGCACACGCCGGGGGGATCCTCGAGCGGATCGGCCGCTGCAGTCGCCTGCGGCATGGTGGATGTGGCGTTGGGTTCGCAGACCGCGGCTTCACTGACCCGGCCCGCATCGTATTGCGGGGTGGTCGGCTTCAAGCCGACTCTCGGCAGGTACAACGCCTTCGGCGTCAAGGCTCTCGCTCCATCGTTCGACTGTCTCGGCGTGCTAGGTGCGTGCGTGGAAACCGTCGCGGCCGTGAATGCGGCGCTGAGTGGGCCGGTGCCACGATCCTGCACGCTTGTGCCCAAGGCTCCACGCCGGATTGGGATCTGCCGCACACCATGGTGGAGTTCCGGCGACCCCGGCATGTGGCGGGCCTTTGACGCTGCAGCGGCTACCCTTGGCGCGGAAGTTCAGGCCGAGCACGTTGCGCTGGACGATTTCGCCGATATGGCCGATTTACACGCCACGATAATGAGCTACGAGGCCGCGCAATCCTTGGCGTGGGAGTATCGGAATCGTGGAAACGATCTCAGCCCACAGATCATAGGGTTGATCGAGAAAGGGCGACGAGTGGAACTCGATGCCTACCGTAACGCTTATCTCTTTGCGGTCAATGCCCGCCACCGCATTTGCGCTGTATTCGATCGTTACGATTTGTTGTTGGCCCCCGCGGCCCCAGGAGAGGCTCCGTCCGGTTTGGAGACAACTGGGGATCCGATCTTCAGCCGCATGTGGACGCTGCTGCATTTGCCAAGCATCACGCTCCCCGGCATGGTCGGACCCTGTGGTATGCCCATTGGCATTCAGCTGCTCGCGAAGAGGGGCGGGGACGCAGCTCTCTTGGAGTACGCCGCCTGGGCACAGAATTTGCTTCCCGTACGATCGATTCCGTCACTGCGAGAAGGGCATCAATGTCCTATAACCTGAACTCGCCCTGCGACGCCATGAGGTTTCTCACGCACCTCGTCACTCGAACCGGAAGCCCATTGTTCAAACATTTCGATCGTTCTCGGGGGGTTCATGAGCTCCCGATGAGAATTGCTTGGAACGTCTTTTGGTCAGTCGGATAAGACCGCGTTTTTCCGGATCTACAGCCCCGCGCCTGCTTTCCAGTGAAAACGTACTCAGCTGGAGGCATTTCCCAGGTGGGGCTGAGGAGTTCTATCGCGCGCCGGTGCTCCTATCTGGAGCCCGGGAGGCCCTTCTGATCGGCGCGGGATGGACACATCGCGGCGGCCATATGATTGCAGAAGCGATTCGGGCAGCCGGGAAGACGCTGTCCACGATCTACATCAGTGAGTCCGATCCTGAATATTACTTCAATCTTCTGTCCATTGTGTCGAAGTTTCCTCGAGCGAGGGTGCTCGCCGCTCCATCGACGGTCGACACCATTCTCCATTCGGCTCAAAAGCACTTCGACATGTGGAAGCCCTATCTTCAGGGCGACGGTCCACGTGCATGGAGGGATATCATCTTGCCATTGCCTCACGCCGATTCCGTCCTTACGGTCGAAGGCAATGCCATTGAAATCGTGAACGCAAAGCGTTTGCCGGACCGCCGCTATTTGTACGTTCCCGCTTTGGATGCCGTGTTCGGCGGCAACCTGCTGTTTGCAGGGCTGCATGTCTGGACGGCGAACGCGCCGGCCGCGGCGCATCGTGCTGCATGGATCGCTGAGCTGGATGCATTTGCCGAGAGGAAACTGAAAGTCGTGGTTCCAGGCCGTATGGCCTCAGGCGCATCGTGCGACGCTTCTGCGATCGCATTCACTCGCAACTATTTGCTGGCCTTCGAAGAGGAATGTGCGGTGGCAAACGACAGCGAGACGCTCATCAGGGCAATGAGTCGTCGCTATCCGGACGCCGAAATGCGCATTGCACTCGCGATCGGTGCCAAGGTCGCGAAGGGCGAAATGAATTGGCCCCGGTGATCGCCCGCGCCGTTGGGCGGAACTGCTCGTGGCCTACGAAGCGGCGCTTGCGCGGCGCGGGCATGCCTCGCGCGCGCACGCGGAACTCGCTTCGGCGCGCGGCTGCCATGCGCTGGCGAAACTTCGAGGCCTGTTGTTCCAGGGGCGGCTTTGAGTGATCTCGCTATGTTCGAAAGAGATCAGAAAAAGAGAAAATAAAGAAGACAGCCTGTCTGGAAGCCGTTGCGTTCACGGAGTCGAGCAGCCGGTGCGTATGCGCACCTCTGCAGGTTCCTCTCTGGATGCAGAGTTTTTCGATGGCATGCTGTTCGGAGCATGCACGTCTGGACAGATGGATATACCGACAACAGCACAGCGTAAAGCATGAATACGCGAACGGGACGCGCTCGCGGCGCAAAACCCAAGCGTCGTCGCGCCGGTCATGTTCGCTCGAGCACACAGCTCGTGATTCTACGATCGCGTTCACTTGAGGCTATCTGCTAGCCCTTGAAGAGGAATATGCAAGGGCAAGCAGCAGCGTGGTAAGGATCACGGCGATGAGTCACTGCCATGCGGCGAGCAGCACAAAGGAAACGCCACGGTACCATTTGCACCCGTTTTCAGGCACCTGGTGTTCAAAGGACCATTCTTCGGCGTCTCGAAGTCGACTTTTGCGCTCCCGTTGCATACGGGCATGCCGTGCCGCTGTTAAGCAAGTGTGTGATGATTCGACGGTGCCCTCCTTCTTGTCCACGCCAATCCACCTCGTGCCATCGCGCACGCGTGCGCTTTCCCACCTCAGACGGTTCTTTCATCGCGTCCGAAAGCTCAACCTCAGCACGACATACGTCGAACAATTCCTCGATACCATCGGACGAAAGCCAAACGAAACTATCGCTGCGTCGATTCGACGTATGTTGAATCCGACGACGCTTTTTGCTTCCGGTTTTGGCCAGTTCTATTTCGGCTACGACGACGCCTTGCTCTTCTTCGATTCCTCCGTCGGTGTGCAGTTTCGACTCGCCGTGAATCTCCATTGCTACCCCGATGACCCCACGCGGCGTCATTGTCCGACGGAAGAGCGCCAAGCACCGGTTAAGACGCGTGAAGCATTCAATGCGCGGATCGCTGAACTCTGGCATGGACGTACCAGCACTTCCTTTCGCGGCCAAACGGTCCTTCACCCCACGCGTCGTGCGATCAAAAATCCGTACTACGTGCGGAAATTCGGCATCGAGCCGTCTCTCGAACCTTCGGCTTATCGCACCGACGATTTGGCACAACGTGAAGCCAACGAACGTCGACTCCGCGTTTTGCTTGATTCTTTTCGGCCGATGTTCAAAGACATCGAGCGTTCCTTTTTCGAAGCAGAATGCGAGCGCCTTCTTTCCGACCCGTACAAAGATCTTTTCGACAAACATGACGTCGACGCCATGGACGCGGCCGAGGAATATCTTCTGGGGCAATGGGAAAATGGCAACCGTAAGCAGGAAGCCGAACAAGCGGCCTCCGACTATGCGACTTTTTGCCTTGATGCGCTCATCCAGCAGTATGGCGGCCTTTCGTGCTTGCTCGACGTGACCAACGATCCCGACGTCGCTCGCTATTTTGCCGCGGCGACGTTTCAATCGGGATCCACGCTATCGTCCACACGCCACCGTGGTAGTGGCGTCGTGTTCGCATTTCCTTGCCGGCTCCACGAAGTTTCCTGGGAGTTCAGCGACGTCCGAGCTGATCCCCATCCGGAACGAGTCGAACGGCAACGTGCCGGAGCCATCGACGTTCCGTTACATCACCCGAACGCGGCCTTGCACGATGTCCTTGCCATCATCGATGTTGACGAAACCGTGCATGACGATTTGGACGGTGAGCGGTTCGATGCGCGCACTCGGGAGCTCTTTCCTTATCCCGGCGTGATCGGCTTCTTGTATCCGAAGGAGGACGATTTCTTTGCGTGCCTGCTGCGCATGCGCTACATGGAAGAACCTCCCAATGGCGACTACCTCTACGATTTGGCGCAGCACCAGGATCGATACCTCGCTGAGTTTCTTGAGGCGTTCGAAAGTTTCCTTTGGGAGAATCACGACTCGGTGGATCCAGCCTTGCTGGAGACGGCCCGGCGCGAGATGACGCCGAAAAAATTTTGGAGCATGGTCCGGGACGACTTCGGTTCTCTGACCATCGACGAAGAGGCGTTCGATGCGTTTTACGAAAGCCTGTTGCCACATCCGTGTAAGAAAGCTGTGGCAATCAACACGAAGGGCGTTCGCCGGCGATCAAAACGTTAGTTGTGCTAGGCATCCCCCTGATCAACGACAGAATAGCGCGGTACTTCTATAATCTTCACACGCCGCCGTTGTTGCTTCGGCGAGCGAGATTTCACTTATCTATGTGCACTCTAACGGTGTGCTCGATTGGTTTTTCGGGGTATCTCTAGTACCGCAAGCAACCATTAACTAGACACCCTGCAGGCCGGGTCGCGCTCTCGGACTCTGCCGCGAGCCAAGCCGTGCCTGTCTCGCCACTTCGGCTTCGATCGCTTGTCCAAGAGCGAAAAGCAGTCGTGGCCCCTAGCGCCGAGGCCACGAAGAGTTCCGGTTGTCGGAATCGCTGGAATTCCAAGTTGCTTTGCCGCTCGAACAGCCGAACCGCGACTTCATCGTGGACACGGTTGCACGAGACTTCTTGTCGTTCTCATGTAGGAACCCGGCGCACGTTTCTGCGCAATTCGCCGTCGCAACTCGCGAATGAGTCTGTTCACTTGGACTGGGCGGATGCTCGGTGGACGCCAAGTTCTCCGTCGGGTTGAGCGGGTGCTTTATGCGGGTGATCTTGGGCGGGGCGGAGTGCGCCGCAAGGGCCACACCGCCCCGTGTAGTCGCTTCGCTCCGGCCCGCGCCAGGCCGTGTTGCGCTGCGCGCCCCTTGCAGCCCACTCCTCCATCCCCGCCGAAGTCGATCCCCGCGCACCCGCGCAATCAACCCAACGGAGAAATCATCATGGCCAAGAAAACCACCAAGTCCACCACCGATGTGACGCGCTACACGGCCTATTCGGTCCGCGAGTTCGAACGCAACGGCGAAACCGAGCGCGACTGGATGCGCATCGGCGTCGCGTTCCCGCACGAAGACGGCAAGGGATTCAATCTTTCGCTGCATGCGGTCCCCGTCGACGGCAAGGTCGTCCTTCGCCTGTTCGAACCCAAAGAGGACCCGCCGCAGGATTGATCCTGCGGTTCCTACGGCAACCGGCGCCCTGGCGGCGCCGGTTTCCTTTGTGGCCGCGATTCGAACGGCGCGCTGGCGCGCGCCGATCCGGCACAGCTGAGCATTTCCTTGCCAGCTTGGTGCTCTCCGAGCAGCGATGCTCCCGGGCATTCGTATTGCCTTGGGGTTCCAACGGCGTCGGTGTCGGAGAATGTCGTATCGTGTTGTAGGAAAACATCGACGGCGAAGAATTCGAATCGAAAGCGTCACGCTGTTTGAACAACTTGGGTGCTGCGTGCGGTGTTTCGCATGCGAAACAATTTGAGCATCGGAGCGGACGGACCTGGCTCAGACACATTGGTTGGGACGTGCTCGGCGTGGGATGAGCTACTCGGCAACCATTTTCTTCAGAATTCGCGAACTTCTTCGTCAAACTTCTCCCCGCCACGGTAGTACTCGATCAAACATCGACGTTCATGCCGATCGAGTTCTACATAGGTGCCAAGCCGATATCCGCAAACGTGCCCTGGCCGGGTGATTCCATCGGCCGACCAGATGTGATCGTCGCTGGACTTGGTCAAAGCTCGAAGCCGATTGCGGTCCTTTTGCTTTTCTTTCTTGGGCCGTTCGGCCTTCTTGAGTTCCACCGCGATGAGATTGTCTTCGCCAAAGCGGCCGCGGCTGTGGAGAATGAGGTCACAATTGATTCGGATGATTTCCAAACCATCGCTCAGAATGGTCTTCACTTGACCGTTTTGCTTCCGGTTGTATTCGACGTCTGCGAAGTAGTTAGTGAGGCCGAACTCATTGGACCGACTCTGCATGTAAATGGCCATGCGCCCGCAGTGGTTCCGTTCATTCACGCCTTCGAGGACCGCCGCGGTCTCCGTTCGGAAGAAGTCATCCAGCGTGCATCGGAACACCCTGAAAAGTAGCGCTTCGGATATCGGCATACGTGGTCGACCACTAGGAGAGTAGGGGCGAACGAGTGCACCGACATTGTGCCGATATGCAGCGGTTCCCGTCGAGATGGCATCACGCGATGCCGTCGGTCATTGTGTGACCCTCATCGCTCCATTCTGCAATCCGGCCTCGCGGGTGATTGCGAGCCGCCAGTTTGGCGCTTGCGGTCTCGTTCGCGGCAAGGGTCGAGACAAGCGCTGACGCGCCCTTGCCGCGCGACCGCAAGCGCCCTGGGTGGCGACACACACCCGCTCAGGAGGCCGCCATGCAGTACCGGTTCGATCAACAAGGCAACTACGTGTTCGACGGACCCGTCGACGCAACGACGATTCTTCAGGTAGCCGAACAAATTCGGGAAGCGCGCTTCCATCGGGAGAACACGCTCCGGCACCCCTCGGCGGCGAACGACTTTCTCGTTGCGAAGCTCGCGCTTCTCGAGCACGAGGTGTTCGCAGTGATCTTTCTCGACAATCGTCATGCAGTTCTCGCTTTCGAGATCCTGTTCACCGGATCGTTGACGGGCGCATCGGTCTATCCGCGTGAAGTGGTGAAGCGTGCGTTGCAGCACAATGCCGCCGCCGTCATCTTCGCGCACAACCATCCTTCGGGCGTCCCCGAACCGAGCCAGGCCGATCGCGACATCACTTCCGAGCTTCAGCGCGCTCTGCGTATCGTCGAAGTGCGAGTGCTCGATCACGTCATCGTCGGCGGCAATCGAACGACCTCGTTTGCTCAGCGAGGGCTCCTGTAAGACGCGGTTTCCCACGACCCGTTTTCGCTGTGCAGCACGGTCGCCGCAGCCGAATCGGAGTATTCCCGTCCTGCCTTTCCGCCGAGGTTTCCGGTAACAGGCAGGTTTCGGCTGGGGACGGCCTTGGATTGCCGACACATTGACAAGGTTGATTCGAAATTTTATAGATTGTCTATTATTTATAGATAGTCTAGTAAATTCCTATGAAGAACTTTGCGCTGCGGCAGTGCTCGACCGCGGTCGAGCAGCGGGAATGGGTGCTGGAACTGCCGATCGACCGCATCGATCGTGATCCCGATCAGCCGAGAAGAAAATTCGCCGGCGAGACGTTGGTCGAACTTGCCGAGAGCTTGGCTCGGTTCGGCCAGATACAGCCGGTCGAGGTTCGTTTGGCGGGCGATCGCTATGTGCTGATCGATGGCGAGCGACGTTGGCGTGCCGCCGCGATCGTCAAGCTGGCGACGTTGCGCGCAATCGTCCGGATCGAAGCGGATACGCCCGAGGAGGTCCTCGATCGCCAGTTCGCCACCAACTTCCATCGCGATGCGATGGCGTTGAGCGATCAGGCACGCTACCTGCAATCGCGCATTGAGAGCCTGGGTTCCGCCGCGGCCGTGAGCGAGGTGATCGGGCTCAGCGTACCGCGCATCTTGAACATCACCAAGACGCTGCGTGCCGACGGTGCGGCAGCCGAGCTGCGCGACAGCGGGATCACGCGCGATGCCGATACGATCTGCGCGGTCGTCGAGGTGCAGAAGCACGATTCGGCTGCCGCCGAGTCCTTGGTTGCGCGCGCGATGGAGCGCGGCAAACTCCCGCGCCGGGAGGCGCAGGAGGCAGCCCGCCGCGCCAAGGAGGCGACGCGTGTTACCGAGGAAGTCCGTGGCGGATGCCATGCGATGTTCGCCCCGGCAGTGCGTGATGCGCTGCGGGAGCGTGAGGTCGAGCGAAGATCGCCATCGGGGGAGCCTCGGCTTCTGGTTCTGCTCGCCTGTGAGGGCGGCGAATTGCAGCGCGCGCAGTGGAACAAACTCTCACGCCTGTACGGCCGAGCGCGTCTGGCGTTGACCGCGACGACGACGCGCCCCGGCTGCGTGTTGATTGAATTCGGGGACCACTGTGAAGCGTTTCCGGCCGACGTGCTGCGTCTTCTCGAGGTGCGATTCGAGAAGGAGAAATCTCCATGAATCGCCGTACAGACGAAACGAAGGCGAGCGGTAACGCTGCGGGGTCGGCCGCCGCCCCGTTGACCGAAGTGCACCTCGAATATCGCTCTAACAGGCGCCACCGGCTGCTGTTCGGCGCACCGTTCGACGTGATCGACATGGATCATCCGCGTCCGCCAGGCGGACGCATCGCGTTCTTCCGACCGGGCGACCGATTTGGTCTCGCTTTGTGGGAGATGAACGACCGCGGCACGGCGCAATGGCGTGTCTTGGTCTGCCGTGCGCTATGCGCCGGCGAGACCGGTGTGCGCGTGCCGCAGGTGCATCCCGGGGCCGCTGTGCTGCTTGATGCGCGGGGAGCGACGCGGGCCAAGGCGGCGCTCTTCTGGTT
>Ga0105237_10006135_pt1 | contig 13435 bp, 5 predicted proteins | sample KBSC24metaG_FD_81520 | JGI IMG/M metagenome (GOLD analysis project Ga0105237, IMG submission 81520) | Corn rhizosphere microbial communities from Kellogg Biological Station, Michigan, USA - KBS C2-4 metaG | ecosystem: Host-associated > Plants > Roots > Rhizosphere > Soil | place: Michigan, USA...
AGCGGAGTGGTCGCACCATCAGGAAGCACTCCGACAACGGTGTACGGCTCGCCTTTCAATCGGATGGATTGGCCGATGATCTGCGAATTCGAGGCAAATGTATTGCGCCACAGGTTATAACTCAGCACCGCGACCTTTGGCCCGTTTGGGAGATCTTCTGTTTCCGTGAAATTTCGCCCGATGATCGGGTGAATGGTCAGGATGTCGAGGTAGTGAGCCGAGATCCGCGCCGCATGAATGTACTCGACATGCGAAGCTGCTTCGAGATTTACGCCGGAAGGTCTTATGCCGGAAACAGCGGACATCAGAGCGGGCACATTATCACGCAAGAGTTCCCATTGCTCGCCGCTGATATGGTGACGTTCGTCAGTGGTGCTCGCACCCCTGATCTGTGTGAAAATCGTGCCAATTCGTTCAGGATGCGAATAGGGTAAGCTTCGCAACATGAGCGCATTCACGATGGAAAAGATCGCGGTGTTTGCGCCAATGGCGAGTGCAAGCGTGATGAGCACGGTGGCTGTAAAGCCGGGGTTGCTTCTCAACTGCCGGACCGCATAGCGAAGGTTTTGTGTCAACTGTCTCATGCTTTCCTCACTCGTACCTCAGCGCAACCATAGGGTCGACCTTCGCTGCACGGCGGGCTGGCAGATACGCGGCTATAAGAATTACTATTGCAATCGCGCCGATTGCCGTCATAAATGTGGCCGCATCAAACGAACTCAACCCAAAAAGCTGCGAGCGCACAATTCGCGCAACCCCAACCGTTGCAGGAATGCCGACGGCAATTCCGGCTGCCAGAAGCAGCAGAGATTCTCTCAGCACCATCCATAGAATGCCTTCGGTGCGCGCGCCTAACGCCATGCGGATGCCGATCTCATTCGTGCGCTTGACCACGGTGTAAGTGAGTACTCCGTACAGCCCGATGCAAGCCAGCGACAAGGCAAGCAGCGAAAAGAAATTCGCAAGTTGCGAGATCAACCGTTCGTTCTCGACAAACGAATCAACTTCTTGGCTGATTGTTCTCACTTTCAAAAGCGGAAGATCAGGATCAACCTCGGCGAGCGCAGTGCGAATCTCGGACTCAATATTCTTCGGATCGCCTTCGGCCCTAACTTGGATTGAATATGCAAAGTGATCGTCGGCCGTCAGTTGCTCGAGCGGCAAGTAAATCATGCGCTTTTGTTCATCTCGCAAAGGGCCATACTTGGCGTCTCCCACAATTCCAACGATCCGCCACACGCCAGGAACGCTGGGGTCGGCGATGGTGAACTGATGGCCAATTGCATCGCCGTGCGGGAAAAAATGCTTTGCCACAGACTGGTTAATTAGCACCGCTTTCATCGATGTTGGCGTGTCCTCCCGCCCAATGGATCGGCCTTGGAGAACAGGGATGCCAACCGTGTCGAGGTATGACGGCGACACCCGATTGAGGAAGGTCATGATATTTTCGTTCGGAGCCGGCGTATATCCTTGTACAAAGATAGGAGATGTCCACGATCCGGGCGAGATCGGCTGCGTACCCGAAATCGATGCTGATCGCACACCGGGCAGTGTCCTGATCCCATTGAGAAGACGGTCGTAAAGTCCGCGGAGTTGTTCAGATTTATATCCCCCAAGTTTCGCGTTAAAGTCGACCAGCAGCAGATTGCGCCGATTGAATCCCAAGTTCTGATTCCTTAAATTCTGTAGCGTGCGAAGAAATAATCCCGCACCCACTAGCAACACAAGAGAAAGCGCGACCTGAGCCGCGATGAGCAGGTTTGGCAGCATTCGGCTTGACCGTATTCCCGAGCCGGTCGCGGTGCGAGCCGAGTGAAGCGCCGTTACAACCCGCATTTGTGAAGCCCGCCACGCCGGTGCAATTCCAAACAGAGCGCCCGTTGCAACCGAGACGGCCAGCGTAAAGGCGAGGACCGTAAGATCGGGGTTCGGAGTCAGCGCTGAGTTCTTCGCGCCTTGAACCACAAAATCGACCAGCATTCGCGTGCCTACAAGAGCTAGTGTCAAACCCGCGACGCTGCCGAGCAACGAAAGCAGGAGCGCCTCAGTAAGAATTTGTCGTACCAGCCGCCACCGGCCAGCCCCAATCGCTAGACGCGTAGAAATCTCTCGTTCGCGAGCCGCCGCCTTCGCAAGTAGAAAGTTCGCCAGGTTGGCGCAAGCAATCGCCAGCACGAGCACCACAACTCCCATCAGGATGTACAGAGGCCGTGAGAATTGCTCGCGCAAGTGCGAGACACCACGCCCTCCGGGCAGCATATCGATATACATCTGCCCGATTTCTCGCCGCCGTTTGTCTGAAATCGTCCCGCCTTCGCGCGTGACCATGAATCGCTGGAGCTGCTGCGTCGCCCAGGCCTTTCCCTGGTTCGGTGTTGTTCCTTCCTTGAGCCGACCCATCATGTGCACCCAAAACAATCCATGCGGATTCAGCAATGAAGGTTGAAGCGTGACTTGCTGCTGCATAGTGATCGGCAACCACATGTCTGGTTCCTGCTCATTCAGTTCTGCGCCGAAGAATGGAGGCGGCGCAACCCCGATTACCGTGAACGAAGTCCCATTAATCGTGATCACTCGCCCGATCACCGAGCGATCGGCTTCCAATTTCTCTTCCCAGTAGCGATAACTGACTACTGCCACGGGATTTCGTCCGGGTGCATCTGCATCGTCAGGCAGAATAGTTCTGCCGAGCGCCGCCTCAACGCCTAACACCTGGAAGAACGTCCCTGACACGAGTTGCGTGAGTGCCTGCCTCGCCGCATCTTTCGGCCTATTCCGGACGCTCACAGTGACTGGGAAACTGCCGCTTGCCGAAATCTCCAGGAATGGATCGTGTGTCCGCTCGATCTGCTTGTAGAAGTCGTAAGGAAAAATGTCCAGAGGGCCGGGACCTATTCCGTCCACCTCTCCGCCGTCGACTGCTTTGCCGAACGAGACGAGGTGTTGTGGATCGCGTACTGGCAAAGACTTGAGCACCAACTGGTTGATCAGCGTGAAAATCGCCGTGTTCGCCCCAATCCCTAACCCGAGTGAAACGATCGCGACGGCAGTGAATCCGGGGCTCTTGCGCAGTTGTCGCAGCGCGTATCGAATGTCTTGGAGAAGTCCGGTCATTTGGTCCTCACTCGTACCTCAATGCCACCATAGGATCGACCTTGGCGGCACGCCGCGCGGGGAGCAGAGCGGATGCGGCCACGACCGCCGTAACCGCGGAACACACCGCCACAAATGTGGCCAGGTCATAGCTGGAGACCCCAAATAACTGGTCGCGAACCGCCCGCCCGAGAAGCAGAGAAAGAAGAACTCCGGCAACAATGCCGATGCCCGCCAACCAGAGCGCCTCCTGCACTACCAGTCGGACGACGTGGATGCGTGACGCACCCATTGCGATGCGAAGGCCGATTTCCCGAGTGCGTTGTGCGGTCGCATAGGCAAGCACGCCGTAGATGCCGATCCCCGCTAACAACGCCGCGAGCACGCCGAAACTCGTCGCCAGCAAAGCGACCACGCGTTCGTCGCTAAGATTACTCTCCACTTGTTCCTCCATGGTGTGGAACGCATCGAGCACGAGCTTCGAATCGAGCGTCTGCATGGCAGCGCGAATGGTTGACTCTGCTGCTTTCGGGTCTTGCCAGGTACGCACATAAAACGCTAAACCCAAGGCGTAGGCGTGCCCTGGATCGGTATCCTGCAAGTAGGGAAGAAACACAGTGCGGCGTGGGATCTCGCGGAGGTTCGTGTGTCTCACATCTTTTACAACGCCAACGATCTCGATATCAGGTGTCACTCTGCCTGCGCCACCACAGAAATAATGTCCTAACGCGTTCTGCGGTTGGCCGAAGTAGCGGCGTGCGAAGCTCTCGTTGACAACGGCAACTTTATGCGTGCCGACGCGATCAGAATCGGCAATCTCTCGTCCGGCCAGCAGGGTCATCTTCAAAGTCGAGAAGTACCCTGGACCCACTCGCGCCCATTCGACATTCATGCGGTCGCCTTCGGCCGGCTGATACCCGGCGATGGTTATGTTTCGCCCCCAATTGTTATTGGCGAGCTCAGGATCGTTTGTGGCGGCGGCCGATTGCACTCCCGGAAGTGCTGAGAGCTTGTCGAGTATTTCTTGGTAGAGCGCAGATGTTCTGCTGTCTTCGTATCCTGCGAGCTTGGGATCAACAGTGAACGTGATTAGATGATCCGTGACAAATCCGACGTTCAGGGTTTCCAGATTCCGCAACGTGCGCAGAAAGAGGCCTGCGCTGACAAGGAGGAGAAGGCTGAGCGCAACTTGCGTAGCAACGGTGGCGCGTCGTAACTGGATCGATCCTCCGGCGATTACCGACGCCTGTTGTTTCAAGGCCTGCGTCACGTCGGGACGGCGAAAGTGAAGCGCGGGCACAAGGCTAAACACGACGCTTACGAACAGCGCCAACCCGAAATTGAAGGCAAGAATTCGCATGTCGGGACTTGGACTGAACGCATATTGGCTGCGGCCACCCCAAATCGCGTGAATCAGAACGGTCGCGATTCGGGGCGACAGAAGTATTCCAAGCGAAGCACCGCCCAGCCCGAGCAGCAGGCCCTCAGCCAACAACTGTTGAATCACGCGCCCTCTGTGTGCCCCCAGCGCATAACGGACAGAAATCTCGCGAGTGCGTTTTGCCACCCGTACTAATAAGAGACTGGCGACATTTGTGCACGACATCAAAGCCATCACCAGTGCCATGCCCATGGCGATCACTACCGTCGTGGGTACGAGCCCACGCACGGGTACGCCTTTGGAGCCGTCATCGAGAAACAAATGGGAATAGGTGAGAAATGCATCACGAAAATGCTGCGTAGTGTGTCCGAGTTGCCTTAACTCATCCGTGCGGATTGCATGCCAAAGCTGATCGATGCCGGCCTGCGCCTGTTCGTGCGTTAGTCCTGGCTTCAACCTCCCCACGACGCTCAGCCAGCTTGACCGCCGCTCTTCGAGATCATTCCAGTCGGGCGTGATCTCCGGCTTCATGGTCATTGGTACGAAAAGTGCGGGAGCATCTCCGCTCACAACGCTGCGAAACCCCGACGGGGCTACGCCGACTACCGTGAACGGGTGTCCATTGATCGAGATGGTCTGATTAACGATCTTCGGATCGAAACCGAAATGGCGCTGCCAATAATTGAAGCTGAGCACCACGACCGGGCTTCCGTTTTGCGTGAGATCGTCCGACGAGACCAGCAACCGCCCGGCCGCAGGATGCAAGCCAAGCACATCGAAATAATTGCCTGAGACCAGTTCCGCGTCTTCCAGACTCGGCTGGTTGTGCCACTGCACTCCGACTTGCGCCCAGCTCGTCGCAATAAGCCCGCTGAAAACGGAATTGCGATCGCGCAAATCGCGATACATCGGATAGGAGAGTACAAGGTCCGAATCACCTCGAGCGTGGGTGCTTTCCGTGTCCTCGCCCGAGAAGCGCAAAACGACCAGCTTGCTCGGTTCATTGACGGACAAGCTGCGGACCATCGCCTGATCGAGCAAGGTGTAAATGGCAGTGTTCGCCCCGATTCCGAGCGCGAGAGTCACGACCGCGGCGATGGTGAATGCCAGTGACTTGCGCAACAGGCGCAATCCGTAGCGGAAATCCTCGAACGTATTTCTCATGAGAAATTCCTCACTCGTACCTCAATGCCACCATGGGATCGACCTTGGCCGCGCGGCGGGCGGGGATGAGGCCAGCCAGGAGTCCTGACGCGAGTAAAACAAAGACTGCTCCACCGAGGGCGGTGAGGCTGACCTGCTTGGCCTGATACAGCTGCGATGAAATCAGCCGTACGCAGAAGAACGCAGCGGGAATGCCGAGCGCGAGCCCCAAGATGATCTGAGCCAGCGCGCCACGCAGCACCATGGCGGTTACGCCGAGACGCTCGGCGCCGAGCGCCACGCGAATGCCAATCTCCGAAGTTCTCCGCGCCACGGCATACGCGGTGACGCCGTAGAGTCCAACAATCGTCAGCAGCAGAGCGAGAACGCCAAACAGCCCTGTCAACTGCGCGAGCATGCGTTCATCGTCAAAGCGGTCGGCAATCTGACGATCAAAGGTTTGGAACTTTGTGATCGCCAGGTTTGGGTTGATTTCGGAAAGAGTACGTCGAGCCAGCGCCTCCATGTCGTTCATCGGGCGCGCCGTCTTCAGCACAATCGCGCTGGCATACATCATTTCGTCATTCTCGATGGGCTTCTTGATCTCGGCCGGCCTCTGCAGCAGCGGCACAAAGTACATCGGGTGATCTTTCCAGGTTGCGTCGGTGTAGGCCGTGTCTTCGACAACACCCACGATTTCGTAATCTCCCGGCCTGTCCGGCGCACCAAAATGCTGCCCAATTGGGTTTTCACCCGGCTTGAATAGCTTCTTCACAAAGGATTCGTTCACGACCGCAATGATGGTGGATGCCGGCGTGTCCTGTTCCTGAATGCCTCGTCCGGCAATCACGCGAGTGCCGACCGAATCGAAGTAGTCCGCGTTCGCCTTAATAAAGGAGGCGCTGACGTTCGGATCCGGCTGGCCCTGCACGCGCACGCTAAAGCCGTCGTTGTTGTCCTCCATGGGTGTGTAAGTCGAAATACCAACCCTTTCGACACCTGGAATGGCATGGAATCGCTGTTCTAGCATGCGGTACAAATCGCCGACCTGGCGCTGCGTGTAACCGGGAGCCTGGGGGTTGAAGTGAACGATGTAGCGGTTTGTCGAGTCGAGTTTCAGATCAATGTGCTCAAGCCGGTTCAGGCTTTGGGCAAACAGGCCTGCTCCCACGAGGAGAACAAGCGAGACTCCTGCTTGCGCGACGACCAACCCGCGCTGAAGTAAGCTGGCTCCTCCTGCCGTTGTCCTCGAACCGCTGCGCAGCGCATCTGCAGGTTCGGTTCGGGCGGCGATCCAGGCGGGCGCGATGCCAAACAGGATGCCAGTCAGCAACGTCAGTCCGCATGCGAAACCCAGCACTGCGGGCGAAGGGCCGGCATGAATCGGACTCGCCGCTCCGGGAAATGCAATTGCGAGCAGCATTCGCGTTCCGGCATAGGCCACAACCAGTCCGGCGATTCCTCCTAAGCCGGAGAGCAGCACGCTTTCAGTGAGCAATTGAAAGATGATTCTTCTACGTACCGCTCCGAGCGCAGTTCTGACCGACATCTCTGCTTTCCGCGCCATTCCCCGCACCAAGAGCAGATTTGCGATGTTGGCGCAGGCGATCAACAGAACCAGCACCGAGGTCCACATCAGCAGCTTCAATTGCGACGCATACCCTTCCTGCAGGTGCTGGATGCCCGCGCCGCCGGGCGTAAGGACCACGTGAATCTTCGGCAATTTTGCTTTGTCGTTTTCTGTCGAGTAGGTGCGAGTCGTTGCCAACGCCTGCCGCAGGAGGCCGCTCATTTTTGCCTGGACCTGGGCGATCGAGTAACCGGGCTTTACGCGACCCACAATATAGAGCCAATTTGTGTCTGCATCGTGCACGTAGGGCACGTTAGCGATGACTGGCATGGACTCGATGGGCAAATAAAAGTCCGGCGGCGTTGTCGATAAGCGATCACCGTAGAAGGCTTCGGGCGCAATACCCACAATTGTGACCGGCTTCGTATTCACGAAAAATGTGCTGCCGACGATCGACTGATCGCTCGCGTAGTCGTTTTTCCATTTCTCATAACTCATCACCGCGACAATCGGTGCACCTTGAGCATCATCCGCATCGGAAAACAGTTGTCCGGCGGCCGGGCGCAGGCCAAAGGTCCGGAAGTAATTGCCGGAAACAAATTCACCCATCACGGACCGCGCAGTCTCCGGTGTTGCACCGCGGCGCGCGACAATGGGACGGTATTCAAACCCGGCCTGCATCGCCGCCAGCTCTTCGAATTCCGGCGCATTCTTTTTCAATTGTTCGTAGACGTCGGTGGAAAAGAGCCCGTAGTCGCCGCCCGGGGGAGTTCCAGAACCAACGCAGCAGAAGTTTTGGTCAGCAAACAGGAGTAGCGACTTCGGATCCGCTACCGGCAGGTTCTTCATCAGGACCGCATTCACCAGCGTGAAGATTGCCGCATTTGCGCCGATGCCGAGTGCTAAGGTGATAATTGCGGTCACCGTGAATCCCGGTGTTCTTCTCAATTGCCTGAAAGCGAAACGGACATCCTGTAGCAAGCCGGTCATTCTTCTTCTCCTCTTACTCGTACCTCAGCGCCACCAGCGGATCGACTTTCGCGGCGCGGTAGGCTGGGATGATGCTGGCACCCAGCGCCACCACACCTAAAAGAAATGCCACAGAAACGAACGTCAGCGGATCGGTTGGTTTCACGCCGTAAATAAGGTTGGACATGACCCGAGCCAAAGCGAAAGCGCCGGCAATTCCGATCAAGACGCCCAGCAACGTTGGCCGCAGCCCTTCGAAGATAACCATGCGGAGAACATCGCTGAGAGAAGCACCGAGCGCCAGGCGTATGCCGATCTCCTGCACTCTGCGGCGAACGCTGTAAGACAAGACGCTATATATTCCGATCGCAGCCAAAATGAGTGCCAGCAGAGCAAAGGCGCCCAGCAATAACAGGCTGAAGCGCTCAGAAGAAAGGGAGGTTGTGACCAAGTCCTCCATGGTCTGAACGTTGGTGACGGGTATCGTGCTGTCGATTTCGCGAATTGCATTCGTCACGGCTGAAACCATGGCTTCAGGACTGGAACTCGAACGCACGAGTAACGTCATGGACGAGGAACGCCACTGCTCCCCTTGAGGAGGCGCCAGTTGATCCAGAGGCATGTAAAGGGTTGCGGGCGCGCGCGTCTGGTCCAAACCGTCTCCCTTAACATCTCCCACGACGCCGACGATCTCGCGCACCACGCCTGGAAAAAAAGTCAGCGTGATGTGCTTCCCGATCGGGTCCTCTTCCGGCCAGAATTGCTTCGCCAGTGATGCACTGATAAGAATGGTTGAGGGTCTCCCGGCCACATCGCTGCTGTCGAAGTCGCGCCCGCGCAGCACAGGAATCTGTAGAGCGCTCAGGTAGCCGGCGCTAATCCTCCGAACGTCCACCTCCGGTTGTTCCGCCATGGGTACTATGGCGCGGCCCTCGACAGCAATCGGCTGATGGGATCCGCCTCCACCGAGGGGAACGTCATCGATGACGCCTGCCGCCGTAACACTTGGCAGTGCACGGATGCGCTCCAGCGTGCGTTCGAAGAAGCTGATTTGTTCGTTCGCCGTCGAGAATTTCCCGCGCGAAATCCCGGCTGTCATCGTAAGGACGCCACGCGCGTCAAATCCGGGGTTGACCGTTCGCAGAGTCTGAAAGCTGCGAATCATGAGGCCAGCGCCAATTAGGAGCACCAGTGAGAGTGCGACTTCAACCACCACCAGAACGCTGCGCGTGTGGTTCCCGCCGGAGTCGCTCCCGGTTCGCCCTAAGCCTTGTTTCAAAGCCTGATTGACGTTCGCGCGACTGAGATGCAATGCAGGCAGGATGCCCGCAACCACACCGGTTAACACGGAGACCGCGGCCGTGAACGCCAACACCTTGAGGTCGAGATTCGCTTCCATCGATGCCGGCAATTTATCGGCGAGGAAAGCCATGATCAGACGAACGCCGAAATGCGCATAGGCGAGCCCGAGCGCGCCGCCTGCTAAGGCCAGAAGCACACTCTCAACGACAATCTGGCGGATGATGCGCGCAGAACTCGCGCCCATTGCGGTGCGAATTGCAATTTCTTTATGCCGGCTGAAGATTCGTGCCAAGGACAAGTTGGTCACGTTCACGCAAGCGATCAGCAGAATGAACCCGACTGCACCCAGCAACACAAGAAGGGCAGGCCGCACGTCGCTCACCAGGTCGGCCTGGAGCGGCCGCAACAACGCTCCCCATCCTTTGTCGTCCGCGGGATATTGCTGCTCCAGCCTGCTGGAAATTGTGTTCATCTCGGCTTGCGCCTGTTTCAGATCAACTCCAGGCTTGAGGCGTGCCACGGCGAGATAGTTGTGATTGCCGCGAACGGTCTTCTCCTGGTCGGTCCAAGCCATGGGAGTCCAGACCTGGGCGAAATCAGGAAACCGAAAACTGGGAGGCATCACACCGGCGACAAGATATTTGGTGCCATCGAGTGTGATATCGCGGCCAACAATGTCGCGGTTCGAACCAAAGTGGTCCTGCCAGAAACGATGGCTAAGAATTACTACATTGGAGTGTCCGGGCTCGTCTTCCTGCGCTGAGAATACGCGCCCGAGCATTGGCCGAGCACCCAGAGTCGAGAAGAACGCAGCCGAAACACGGCTGGCGGTTACCTGCTCAGCTTTGTCGCCACCCGTCAGAGTGAACCCGCCGAAGCCGTAGATTGCCATGCTCGAGAACACGTGGTTCTGGCTCTGCCAATCGAGGAAGTTGGCAGGCGAGATCGAGAAAACACTGATGCCCGGAAAACTACTCTGCGGAGGCGTATGCCAGACGCGCACTAAGCGCCCTGCATCGGAAAAAGGAAGCGAGCGCAACAGCACAGCATTGACCACTGAAAAGATTGAAGTATTAGCACCGATTCCGAGTGCCAGCGTGATCACGGCTATAGCGGCGAACCCCGGGCTCTTGCGCACCTGACGAACTGCGTACTGAAAATCCTGAATCACTCCAGACATCTTTCGCTCCTATTCGTATCTCAGCGCCACCATAGGATCGACCCTGGTTGCTCGCCGCGCGGGGACGTAGCAGGCGAGCATTGCGCTCGCGAGCAGCACAATCGCAACGACAGCAAAAGCTGGCAGGTCGATCGCGCCAACGTTGTAAAGTGTGCTGCGCATAGTGCGGCCAACCAGGCAAGCGGCCGCCAGTCCAAATGCCAGGCCAATAGCGGCGAGCATCAGTCCCTCTCGCAGAATGATCCGTAACACTTCCCGTTCGTTGGCTCCGAGTGCGATGCGCAAACCGATTTCGTGCGTGCGCTGGGCCACCGTGAACGCCATGACCCCATAAATCCCGATGGCAGCCAGCAAAAGCGCCACGGTGGCAAACGTCCCAAATAGCAACGACACGAAGCGGTCGCTAACCAGGGACTCACTCACAATTTGGTCCATCGTCTTCACGTTCGCCATTGCGAGGTCCGGATCGATAGAGTGCACTTGGGCAGCAATCGCCTTTGTCAACATTTCTGGATTACCCACAGTGCGAACCGCCATAAGAGCCTGTGGCCACGGACTTTGCCAGAACGGGACGTCAATCTCTGGGAAGCCGTCTCCTCGTGGTCCATTGTTGTGCACATTTCTGGCGACACCAACGATCTGCCAGGGAATGGTCGGGCCCAGCTTCGCGACTCCGGGAATCAGTTGTTCAACCATGAGTCGCTGCTTGAGCGGATCCATGCCTTTCAGGTATTTGTCGGCGAAGGCCTGATTGACGATCGCTACGGGCACGCTCCCCGCCCGGTCTTCGTCGGTGAACGTGCGCCCCTGGGCCATTTGAATGCCGAATGTCCGGTAGTAACCGGGAGTGGTCAAGACGAATGCTGCGCCCGGCCGCGAGGATGGGTCGGCAACGGTCTGCCCCTCGATGCTAAAGGGCATGCCCATGCTGGCCCCCGTTATCGGCTGTCCATTTGCGACGCCAGCCTGCTCCACGCCGGGCAGTGCCTGGACGCGCTCGATGAGTTGGCGATAGAAGCCAACGATCTGCTCAGGCTTTGTGAGCTTGTCTTGCGCCACCGGCAGACCGAAAGTGAGCAAGTGATCAATGCGGAAACCAGGATTGACCCGCGCCAGGTTCCAGAAACTGTGCAGGGCGAGTCCAGCCCCGGCAAGTAGAGCTAAAGCGAGCGCGAACTCGACAACAACTAGAGATCGGCGAAGACGGTGCTTTCCCGATGCGCCGAACCCTCTACTTCCTTCTTTCAACGTCTCATTCAAATCGAGTTTCGACGCCTGCCATGCGGGGGCGCAGCCGAACAATACACCGGCGATCATTGTGGTTCCGAATGTGAAAAGCAGCACCGGAACACTCAGCCGAACGTTCGCCTCCGATGGAAGCGTGTATTGCGGCATGGTGACGAGCAAGGCTTTAATCATGACGTAGCTCAGCACCGTCCCGGCGATTCCGCCGATGCAGGCTAGCGCGACACTTTCGCTGAGTAACTGCGCGAAAATCTGTCTGCGTGTCGCTCCCAGCGAAGACCGCATTGCGACCTCACGCTGCCGAGTCGTTCCGCGCGCAAGAAGAAGATTGGCAACGTTGACGCAGGCGATCAGCAGCACGAATGCCACTGCCGCCATGAGCAGCCACATGGTCTTCACCACGTCTTTCGGCAGGAAATCGTTGTGAAGTGGCTCTACATAAATTCCCCAGCCCTTATTGGAAATCGGATAGTCATGCGCAATCCGGCCTGCAACAACATTCATGTCCGCCTGTGCCTGCGCCAATGTGACGTGCGGCTTCACGCGGCCAAAGACAAGCAGCCAGTGAAAGTCGTGATTGAGTTGTTCGGGTTTGAACGTCAGCGGGGCGAAAAGGTCGCCGGCCATGCGGTCAGGCTGACCGGGCGGTCGCACGCCAACTACGGTATAGATCTCGCCGTCCAACCTGAGCTGTGTACCGACGATATTGGGATTCGATCCCAGGCGCTCCCATAGACGATGGGTCATGATTACGACGTGATCTTTGCCAGCCTGCGCCTCATCCGGCAGGAAGTATCGGCCCATCCAGGGTTTTTCTCCGAATACCTTGTCGTATAAACCGGGGGTGGCGCGTCCCCCGTCTATCATTTGGGGCGCCGAGCCCGGCATCGCAAGGTTGAAACTTGCACCGGTTGAGGCCGACATCGACTGGAACGTCGTGTTCTGCTGAGCCCAATCACGGAAGTCGCCGGCTGAAACGACGTTGTGAAAGTCTGTGACCTTGGACCACAGAACCATCAACTGGTCAGGCTTGGGATACGGCATGGGCTCGAACAGCGTGGCGTAGATGACGCTGAAGATCGCGGTGGTCGCACCGACTCCAAGTGCGAGAGTCAGGGCAGCAATCGCAGCAAAACCATAGTTCTTCTTCCAAAGCCGAAATCCAAAACGCAAATCACGCCACAGATTCATGATTCACTCCAGATCACTCGTATCTCAGCGCCACCATAGGATCGACCTTGGCGGCTCGGCGCGCGGGGATGTAGCAGGCCAGTACCGCAGTTGCGAGGACGACTGCGCTGACGCAACCAATCGTCACCAGATTATGCGAAGTAACACCGAACAGCAGACTTCGCATCAGGGAGCCAGCGGCGATTGCGGCCAGAATGCCGCCCGCCCATCCAATGATGACCGGCAACATCCCTTTGATAAGGACCAGGCTGCGCAAATCCGACGAGCGCGCACCTAGGGCAATTCGTATCCCCATTTCTTGCCGGCGACTGGCGACCGAATAACCCACGACGCCATAAATTCCGAGAGCCGCCAGCGCCAA
>Ga0105237_10006136_pt1 | contig 13434 bp, 8 predicted proteins | sample KBSC24metaG_FD_81520 | JGI IMG/M metagenome (GOLD analysis project Ga0105237, IMG submission 81520) | Corn rhizosphere microbial communities from Kellogg Biological Station, Michigan, USA - KBS C2-4 metaG | ecosystem: Host-associated > Plants > Roots > Rhizosphere > Soil | place: Michigan, USA...
CAAAGAGAAACGGCCGTCCGGGCGGGCACCGGACGGCTCATTTCCGCAACTGCCGGTTCGCGACCGGTTCCATCGCTGAATTTCAGCGAGGCCTGTGAAGCTGCGCCATCTTCGCTGACCTCTCATCAAGCGGTTCGTCACGCCGCTCGACTACGGATCATCCTACTCCATAAAATTTTATCGACAATCGAAAGGAATAATTAAGGTTACCGCGTACACACGGAGCTCATAGACTCGCTCCGCGCGCTTACGCGAATTTGGCTTGGATGCCTCGCTGTGCACGAGGAGGTCTCTCGGCTATTTCGTGAGAACTGCAGCTACCTCGGCAGCGAAGTCGGATTCACCAGCGACGACCGTCGCGAGCCCGATGCTGGAAAACGAGCGCGAAGAAAAGCCAGGGGCTCTACCTCTTGAGACGAGCCTACGACCGCGGAGCTCCTTCCCGGGGCCGGCGCTTCATCAGGAGGTCCAGATAGAGTCCCGCCGAGCCGCCTCCGACGGGAGAAAGTCCGGGACCTCATCAAGGACGCGCATTCGGCGCTGCTGATCACCATCGGTAAGGACCGCCGCTCGCCGTCCGTTGGGCCCAGGACGAATTTGACGGCACCCGTTTCTCACGTTTCGTCACTTCGTGAAGCTCGCAGGACTCGCTGCCGACGATCGTGTCTCGTTGCCTGCGCGAATCTCTCGAAACACGCGTACGTCTCCATTCCGGACGCGGCAGATTGGTCGATGACAGGACCACTAGACGAACCTGTGGGGCGGAGGATTGCGAGTTTGGTGTCATGAGTCCCGATGATGCGGAGATCGCCTTCGTTGCCGCCGACGCCGAGGAGGCAAGATACTGGACCGATGCCGCCTCTGTAGTCACCTGCGCTTGGCCTGTGTAAAAGCTCGTATCACGGGCCCCACCGGGCGAAATCGTGGGCACCAGAAAGTTCGTTTCTGATAACTTGCTTGAGGCCCTTAGGGCCACGGCCTCGCTTAGCAATACGCGTCCGAGTGACTTTTCGCGGCGCAGCAAGGTGCGAGCATTGGAACGCTTTGCTGCGTCTTCTTGTTGAACGGCGGCACGTTCGCCAAATTGTTCCGGAGGAAGATATGACAATTAAGTTGATTGCCACCGCAGGCCTCGTCGAAGCCGAGACCGGCATGAAGATCGTCAAGGTCTCCTCGTCCGACTGATCAGTCGATCGCCCGGAGGCATCTCCCTTGCGCCCGTTCTGAACTTCGCCAAGGGTGACGCATCCCGGCCGGACCGATCTCTGCCGCTCTCCCATGCTGGATCGCAGCCCAACTGGACTTGAGTATCGACCTCCGGCCCCCGAGCCGCCGCAGACGCGCCTCGGCCTGATCGAACTCATCCGCACCTTGGCGAGAAATCCGCTCGAATGCTGGAGCGCGGAGTTCTTCAGCGAGCCGATCGCCAGGATCAGGCTGCCCTTCACCGACGCAGTTCTCGTGCATGACCCCGCCGCGATCAAGCGGGTTCTTCTCGACAATTCGGACAACTACCGCAAGGATCCGATACAGCGTCGCATCCTGTCCTCCGGTCTGGCCGACGGCCTGCTGAGTGTGGAAGCGCAGCGCTGGGAGGTGCAGCGCCGCACGCTTGCGCCGCTGTTCGCGAAACGGACCGTTGGATGCTTTGCCGGCGCCATGCTGACCGCGGCGCGCCGACTTGCCGACAAGTGGAGCGGTCTGGGTCAGGGCGCCGTGGTCGACGTAACGTCCGAAATGACGGTGCTCACGCTCAATGTCCTGGCCCTGACCATCTTCTCCGACGGCATCGGCGGAGATTTCGAAGAATTCCGTCTGGCCATGAACGCCTATTTCGCCGTGATCGGGCGCATCGGCGCGCTCGATCTGTTCGGCGTGCCGGAATTCGTGCCGCGCCCGGGGCGCGCGCGTCTTCGCCGAACCATGGCCTATTTCGAAGCTGCCATCGACGACATCATCGAGGCGCGGCGCCAGCGCCTTGCCTGCGCCGCCGGCGACGCCCATCCCGACGATCTCCTGACGCTGCTGCTGCGTGCGCTCGATCCTGCCACCGAACAGCCGATGAGCCTTGCCGAGGTGAGGTCGAACATTCTGACCTTCCTCTCCGCCGGTCATGAGACGACCGCCAATTCGCTGGCATGGTCGATGTTTCTGCTCTCGCAAAGTCCGGATTGGCGGGCGCAGGTTCGCGACGAGGCCGAGCGCGAATTGAAGGGCCCGACGGCCGGGCTCGCCGACCGGCTGGTGGTGACGCGGGCGGTCGTGGAAGAGGCGCTGCGACTCTATCCGCCGATCGCCGCCCTCAGTCGCATGCCGGAAGCGCCGGATAGGCTCGGTCCCGCCGAGATCGGCGCCGCATCGCTCATCGTCATCGCGCCCTATGTGCTGCATCGGCACAAGCGCCTGTGGGACCGGCCCGACGTATTCGATCCGTCACGTTTCCTGCCCAGCGCACGAAACGCAGTACCTCGCTTCTCCTATCTGCCTTTCGGCGCCGGCCCGCGCACCTGCATCGGATCTTCCTTTGCGCTGCAGGAGGCGACGATCGTATTGGCCGTGCTGACGCGGCGCTTCGATCTTGACCTCTTGCCGGGCACCAGGGTCTGGCCGTTGCAGCGGATCACGTTGCGGCCGGCGAACGCCATGCCCATGCGCCTCCACGAGCAGCGCAAGGATTGACCACGATCCTGGCCGGCGAGATCGATCACCCCATCGCAGCCGCGCTGGTGCGGCTGCCATGAGTGCGCCGGTCGAGCCAATAGGTGGTGACCGCCAGGGCGACCCAACCGAGGTTGTAGATCAGGCCGCAGCAAAGCACGACCCAGCCGGGGATCGGCCCGATCTCGGCGCGTTCGACGAATTCGCTGAAGTGCGTTGCCATCTGCGGATGGATGGCGATCTTGCCGAAATACGCGGATGTCTGGATCATGATGATCCAGATGTAGGAGCGCCGAACGCGACGCCCGGCGGCTCGAAAGAAGCTGATATGATGACGCGGATGCAGGTAGTCGTCCGCGAGGATTGCCCGCCAGCCAGGATCGTCGCTGGCGCGCTTGCCGATCAGGATCTGCGCGTAGAGATGCGTTTCCATATAGCGGGCCCGCGCGCGCCAGACGTTGAAATAGCGGTAGCGGCGCGCCTCGAGTCCGAGAAAAACCGCGAGCAGCATGCCGATCAGGATCAGCGGCAACGGTGAGGCCTCTCGCGAGGAGAATGTGGTCGACAGCGCGATGCCCATGGTCACGATCGACCAATTCGTCGTGTTGTCGAGCCGCGTTCTCCAGATGGTGCTGCGATAGACCTCTCCGCGATAGAGGTGCGCGACCGCGCCCAGTTCGGCCGCGTTGAGATCCAGGACTTCCTTTGGGGCTTCTGCAGGACTGAGCATGGTGAGCACCGAACCAACCCGAGACCAAAACAAGAATTCTCAAGCAGCGGGATTTCTGGCGCCGGCCCGAGCCCGCCGCGGGGTGGCGCGACGCATGTGCCGGTGCCAGAGCAATCACATTACCATATTTTTGCGTCGCTTCACCATCTCGCGCCCGGCACGCGATGACGCGCCATTCGCGCTGTGACTAACCATCTCGCATGCGCGAGACACGACTTCGCCCGCGCGCCGACCAGCCCAATACCGTTGTTACCCCTCACTTCTCAGCGCCGCCATTTCATGCATACTCTGTGAAACCGTTAGAAAGAGCGCGCGCATGGCTCAGGTTCTTCTTCAGGCTGAGGAGGGGCAGCGGCGAGACCCCCGGAAGTTGCCCGCCGCGGCGGTGCTGACGGCGCTCGGGGTCGTCTACGGCGACATCGGCACCAGCACGCTGTACGGATTGAAGCAGGCCGTCGACGCCGGCGGGACGCCCACGCCGGAGACGGTGGTCGGCACCGTGTCGCTTATTTTCTGGGCGCTTCTTCTCATCGTCGGACTCAAATATGCCATCCTGATCCTGCGCGCCGACAATCATGGCGAGGGCGGCATCATCGCGCTGCTCGCGTTGCTGGATGCGAGGCACGCATCGCCCGGAAGCGCGCGCGCCTCCCTGCTCGTCGTCGGATTGATCGGCGCCGCATTGCTCTATGGCGACGGCGTGATCACACCGGCGATCTCGGTGCTCAGCGCCGTCGAAGGTCTGAAGATCGACGCCCCTGCCCTGGCGCCGATGGTCGTTCCCATCACCATCGCGATCCTCGTCGGCCTGTTCCTGGTGCAGCGCAAGGGAACGGACTTCGTCGGCAACATTTTCGGGCCGGTGATGTTCGTATGGTTCGTCGCAATCGCCTTGCTCGGCCTCAAGGGCATCATGCAAAGCCCGGCCATCCTTGCGGCGATCAGCCCCCATCACGCCGTCCTCTACCTCAGTCACGCCGGACCCGGCATTTCCTTCGCCGTGCTCGGCGCAGCCTTCCTGACGCTCACGGGCGCGGAGGCCATGTACGCCGACATGGGTCATTTTGGCCGACGACCCATCCAGCTGGGATGGTTTGCGATCGTGTCACCCGCCTTGATGCTCAATTATCTCGGCCAAGGTGGGCTGCTTCTGGCCGATCCCCAGGCGGCCGAGAATCCGTTCTACCTGCTGGTGCCCCGATGGGCCCATTACCCGATGGTGGCGTTCGCGACGATCGCCACCGTGATCGCCTCGCAGGCCATCATCTCAGGCGCCTATTCGCTCACCCAACAGGCCATGCAACTCGGCTTCCTGCCGCGCATGCGGGTGCGCCACACCGCAAGCCATGAGAAGGGGCAAATCTACATCCCCGTGGTGAATTGGCTGCTGGCGGTCGGCACTCTCGCCGCCGTGCTCCTGTTCCACTCGTCGGACGCCCTCGGCGGGGCCTACGGCATCGCGGTTGCGATGCTGATGGCGATCACCACGGTGCTGGCGGCTCTGGTCGCCCTGAAATGGGGTTACAACCCGGTCCTGGTGGTGGCAGTCAACGGGTTCTTCCTCGTCATCGAACTGGTGTTCGTTGCAGCGAACATGACGAAACTGGTCGAGGGCGGCTGGTTCCCGCTGCTGCTGGCAAGCGTCATTGCATTCCTCATGCTGACCTGGCGCACCGGATGGCGGCTGCTCGAGCAGGAACGCGCCAAGCTGCGCCAGCCAGAGGACGCGTTCATCGAGTGGGTCATCAACACGCCGCCGATACGGCTGCCCGGGGCGGCGGCGATCTTCACTGCGGCGAGCACAGGGATCCCGCTCTGCCTGACCCATCACCTGCGGCACAATCACGTGCTGCATGAGCGCGTGCTGTTCATCGCGTCGATCAGCGTCGACCAGCCTCGAGTCGATCCTAGTGAGCGGATCAAGCTCGTCCCGGTCGGCGCCGGCATCACGCGCGTTCTCTTCTATTTCGGCTTCATGGAAACGCCTGATGTGATGGAGGGGCTGAGGCTGGCCTGCCGCAAGCCCGAGCTTGCCGGCATCGATCCCGAAAACATCACCTACTATTTCAGACGCGTGATGGTGATCGCCACCGACAAGACAGCAGACATGTCGGTCTGGAGAAAATCCCTGTTCGCCACCATGCACCTCAACGCCAATCTCCCGGCGGCGTATTTCGGAGTTCCGACCACCCAGGTCGTCGAGGTCGGCCTCGAAGTCGAAATCTAGGTCAGGTCACACCCGGCCCGCTTTCGAGACGACCGACAAACGCGATGGCCTGCTCTTCGAATGCCGGCAATCGATCGCCCATTGCGCACCGAGGTCCGGAACGATTTGTTTGTCGTAGAAACTATATGGGGATCTACTTAGCCAAAGGCCGCCGTCGTCGTCGCCTGCGTCCGAGACGGTCGATAAACTCAGCTCCGAGTTCGTGGCCCTTTCGCCATCGCGAGGCGACATAGGCTTGTGTGGCCGGTCGAGAATATGAGCGTGAACTCGGCAGGAATGTCGTCATCTTCGACCACAACGTTCACGCTGCGCTCTGACACCTCCGTGATCACGCAGTCGCGCGGCAACGAACCGGGATAATATTTGATCTTCGCGGACCTCTTGTGTGGCCTGCGTCGATCCACCAAGCGCTTTCGTCGATCCAACAGCATGTCAATTCCTCGGTGTCCGATTAGGCAAGGCTCCTGAAATTCTATCCGGCGCCAGCTTCTCATCGGCTCGAAAGCGCGGACACCTGATATGGCTCTGAGGATCTTCCCCTCAAGGAGCACTGCCTCCGAACGCATGTGATGAATCTCGTAAAGAGAAGGAGTTCGAAAAGGGTTAGCAATCCGACCTCGATTGAACACGACGAGGAATCACAATCACGGTGTTTCCACGGCTTCCTCCGTAGTTTAGCGGGGCGCTCTTCGTCGCGAAGGCGCGGGTTAGCCGCCGTCACACCACCGCCGCCGGCAGCGGCTCGCGACCGAGGATCACGTCGGACGCCTTCTCCGCGACCATGATGGTCGGGGCGTTAGTGTTGCATGACGGCACGAACGGCATCACCGAGGCGTCGACGACGCGCAGGCCGTCGATGCCGCGAACCCTGAGATCTGATGTCGTGACGGCACCCTCGCCCGCGCCCATCGCGCAGGTGCCGACGGGATGATGATCGGTCTTGCAGGAGCGGTAGGCATATTGGATGAGGTCTTGCTCGCTCCTGATGCCGTCGCCCGGCAGCCGTTCGGCGAGCACGAACGGTTTCAGCGCCGGTTGGCTGAGGATCTCGCGAGCCAGCTGCAGGCCCTTCAGCGAGCACTCGCGGTCGTAGGGGTCCGACCAGTAGTTGGGATCGATCAGCGGCGCGGCCGCCGGATCGGCGTTGGCAAGCCGCACCGTGCCGCGCGAACGCGGGCGCAGGAACGCCGAATTCAAGGTCACGCCGGGATTTTTCATCGCCGCAACGCCGGCCTCGATGCCGGATCCGAGTCCGAGATGGAATTGAATATCCGGCGAACGCGCGGTCTTGTCGGCATACCAGAACCCTCCGGTCTCGAACAAGGTCGAGGTCACCGGGCCGGTCTTGAACAGGAGATATTGCAGCCCCGCCCAGAGCGTGCGATGCGGCTGCGCCACGCGATCATAGGTGTGATCGCCGGTGCATTCGCAGATCGCGTAGAGATCGAGATGATCCTGCATGTTGGCGCCGACGCCTGGAAGATCATGAAGCACCGGGACCCCGGCTGCCGCCAGCGCGTCGGCCGGACCGATACCGGAGAGCTGCAGCAACCTCGGTGAACCAATCGCGCCGCTGCAAACGATGACCTCGCGCTCGGCGCGAAGAGTCTCGATGCCGCCGGAGGCGCCGACCTCCACGCCGACGGCGCGATGGTTCTCCACGCATATCTTCAGTGTCGGCGTGTTCAGTCTGACCGCGAGATTGGGTCGCGAGCGTACCGGCCTGAGGTAAGCGCTCGCGGTCGACGACCGCTCGGCATGACGCGTCGTCAGCTGGTAATGACCGATGCCGTCCTGCACCGCGCCGTTGAAGTCGTCGTTGTAGGGAATGCCCGCTTCCTGCGCAGCGCGCAGAAATGCAAAACTGATCGGCGGCGGATTGACCGGCCAGGATACGCCCAACGGCCCGCCATAGCCGTGATAGGCGTTGACCAGCCGCTGGTTATCCTCGGCGCGCTTGAAATAGGGCAGGACGTCGCGATAGGACCAGCCTTCGCAGCCGGCGTCCGTCTCCCAGGCGTCATAATCCCTGGCGTTGCCTCGCGTATAGAGCTGGGCGTTGATGGACGAGCCGCCGCCGATCACCTTGGCCTGCGTATACCAGATGACACGGCCGTCGAGATGCTTCTGCGGCACGGTGCTCCAGCCCCAGCTGGCGACGCCCTTGGTCATCTTGGCGAAGCCGGCCGGCATGCGAAACAGCATGTCGGTGTCGCGACCACCGGCCTCGATCAGCAGGACCTTGATCGATGGGTCCTCGCTCAGCCGATTGGCGAGCACGCAACCCGCGGAGCCGCCGCCGACGATGATATAGTCGTGGGCCATTCCGTGCTCCGGTCAAAGATCGTTGCTGGCGATGTGGTTGGCGACGCGCAATGCCTGCGCCGCGATGGTCAGCGCCGGGTTGACGGCGGCGGACGTCGGCAGCAACGAGGCGTCGACCACGAAAAGGTTTGGATGGTCGTGGGCACGGCAGTAGGGATCGAGCGGCGCCTGCGCCGGATCGACGCCGATGCGCACGGTGCCGCACTGATGTGACGGCGTGCGGCGATCGAACGCGCGGGCGAGCACGATGGGGTAGCCGGCAGCACGGAGCCGCTCGCGCAGTTTGGCGACCAGGGCAAGGTGCGAGGCCCAGTTGCTGCGCTTCCAGTCCAGCCGGATCCCGGCGCCGTCGAGCGTGACGCGGCTGTCGGGATTGGGCAGATCCTCGCTCATGGCGTAGAAGTCGACGGCGTGTCGGCTCAGCCAGTTCAATGCGAATTCCGGGACCTGACGCAGATTGGCCTTGAGGATCGGACCGCTGACCCGGCCGAGCAGCTGAATGTTGCCGAGCGGCGGACCGCCTGCGCCATCGTCGCAATAGAAGTCGTTGATGCCGAACGTCTTCTGATACACGGAGTCATTGACCACGCGCGGATCGATCGCCAACACCGCCGACGAATTGTGGTTCATGAAGTGCCGGCCGACCTTGTCGCTTGCGTTGGCCACGCCGCGTTCGGAGGAGCGCAGCAGCAGCGCGGCCGAATTGACCGCGCCGGCGGACAGCACGATCAGCCTGGCCTTCAACGTATGCCGCTCGCCCCCGACGTCGCATTCGACGCCTTCAACACGTTTGCCGCCCGGCGCCATGATCAGGCGCTGGACTTTTGCCCCGGTTTGCAGCGTGACGTTGGGATGAGCCAGCGCCGCAGCAAGGCCGCAGGTCTCGGCGTCCATTTTCCCGGTCCGCGTATCGGGAAACGCGTCCCAGGGCGTGGCCGCGCGCTGCATCCAGGCTTCGATGTCCACACCGAGCGGGAGCGAGGCCGGATGCACACCAATTCCGCGCAGCCGCTCGCGGGTGGCCGCGATGGCCGGCTCGTCAGGGACCGCGGGCCATGGATAGGGTGCGGAATGCCGTGGTTCGGTGGGGTCGTCGCCAAGCGACCCGCGGACCCGATAGAGGCTCTCGGCCCTGGTGTACCAGGGCTCCAATTCGTCGTAGTCGAATGGCCAGCCCGGCGTTGTCCCCTCCGCATGCGCGATCGGAGCGAAGTCGCAGGCCCGGTAGCGGATCAGGACCGCGCCATAAAACTTGCTGTTGCCGCCGACATAATAATAGTTGCCGGGATTGAAGGGCTGACCCGCCCCATCGGTCCAGGTCTCGGTCGGCCGATAGAACCCGCGCCGGAAGATGGCGCGGGCGTCGCGCGTCTCCGGCGTGTCCCGCAATTGTTCGCCGCGCTCGAGAATGACGATGCGCGCGCCGGTCGGCGCCAGTCCGGCGGCGAGCGTCGCCCCGCCCATTCCGGATCCGACGATGATCACGTCGGGGCTTGAAGCATCGCTCAAGACGGTTTCAGACATGGACCCTCAGTCCCCCGATATTGGGCCTCCCGTCAGGCCAACCGTTCCCGCTGTCCGCTCAGCAACGGACAGGTCGCGGCAACGGACTAGATTCGATGCGTCGTCGCCGGGTCGAACAGCACGGCCTTGTCGAGGTTCAGGGCGAACACATGGCTCTGGCCGACGCGAATGTCGGAATCCGCCCGCACCCGGGCCGTGATCTCCTTGCCCGCGATCGAGGTGACGACGAATGTGTCCGATCCGGCCGGTTCGACGATTTCGACCTGGCTCGTGAAGGTCGCGATGCTCCTGGAATTGCCGTCCGCGCCGTCGAGGTCGCTGACGGCCTCGGGACGAATGCCGAAGATGACCTTGGCGCCCTCCGTCAGCGCCGCCACGTTGGCGCTGGTGGGAGCAGGAAACGCGATCGGCTCAGAACCGGCCCGCTCGATCACGACCGAGGCCGCGCCGTTCGATCGCGAGACCTTGCCTTCCAGCAGGTTCATCGACGGCGAGCCCATGAAATCGGCGACGAACAGGTTTGCCGGCCTGTTATAGACTTCGTGCGGCGTGCCGACCTGCTGCAACTCGCCGTCCTTCAGGACCGCGATGCGCGTCGCCAGCGTCATGGCCTCGATCTGATCGTGCGTGACATAGACGATGGTCGCCCCGGTGCGCTGGTGCAGGCGTTTGATCTCGACGCGCATGTCGACGCGCAGCTTGGCGTCGAGATTGGACAGCGGCTCGTCGAACAGGAAGACGCGCGGCTGGCGCACCAGGGCGCGCCCCATCGCGACGCGCTGGCGCTGGCCGCCTGACAACTGGCTCGGACGGCGCTTGAGAAGATGTTCCAGTTGCAGGGTCCTGGCGACCTCGGCCACGGCCTTGTCGCGCTCCGGCTTGGGTACGCCGCGCATTTCCATGCCGAACGCCATGTTCTCGGCCACCGTCATGTTGGGATAGAGCGCGTAGGACTGGAACACCATCGCGATGTCGCGCTTCGACGGATGCAGATCATTGATCTCCTGGCCATCGATGCGGATATCGCCGGCACTGATCGATTCCAGGCCCGCGATAGTGCCGAGCAAGGTCGACTTGCCGCACCCGGAGGGGCCGATCAGCACCAGGAAGCCGCCCTTCTCCAGGCTGAGATCGATGCCTTTGAGGACCTCCAGCGTGCCGAAGCGCTTGCGCAGCCCGCTGATCTCGAGGAAAGCCATGGTCTATCCTTTCACCGCGCCGGCCATCAGTCCGCGCACGAAGTAGCGGCCGGCGACGACATAGACGAACAGAGTTGGCGCGGCGGCGATGATGGCCGCAGCCATGTTGACGTTGTATTCGACGACCCCGGTCGAGGTATTGACGAGGTTGTTCAGCGCGACCGTCATCGGCGACTGGTCGCCGGCCGCGAAGGTCGAGCCGAACAGGAAGTCGTTCCAGATATTGGTGAACTGGTAGATCACGGTGACGATGATGATCGGGGTCGAATTCGGCAGCAGGACGCGGCGGAAGATCTGGAAGAATCCGGCGCCGTCGATCATCGCCGCCTTCACCAGTTCGGTCGGAAACGCCTCGTAGTAGTTGCGGAAGAACAGCGTGGTGAACCCGAGGCCATAGACCACGTGGCAAATCACCAGGTTGACCGTCGGATTGCCGAAGCCGAACGAAAAGCCTGTCGCGTCGATGAGCTGGTTGCCGAATTGGCCCAGCAGTCCCAGGATCACCGCCATCGGAATGATGACGGACTGGAACGGGATGAAGCAGGCGAACAGCATCATGCCGAACACCAGCTTGTGGCCGGCGAAGCGCCATTTGGTGAGGACATAGCCGTTCAATGCGCCGAGCAGGGTCGAGATCGCGACCGCCGGCACCACCATCTTCACCGAGTTCATGAAATAGCCGCTGATCCCGGCGGTGTCGGAGACGCCGATGGCGGCTTCGCCCCAGGCCCTGATCCAGGGCGCAAAGGTCGGAGATTTCGGCAGCGCGAACATGTTGCCGCCGGTGACTTCGTCGAGCGGCTTCAGCGAAGCCATCACCATCACGATGAGCGGCACCAGGTAGATGATCGCGAAGAACAGCAGCAGCCCGTAGATCACCACGCGGGTAATGACAGAATGGCCCGAAACCGGGCGACGCGGCGGAGCGGTGACGAGGTCAGCGGCGCTCATTGACGCTTCTCCCGCAGTTCAGAATAGAGATAGGGAATCATGATCGCGGCGATCGTCATCAGCATGATGACCGCGCTGGTGGAGCCGACCGCCATCTGGTTGCGCGTGAAGGTGTAGGAATACATGAAGGTCGAGGGCAGCTCGGCGGCCCCGCCCGGGTTCTTGCCGGTGACCGACAACACGAGGTCGTAGGACTTGATCGCCATGTGCGCGAGCACGATGATGGCGGAGAGAAACACCGGCCGCATGATCGGGATCACGATCCGCCGGTAGGTCGCATAGGCGGAGGCGCCATCGATCTGCGCGGCCTTCAGGATCTCGCCGTCCACGCCGCGGAGGCCTGCGAGAAACATCGCCATCACGAAGCCGGAGGTCTGCCAGATGCCGGCAATCGCCACGCAATAGATCATCATGCGGGGATTGACGACCCAGTCGAACTTGAAACTGGTCCAGCCGAAATCGTGGACGGCCTTCTCGAGCCCAATGCCCGGATCGAGGAACAGTTTCCACGCCGTGCCGGTGACGATGAACGACAGCGCCAGCGGATAGAGATAGATCGGGCGCAGAATGCCCTCGCCGCGGATCTTCTGATCGAGCAGGATCGCAAGCGTCAGGCCGAGCGCGAGACAAAAGACGATATAGAGCCCGCCGAAAATCCCGATGTTGACGATCGCCGTGTACCAGCTCGACGGCGGGTCGGTCTCGAAGGTCCAGTTCCAGAGCTTTTCGTAGTTGGCGAGGCCGACCAGGGTGAAGCTGGTGAAAGCCCTGGAATTGGTGAAGGACAGAAAGACGGTCCAGAGGTTGAAGCCGTAGACGAAAATCAGGACCAGCAGGAACGATGGCGCGAGGACGAGCTTCGGCACGACTTGCTGAATACGTTCACGCACCGTCGGGCGCGATCGGCGCTCGGCAACCGCAATTGGAGCAATTGTGACAGACACGGGACACCTCCCCCTTGGCCGGATCGCGCGGCACAACGAACCGTCACCCACGCCTCTCTCCGCCCAGGGGAGAGGCGTGAGCAGGAAAACGCCTACTTGGCGCTGTTGATCGCCTTGATGAGCTCGGTCACCGCGGCATCGGAGGTCTTGATCTCACCATGGAAGAACTTGGTGACGACGTCGTCATAGGCCGCGGCGACGGCAGGGGGCTGGGCGTAGTTCTGCGCCAGCGATCCGAGGAACTTGCCGTTGGCATTGGCGGCCTTGACGTCGGCGATGCCCTTCTTGCCGCACATGTCGAAGTCGGTGTCCGGCACGTCCATGCGGGCCGGCACCGAGCCCTTGATGACGTTGAAGGCGGACTGGAAGCTCTTGCTCATGGTCGCTTCCGCCATGGCGATTTGCGCCGCCTTGCGGTCGGCAGAGACGTTGAACATGGCGAACATGTCGGAGTTATAGATCACTGCCCCATCCGTGCCCGGGAAGCGGTAGCAGATGAAATCCTTGCCGGCTTCCTTGTTGGCCGCCCTGAACTCGCCCTTGGCCCAGTCGCCCATCACCTGCACCAGTGCGTCGCCCTTGATCACCATTGCCGTGGCCAGGTTCCAGTCGCGGCCGGCGTAGTTCGGATCGGTGTAGGAGCGAAGCTTGGCTAAGTTGTCGAACGCCTTCTTCATGGTGTCCGACTTCAGGGCAGCCGGGTCGAGATCGATGAACGCCTTCTTGTAGAAATCAATGCCGCCGGTGGAGGCGACGACCGAGTCGAACATGGTGGCTTCCTGCCAGGGCTGGCCGCCGAGCGCGAGCGGAGTGACGCCGGCCGCCTTCGCCTTGTCCAGCAGGGCTATGAGGTCGTCGAAGGTCTTGGGTTCGGTC
>Ga0105237_10006140_pt1 | contig 13430 bp, 14 predicted proteins | sample KBSC24metaG_FD_81520 | JGI IMG/M metagenome (GOLD analysis project Ga0105237, IMG submission 81520) | Corn rhizosphere microbial communities from Kellogg Biological Station, Michigan, USA - KBS C2-4 metaG | ecosystem: Host-associated > Plants > Roots > Rhizosphere > Soil | place: Michigan, USA...
CCGCTGAGCTGTTCGACTGCGCGGCTTGCCGCAAGGGCTTCATCGGCAGGAAGGCGGCTGCCTTCGATGTGCCACTTGAGAATCTCGTCGAGCACCTCGTAAGGCGGCAGGCTGTCGGTATCGTGCTGGTCCGGGGCCAGTTCGGCCGAGGGGGCCTTGTCGATGATGGCCGCGGGGATGATCTCGCGGCCGGCCTGCGCATTGAGGTGGCGCGCCAGGGCGTAGACCTCGGTCTTGTAGAGATCGCCGATCAGGCCCAGGCCGCCGTTGGTATCGCCATACAGGGTGCAGTAGCCGACCGAGATCTCGCTCTTGTTGCCGGTGGTCAGCAGGAGCGCGTCATAGCCGTTGGAATACTCCATGAGGATGGCCCCGCGCACGCGGGCTTGCAGGTTTTCCAGCGGCAGCCCGCGCAGGGGTGCGCCGAAGGCCTTGGCAAAACCGTCCTCGAACTCGCGCACCAGATCGGAAATGGGATGGCGGAACAGCGTCACGCCCAGCGCCTGGCACAGCGTTTCGGAATCATCGACCGAACCGGTGCTGGAGAACATCGACGGCATGGTCACCGCCACCACGTTCTGCGCCCCCAGCGCCTCCACGGCCAGCGCGATGGTGAGCGCCGAATCGATGCCACCGGAACACCCAACCACCACCTTGCCGAAGCCGCAGCGGCGCGCATAGTCGCGCAGGCCCAGCAGGATCTGGCGGCGCTGGAATTCGGGCGTGGCCAGGGTCTGGTCTGCGCGGACCGGTTCGCCCACACCATCGCTGCGCAGGAAGCGCCCGCTCTCGAAGGCGATGACCTGGAAATCCTCGGCCAGGCGCGCCGCCTCGAAGGCCAGTCCCTGCAGCGGCGACATGGCGAAGGAGCCGCCGTCATACACCAGCTGGTCCTGTCCGCCCACCTGGTTGACGTAGAGCAGCGCCATCTGGCGGCGCAGGCAGGCGGCCTGGAACAGGGCGTGGCGCTGGCTGCGCTTGCCGACGTCCGACGGGCTGGCATTGATGGAGACCACCAGTTGCGCATCGGCCTGGGCCAGCTTCTCGAAGGGATTGACGCGATAGCTGCGCAGGTCGTCGTTCCAGCCATCCTCGCAGATCAGGAAGCCGACCCGCATGCCCTTGACCGGCAACACGCAGGCCGTCTCCGGACCGGCCTCGAAATGGCGGCCATCATCGAAGACGCCATACACCGGCAGCAACTGCTTGTGATACTCGGCCACGATGACACCCTCGCGCACCGCCAGCAGGGCATTGAAGAGCGGCTTGCCGGGGCCGGGATTGCGGCGCGGCGCGCCGATCACGGCAGTCAGTCCGGGCAGGCTGCGGGTGGCGTCGATGACCGATTGCAAAGTTTTCTCGGCCTGTGCCAGGAAGCGTGCTTCTTCCAGCAAATCGCCGGGGTAGTAGCCGCAGACCGAGAGTTCAGGAAAGACCACCAGGTCGGCACCGGCCCCGGCGGCGCGCTGCAGGGCATCGAGGTGAAGCGCCAGGTTGCCGGTGAAGTCACCGATGGTGGGATTGCATTGGGCGATGGCGATGCGAAGCATGATGCATCCTTTCTGCCGCCGCAGCGGCTCAGGCAGGGGTGGCCGGCGCAGCGATGCCGAACAGCTGGCGCAGGTAGGCCAGGAAAGTTTCATCCTTGCACAAAGTCTTGCCCGGCGAATCGGACAGCTTGGCCACGGCCTGGCCATTGCAGGACGACAGCTTCATGACGATGTTCAGCGGCGCGATGCCGGTGTCGTTGCTGAGGTTGGTGCCGATGCCGAAACCGGTCATGGCACGGTCGGAAAAATGACGATACAGACGCAGCGCCTGCGGCAGGTCCAGTCCATCGGAGAACACCAGGCGCTTGGTGTTGGCATCCAGGCGCAGCTTGCGATAGTGCGCCAGCGCCTTCTCGCCCCATTCGAAGGGATCGCCCGAGTCGTGCCGCAGGCCGTCGAAGAGCTTGGCGAAATACAGGTCGAAGTCGGCCAGGAAGGCATCCATGCCGACCACGTCGGTCAGGGCCACGCCGAGGTCGCCGCGGTATTCCTGCACCCAGTCTTCCAGTGCGGCTTTCTGGAAATCACGCAGCCGCACGCCGAAGGATTGGTAGGACTGCAGGTATTCGTGGGCCATGGTGCCGATCGGCACCAGTTGATACTTCTTGGCGAGCCAGACGTTGGAGGTGCCCTTGAAATACTGCGGGACCTCGCGCGCCAGCGTGGCCACCACTTCCTCCTGCCACGCTCCGCTGTAGCGGCGGCGCACGCCGAAGTCGAAGAACTCGAAGGGATGACGGCCTGGCGCTTCAGCGGCAAAGGCGTGCAGGAGTGCGAGCTTGTCCTGCAGGCGGCGGCGCGCTTCTGCCCCGGCCGCTGGCGTGCCGATCCGGCGGAAATAGAGTTCGTTGACGATGTAGAGCACGAAGATTTCGAAGCCCATGACATGCACCTGCGGACCGCGCGCCACGATGCACAGGCGCTCGCCCTCGGTGCTGACCTCGATGAACTTGCGTTGGAAGCGGAACAGCGCGAGGAAGTCGATGAAGTCGCTCTTCATGTAGCGCAGCTGCGCCAGATAGGCCAGTTCATCACTGCTGAAGCGCAGGCTGCACAGGTGATCCAGCTCGCGCTCCACCTCTTCTTTCAATTCGGCCAGCGGGAATTGCGGCTGGTTGCGGCACACGAAGGTGTATTCGGCCTGGGCACCGGGATGGCTGTGCAGCAGGGCCTGCCACATGGTGAACTTGTAGAGATCGGTTTCCAGCAAACTACGAACGACGGGTGCCATGATGGGGCACTCCTTTCAACGTGGATGGGTCAGGCGTTGGCCTGCAGTTCCTGCAGCACCTGCTCCGAAGTGGCCAGGCGCACGCCGGCCTGTGACATGGCCGCCAGGAAATCCTGGTACTGCGCCTCGAAGCCGGCCACCGGGCTCATGCAATCGGTCACCAGCACCAGCCGGGCACGGCCGGCGGCGTCGAGGTTGGCGGCGATGTGCTCGGTGGTGGCGCGCACGCAGTGGCTGCCCGCCTCGCCGGTGATGTAGACGGTATCGGCCTGCGCCAGGGTGGCGATGAAGCCACGGTTGAGCTGGGTGGCAGGATCATCGTCATCCGGCACTTCGGCCATCACTGCGGAATAGTGTTCGGTCCACTGGTTGCTGCCCTTGCCCAGCTTGGTGACCACGCCCAGCGTGCGTTCTTCCCAGCGGTTGTAGGCGGCGCGCACATCGGCGTGGACCGCCCCGCCCCAGCTGCCGATCTCGCAGTGCACCGGCCAGACCATGAGGCGATAGCGTCCGGCGGTTTCCAGGGCATCGAGATAGGCCAGCGCACGCGGCAATGCTTGCGGATCGCGTGGCAGGTAAGCGCCGGCACGGACCTGCGCGGCCTCGATCTGGGTGAAAGGCGTGACCGCCGCACCATCGGCTTGCTGCCAGAAGGTGGGATGGGCGATGTCCAGCCTGTGGTGGGCGTCGAGAGTGATGCTGATGGCCGACAGGCCGGTACCGCCCTGGTCGATCAGACGCGCCACGCGTTGCAGGTCGGCATGGCTGCCCGCTACCGGCAGCGCTGGCTGCAGTATGCCGCCTGTAGCCGGGTCCACCGGTAACCAATCCGCCGGCAGGTCGCAGAAATCGTTTTGCGGATCGATCACGAGGAGATGCAGGGAGCGCTTCATGGTGTCCACCTTTCGGAGTGCGTCGGGTTACGGTGAGGCCAGTGTAGACCACTTAATTTAATTTTGCAACTAACATGGTCTTCGTAAATTTTCTGGATTAGCTCTCCAAATATGGCTTACAGGCCATCCGTGATTCAAATCGCAACAAATAGATTCACAATGACACTAAGTACCTTTAGACTTCCCGGACTTGGACAAGGCGAGGAGAAAAATGGATCCGGTGATCTGCACAGTGGATGTGGCGTTGCTCACGCTCACGGCCGAGGGGCTGGAAGTGGCGCTGCTCAAGCGCGAACATGCGCCCTTCAAGGGTGTGGCGGCGCTGCCCGGCGGCTACATTCATGCGCGCACTGACGTCGATGCGCGCGATGCCGCGCGCCGCGTGCTGCTGGACAAGACCGGCATCGCCGCGCCCTACCTGGAACAACTGGCCACCTTCTCCGGTGCGGCGCGTGATCCGCGCGGCTGGTCGATCTCGATCGCGTATTACGCGCTGGTACCGGCCAGCACCATCGCCCAGGCCGAGCGGGACGAGGTCCGCCTGCACAGCGTGGACCGCCTGCCGCCGCTGCCCTTCGACCATGGCGACATCATCGGCACCGCCGTCTCGCGCCTGCGCAGCAAGAGCCAGTATTCGTCGCTGCCCTGCCATCTGCTGGGCGATGTCTTTACCTTGCCGCAGTTGCAGCGGGTCTACGAAGTGCTGATGGGCGAGAGCATCAACAAGGTGAGTTTCCGCCGCAAGATGACCGAGATGGACATGCTCGATCCGGTGGACGGACAGTTCGAGAGCGGGGCGCATCGTCCGGCGCAGCTGTATCGCCTGAAGCCCGCTTTTCGTGAAGAGTTGCAGTTGCTGGAGCGTGGGCTTTGAGGATGGCAAGCTGCATTGTGATCGGCCAGGACGAAGGAGAGCGGCGTACGCCGGATGAACTAGCCATATAACGTTGGGCAGTGACCTTGCTCCTTGGAGGCCCGGGTCCGGTTTCGCGCCGGCCCCGGGCCTTTGTTTCAAGTTGAATCTTTGCTTGGGGTGCCAGCTGATACAGGCTGGGCCAAGACCATTACCGGGCAGGCTGCCCCTTGGTCGCATCTTCAGCATTTCGTAGCCGCAGCCGTCATCCGGAAGTTGTCAGTTTCCACATGGAAACATTACAATGCGGGCCAGTGTTGCATCAGGGAGGGATACTTGATGAGCGCAGGATCTTCGCATGCCCAAAGCATCCCCGGGTCTGGAACAGCGGCTTCCGGACTATCTCTACGCCCGCCTTCTGCGGCGGGCTTTTCCGTATCACCCCGTCTCCCAAAATGAACCGTTAGTCAACCAGCTTGACGACGGCGAGGGCTTGTCACCCGACTTCGCGCTTGCTCTTGCGCGCTTGCCCGATCAGACCTGGATTGAATTCAACGACTTGCCCTGCAACCCGGTCGATAAGACGCGGGATGCAGTGTCATGACCACCAAAGGCGTCATCCTCGAACAGGCTGACAGGTCGTTCACGCACATCGAGCCGCACGGTGGCGGCGCCAACGCAGCCATCAAGGCAGAGACTGCGGCCGAGAAAACGTTTTGGCAGAAATCCAGTCCGTGGGTGCACGGCGTGCTGGGCGTGGCCAGTTTCGTTCCGGGGTTGTCGGTCATCACGGGTGCGATCGATGCGGCCATCTATACCGCCGAGGGCGACTACGTTGAAGCGGGGATTGCTGCGGCAAGCATGATCCCGGGCGGCAAGGTAGTGACCACAGTTGGCAAGGTCGCCAAACGCGCAGTTGGTATGGCAAAGGGTGCAGGAATGGCATCCCGGGTTGGCAAAGGTGCGCATGAGGCAGAAGAACTCGCCAAAGCAGCCAAGTCGGCAAAGGAAGCAGAGGAAGCTGCCAGAGTTGCTCGCGAAGCCAAGGTCGCCAGAGAAACTGCACCTGGGCCCCCAAAGCCCAAGGACCCAAAGAAGGATGTCACCGTCAAGGCCCGTCCGTTTAAAGTGCCATGCTTCCATCCGTATGACAAGAAACAATTCATGCGAATGAGCAAGGAGGAACAGAAGGTGTTTCTGAAAGAAATGGCGGAGCAGCTCAGACGTCAAGAGGAGGCCATCAATAGTCTGACAGCTAGCGAATACGCGATGGCCAGGGATGCGTTTAAGAAAATGAATCGCAATCCCGCCGCTGACGCGGCGCAAGAAAGCCATCGAAAAGACTTCCTTGCAGACATGAGAGACAGTCTTACCGATAGCATGCGTAAGCAAGGCATGAACCCAGCCGAAGCAAAAACACAAGCTGGAATTCGAGCAAAAAAACTGATGGAGAAATTAGCTGCACTGCATGAGCCAGACATGGTCGCTGGAGGTTGGATGCAACATAAAACGACGAGTATCGGCCGCGCTGACGTAAACAAGTCAATTGGAGCAAGCTGGAACCAAGCTTATACGCCGCCCGGAAGCCGGAATTCGGGGCAGAAGCCGCTGACCCGGGTGCAGGAGATGGATCGCGAAGCCAAGCATGCGATCGATAACGGTCGCGGAAATCAAAAAATGAATGTCAAACTGGAGCCTTGCCGTGGCAAGGGAATGAGATGAGAGACGAAGACTTCGAATATTTTATTAGTAACTTTGGCGAGGCTACCAAGAGCAGCCCAGTACCCTCGGAAATCCTTGAAAAATGGCGCGATAAGTTGCCCGATCAGTTACTGAAATACTGGGAACAAGAAGGATGGTGCGAATATGCGAATGGTCTCTTTTGTACGGTTGACCCAGACGACTACGAAGACATTGTTGATGAGTGGCTCGCCGACACCGGATTGGATGAGATTGACGCCTTCCACGTGATTGCAAGGTCAGCATTTGGCACGCTCTATGTTTCTGGCGAAAAGACAGGACGTAGCGTCACGATTGTATGCGCCCGCAATATGATCTCTGCCTTAAAAAATAAATTGATTATAAAAAATATGGAAGATCAGGATTCTTCGATCCGTTCTTTTTTTGTGTCTAGTGATTTTGCGCGTTTTGATATGGAAGACGAGAACGGCCAGCCGCTCTTCGAACGCGCCCGATCCAAACTAGGTCCGCTTGAGCCCCATGAAATCTATGGATTCGAGCCCGCTATTGTATTGGGAGGAAAAATTCGCCTCGAAAATTTAGTCAAGGTGAATACCAATGTGCACCTGACGATTCTCCGGCAGTTCGCAGAGCCAGAATTGCCATTCGCGGGGATCGATATTGAAAAGTTGCTCGACTCTTGAAATGTCCCATCGTGAGCCGTTGGGTATGAGAGAGCACATCATCCTGCCTTACGTGGGCGTCGGACCGCTCAGGTTTGGAATGAATCGCGACGAGGTTCATCAACTGATAGGCGATACTTTATCTATCGATAAAAGCTGGTGCTCCGAAGAGTTGACAGAATATTGGAGCAACAACGGTATGCAACTAACTTATTCGGAAATGGATGCAACACTGTTGGAAATCAGCTTGTACCCCAGTCTCCAAAAAGTCCAATTGAATGGTCTTAACTTGTTCGAGGTTCCGGGCACGCTTGCATTTAAGGTTCTTCACAATTGGGATGATGCACCGCTAACAATAGTCGGCGTGAGTATCTTTCTCAAACTCGGATTAGCTGTGAACGGATTTTTTCATGACGATGACGGTGCCAAGTCGGTAACGGCTTTCGCAAAAGGAAGATGGGATGAGTGGCCACCAAAAGAAAAATGAAGCCTTATCTTCCGAGACTTTTGCAAAATAAATGGATCGTCCAAGGGAAAAGGCTATGGAATTCGCGAATATAAAAAATTATTCCCTATGTCAGAGCTGACGACGATTTAGCGGGACCGTTCATGAATTTCAAACTGGAGCCTTGCAGTGGCAAGGGAATGAGATGAGAGACGAAGGATTCAAATATTTTATTAGTAACTTTGGCGAAGCGACCAAGACCTCCCCGGTACCCGCCGCAAGCCTTGAAAAATGGCGCGGTAAGCTGCCAGACAAGTTATTGACATACTGGGAGCAAGAAGGATGGTGCGAATATGCGAATGGCCTCTTTTGCACAGTTGACCCTGATCACTATGAAGACCTCGTTGATGAGTGGCTTGCAGATACCGGATTGGATGAGATTGACGCATTCCACGTGATTGCAAGGACAGCATTTGGCGAACTCCATGTGTGTGGTGAAAAGACAGGATGTAGCGTCACGATCTATTGCGCCCTCAATGTGGTCGCTGCTTTGGAAAATAGATTGAAGGCAAAAACTAAAGAAGACCTGGATTTTTCAATCCGTTCGTTTTTTGCATTCAATGAGCCGATCGAGCTTGACATGAAAGACGAGAACGGACAGCCGCTCTTCGAACGCGCCAGATCCAAACGAGGTCCGCTTGAGCGGCACGAAATCTATGGATTCGAGCCCGCTATTGTATTGGGAGGAAAAATTCGCCTAGAAAATTTAGCCAAGGTGAATGCCCACGTGCACCTGACGATTCTCCGCCAATTCGCAGAGCCAGAATTGCCATTCGCGGGGATCGATATTGAAAAGTTGCTCAATTCTTGAACATGCAGCCATTCGTCAATGGTGCCGCCTCCGCATTGGGACGAATCACACTGAGCGAATGTCCAAAAACCATCCATTGACAACAGCCCTCACCCCGAAAAACGCCATCGGCAGCGGCGCCAAAAACCAAAGCGGCGCACCCACAGTGGGTGCGCCGCTTTTTTCATATCGAAATTCTTGAGCCAGGCTCAGGCACAGCAATTGCCGCCGCTATCGGCACAGCGTTCACGGCGCTGCAATTCACGGCGGTGGCGCACGCGCTGCGAAACGCGGTAGACGGCGCGCTGGGTCAGCATCATGGACAGGGTGCTCAAGCTGAACTCGGCGGCAATGAGCAAACCGACCAGAGCGGCAAATTGCAGGTAGATCCGTGGATACACGGAGAGACTACGCGAGAACAGTTGATGCAGCATGATGAATTCCTCTTTCTTGTTTTACGTGCTGGGGTTCTGCTTCACACCAGTGACGGTGCCGCGAACCGCGATGCGTGGCCGATCATGCCGGACCGCGCATCGGATCACCCTGCATCAGGCACCAGCGTAGGTCGAATCGGCAACGCTGCCGGCGGTTTGCACGGCGCTCTTGGCAGGAGCGTTGCTGAGGGCCGGGAACACCGAGTCAGGCTGGTTGGCGATGCCTTGTGCCTGGGCGCGGGCCAGGTCGGCCTTCACGGCAGCGCGGGTGGTGTGCGAGACGAAAGGCTTGTCAACCGGGTATTGGGCTTCAGCGAAAGCGACGGACGAAGCGGACAGGGCCAGGACGGCGGCGATAATGGTCTTTGCGGACATGATGTTTCTCCTTGAATACGTTAAGTGGACTTCAGCAGGGTTGCTTACAGTTCAGTGATGCAGGTAGCCGGGTTGTCGTTCGGCTCACGCCACTCACTCTCTAGAACCGCATCGTTTCTTGCGTTGCGATGTCGTTCATCGATGGACTGAAGTCTACGGAAGAGCGCTCAGGAGAAAAACCACGCTGGAAAGAATTGAGTGTTCCGGGTTCTGGAACAATCGCCATTGCCTATCGAGCCGATAGTCCGAAAGTGATACAAAGCCGCGCCATCAGGTCCACTGGCGCTGGTTCGCGCGCAGGGGCTGGGTGTATTCCTCGTGCTGGACCTGCTTCGCTACCGGACGCGCAGGGCCGGTCTCGGCGCGCACGCGCACCTCGGGCGTGCAGGTCTGTGAGGACATCTGCAACGCAGGCTGCAGCTGACGCGGCGGACGGACCACCGGCGGCAAACGTCCACCCGCGAGGGTTTTACGCAAGCGCTTGCGCATCGGATCGTCAGTTTGCTCAAGCTGGCGGGCAGGCTGGCCGGTTCTGGATTGGTCGGTAGCTGGCATGATTCGGTTCTCCCATCTTGTGGCGGGCACGTTGGCTGCCTTCATTGTCGGGGAGCAGTATCACGCCGGAGGACCGGACGGTTAAGCGGACAACGGCTCTGCCTGCTGTAGGAAAGCAGGCAGAGCCGCAACTGACGACAGCGCTGAACGCGCCCGGCTCAGAAGTGATGGTCGTAGCGAACCTGGAACTTGCTGTTCTCGGCCCGGTTGCGCACGGCAAATTCCTGGTACACGTTGAAGAACAGCAGGTCGCGCTCGGACAATCTCACCATGGCCGCCGGCCCCAGTCCGACCACGCGCTCGCGCCGCCCGCCCACATCGCCGCCGTTGACCTTGGTATCGGTGATCTGCTGCAGCCAGTAGCCGGCCGCGCCGATGGTCAGCGTCGGATTGAGTACGTACTCGGCGGAGAAGTTGGCATGCACCGCCTGCCCCGCCTGCGTGGAGCTGACGTTGTTGCCGAAAGCCGCATTGGGCGAGTTGTTGCGGGCATTCCAGAGATAGTGCAGGCGCCAGCTGAAACTCAGGTTCTGGCTGGCCCACAACGTACCGGCCCAATAGGGATCGAAGGACCAGGTATTGCTCCCCGGGTTGACGGTGGCATTGCGGTCATAGGCCCCGGTCGGCAGGATGAACTGCAGTTCGAACCGCTGCGAATAAAGCGGCCCTTGCGCCCCCATGACGGGATCGTACTGCACAGACACGCCGGCGCTGATGTCGCCAATGCCGGTATTGCCGCGAAGGATGGCATTGTTGGCACCATCGTCCACCTTGGCATTGGCCACCCACGGCACCAGCACCTGGAAGCCCAGTTGCTTGTTGCCGAATTTGGCCCCCGGTGGCACGTAGATGAACTGGCTGATGGGGGCGAACACGCTGATGTCCTGGGTGGCAGGAAATCCCAGCCGGTTGCCGTTGTTGTCCACCAGTTTGGTGGCCTTGGTGTAGGTGAGGTATTCGACGAAGTAAAAGCCGGGACCGCCGGGCAGCGGTGCGCCATCGAAGAAACTGGTCCCGCCCATGTTGACGGCGGGCTGGTCGTAGGCGCTGGCCAGCGCGGGCAGCAGGCTCAGGCTCAGTGCCAGCCGCGCCGCGCGGCGGCGGGCGGGCTGTCGGTGCTCTCTCATGGTGTCTCCTGGTATTGTTATCGGATGGGTCGCTTGCCGTGCGTCGGATTCAGAGATAGGTCGAGGCCAGTCCGCCATCGACCGGCAGGTTCACGCCATTGATCCAGCGGCTGCCGTCATCGCACAGCCAGACGATGGCCGCAGCGATCTCGTCCGGATAGGCCGGGCGCTTCATGCGATGGGCATCCTTCTGCACGCGGTCCTGGCCGAGCATGGTCACGAAATCGCCCAGGATGGGCGTGAGCACCGGACCCGGCGCAACGCTGTTCATGCGGATCGAATGCTTCAGGAACCAGGGCTGGGCCTGGGCCATGCTCCAGACGATGAGCGCTTCCTTGAAATACTGGTAGCAGCGCTCCTGCGGCACCGGATGCTGCGCCAGCCACTCGGCCCCGGCCGCAAAACCGGCGGTCTGCGCCAGCGCCTTGTGCTGGTCCAGCCGCTGCGGCCATTCGGCACCAAGGATGGAAGCCACGTTGACGATGGCGCTGCCCGGCGGCATGCGGCGAATCAGCAGCTCGGTGAGATGGCGCAAGCCGAGATAGTTCACGCGTGCAACCAAGTCCGCCGGGGCCGTGCCGGGCACACCGGCGATGTTGCACAGGCCATCGATCTTCTCGGGCAATTGCGCGGCGGCATCGTGGATGGCATCGGCGGTGGAAAGATCGGCCTGCACGAAACCCTCCACGCTGATGATGGGGGCATTGCGATCCACCCCGATCACGCGGGCACCCTGGACCCGCAGCAGCCGCGCGGTCTCGGCACCGATGCCGGAAGAAACGCCGGTGACGACGATGGTCTTGTCTTGCAGTGTCATGCTGGTCTCCTTGAATAATGATTTATATCGTTTGGTTTTTTACAGCGGCACGCATGCGATGGATTCAGAAGGGATACGGCGTGGCCTGCTCCTTGACCGTGATCCACTTCCATTGCGTGTACTCTTCCCAGTCGGCCGGCCCGCCCACGCTGGTGCCGTTGCCGGCGATGCCGGGACCACCGAAGGGGTTCACGCACTCGTCATTGACGGTCTGGTCATTGACGTGGACCATGCCCTGGCGCAGCCGCCCCGCCACCCGCATGGCGCGGGCCAGCGAACCGGAGATCACGCCGGCGGCCAGTCCGCCCTGGTTCTGGTTGGCCAGGGTGATGGCTTCTTCCTCGGAATCCACCGTGATGACGCTGGCCACCGGACCAAAGATTTCTTCATCAAATACGCGCATGCCGGGCCGCACGCCGGACAGCACCGTCGGCTGATAGAACAAACCTTCATAGGAGCCTCCAGCCAGCAAGCGTGCGCCGGCCGCCACGCTGTCCTGCACCAGCCCGTGCACGCGCTGCAGCTGGCGCGCATCGATCAGCGGGCCCAGCGCCACCTGGCCGCTGGCCCCATCGCCCACGGGCAGGTGACGCGCCTTGTCCACCAGGCGCTCCAGCAGACCCGCTGCCTGCGAGGCATGAACCAGGATGCGATTGGCCGCCATGCAGATCTGCCCCTGGTGCAGCCACGCGCCCCAGGCCGCGTTGCTGGCGGCGACGTCGAGGTCGGCATCGTCGAGGATCACCAGCGCATTGGCCCCGCCCAGTTCCAGCGAGACCTTCTTGAGATGGCGTCCGGCCAGCTCGCCGATGCGGCGGCCCACGGCGGGCGAACCGGTGAAAGCGATCATCGGCACCTGCGGTGCCGTCACCAGCGCCTCGCCGGCCTCCGCGCCACCGGGCAGCACGTGCAGCAGACCGGCCGGCAAACCCGCTTCCTCAAAGATGCGTGCCAGCATGAAGCCGCCGGACACGGGCGTGCGCACATCCGGCTTGACCACCACCGCATTGCCCGCCGCCAGCGCCGGCGCCACCGTGCGCAAGGTCAGGATCAGCGGGAAATTGAAAGGCGAGATCACCCCGATCACGCCCAGTGGCGCACGTTTGGCGATGCTCAGGCGACCCGGCGCGCTGGGCAGCAACTGTCCCTGTGCCTGCAGCGGCATGCCGGCCGCGAGGTGGCACAGGGTGATGGCTTCGCGCACCTCGTGTTCGCCCTTGAAGAGCACGCCGCCGGTCTCGCGCGCCACCATGCGCGCCAGCTCATCGAAGTGCTGCTGGAACAGGTTGCCCGCGCGACGGAAGATCTCGGCACGCTCACGCGGCGGCACCGCCAGCCATTCGGCCTGGGCGGCCACAGCGGCCTGGACGGAGATGGCCACGTCATCCGCGCCGGCCAGACCGACCTCGGTGAGCGCTGCGCCGGTGGCCGGTTCGATGACGGTGGTGCCGTGTGCGGTTTCTTCCCAGCGGCCACGGAACAGGTGGCGTTGCCAGCGGGCAGGATCGAGCAAGGGGGTGGATGGGGCGGACATGCGGGTCTCCTTTGTAATGGCCGGTGAATCCGGATCAGCAGCCATTCTGCAAAGCCTGTGCCACCGCGCTGCGCGCCATACCATGCGGCTTTGCAGCAAGCTCATCCATCCCCGACGGGGAAGGCCAGAGCAGGTTTTCGGGAGAGATTTTTGCTGCGATGGAGCGGCGTTCTTGACGCACTGCAGCTTGCGCATTTGCGCAAATTCGCCAACCATCAGCCCACTGAATTTCATCATTTGATGAACCGGGCCTTCGCCCGTCCCGCTTGCCCCTTTCCGTCAGGAGTTCGCCCATGCCGCCATCCCAGCGTATTTCCCTTGCCGAGATGGTACGCAGCCAGGGCAGCGCCGCCGCCCCGGTGCAGCTGAGTTCGGCCAGCACCGACCGCTGGAGCGTGGATGC